>Ga0114999_10005585_pt1 | contig 14766 bp, 6 predicted proteins | sample ArcticOcean_MG_C_3_FD_89820 | JGI IMG/M metagenome (GOLD analysis project Ga0114999, IMG submission 89820) | Marine microbial communities from western Arctic Ocean - ArcticOcean_MG_CB8_126 | ecosystem: Environmental > Aquatic > Marine > Oceanic | place: Arctic Ocean: Canada Basin | collected...
CATCGCGACCATCAGCCTATCGTACAATGCCGCCCAATCTGCCAGCGGCAACCTGTTTATCTGCGAAAAAGGCACGATCAACCACACAGGCAAAACCATTACCCTAAATGGCGAAACCATCTTTGAAACAGCTGACAATGCCGAAGGCGCAATCCCTGCTCAAAACCGTGAGTTCATCAACGCCATCCGCGAAAATCGGCAACCCTCCTGCAATGCAGAAGAAGCCCTCACTTCCCTTTCAGCACTCCAGCAAGTATACGATCAAATGATCACGCTCGAAGACGAAGCAAAATACAAACGAAAGTGGTCACTCTAAATGAGAGTGGCACATCAACAATACTATAAAGAATTTCTATAAGTCACAAATCTACAAAAACTCATAAAAGCACCCTCCAAAATCCATAAGCTGTTTGAAGTAAATCACTGATGGCTCCAGGCCTCTTAGTCTCTTGAAAAACTGTTCACACTGTCAACCAAGATACACCCCAAAAACAAGATCCTACCGATTCTTTATCCCAGATAAACATCAATGCCCACAGAAAACCGCTACCCGATTCATTTTTATAAGCTTCATTCTGCTTAAACAATTTCCCTACCGTGCCTGGTCCCCGTCCTGATCATTCATGGTCAGGTTTTTTTACGATAGATTCCAATCTTCAACCCTCCCGACCTACAGCGCAACAAACCGCCCATCACGCCCCGACTGATACGCTGACTCTATCACCTCTATATTCTTCAACCCATCCATCCCAGAAGCAATCGGCTCAGCCTTGCCATTGACACAATCTCCAAAGTTCGTCAAAAGACCGCTGTAATAATCCGGAAAAACAACAGACTCTGTTTCTTCTCCGTTTTCCGTCGCAATCCGCAACTCATTTCCCAAAAAGAGCGAGCCCTTCGTCCCATAAATCTCCAACACATTCCCATTGTTTGGAATCGCGAACGAAAGCCCCATAACCCCGTGTGCACCATTCTCAAACTTCGTGGTCACAAAAGCTGTGTCTTCAACGCCCCAGTTGAACGCATCCGAACTACCCATAAATCCAACCCGAGAAAAGTCACCCACCAAAAACCGAAACAAATCGAAATAGTGCGCCCCCATATCCATCAGCACCCCACCGCCACTCTGCGAAGGATCCAACCGCCAACCACTCTGATCCGGCGACCACTTAGCCAAATGCGCGCGAATCTCTACGATCTGACCAAAACGCTCATTTGAGATCATCCTCCGAATGCGACCATAAATGTCCCAACCCCGCATAACAAAACAAACCTGCAAATGAACACCCGCCCGATCACACACAGCAATCATCTCTTCACACTCAGAAACCGTCATCCCCATTGGCTTTTCACAGAGCACATGTTTGCCCGCCTCAGCCACTGCCAACACGTGCTCTTGGTGCAGATTAACCGGGCTGGATACGTACACCGCATTCACATCATCATCGTGAATCAACTGCTCAGCCTGACAATGTGCATTCGGCACACCCAACTGTCCTGCAATAGATTGCGCCCGTTCCATGTCACGCACCATCAACGCAGAAATCTCATGTCCCTCAAGCGCCTGCATCGTTGGAATCACCCGTCGCTTCGCCACACTCCCCGCACCCAAAACACCCCATTTAAGAGTAGACACATTGCCTCCTTTTGATCCAAAGATTCAACCTTTCATTATCCATTATCAATTGCCAGCTCAACCACCTGCCTTTTTTCCATCGCGTCATCTGCACAAAACCCAACCAGGTGACCATTAATTGAGTCGTCAATCCGCGTACACGATATCGATGTTTCCCCACCGCGCACCAAGTTCACAAAATCCGATACGAGCCGCAGATCCCCACCTCCGTGTCCACCGAATGCACCGTGCATATCACCACCCGCTTGCAAATCAATCACCTCTTCCGAATACTCATGCCCTGGACGCGTGTCTATGTGTCTCACGACAAACTTGGAGTCCTCAAACACGCCTTGGATCTCACCATGTGTCCCTAACAAGTGTATTGCCCGGGAGGGCCGCGATGTGCCCCCCACCATATTGTGCGTGGCCGTACACCCATCTTCAAACTCAATAACAACCGACTGATGATCCACCACATCATTGTCACATTTCCACACACAACGACCATAAGGATTGGTGGTTTTGAGCGATTCTATCTTCTGCTCAAGGGTAGGATCTTCTATATGCTCAAGCGTATCCCACACATAAAACGCCCACCGTTTTGGATGATCGACATAATGCTGTTTCGCCGAATACAAACAATCTGCTTCAATCGGGCAATCAACCAAACAGCGTGTGCCCGCATTTTCAGGTGCATGGGCCTCATTAAAATACATATTGCTGCCAAAACTCGAGACCCGAACAGGGGCAATACCGCTCATCATCCACATAATCAAGTCCAAATCGTGACAACACTTGGCCATCAACATCGATGAATGGCACAGATCTTTCCGATTCCACTTCCCACGCACAAACCCCACACCCATATGATGATAACTGACATGCTCGATTGTCTGCACGTTGACCAACTGCCCAATGTCGCCCGCTGCCACCATATTCCGAATAGCCGCATAAAATGGTGCATACCGCAGCACATGACAAATCATAACTTTTCGATCATGTTCTCTCGCCACCTGTGCCAATTTCCACATTTCATCCTGATTGGTCGCAAACGGCTTCTCCAGAAGCATATCATAACCCGCTTCAAGTAACGGAACCGCCGTACCCACATGTTGATGATCCATCGTGCCATTAATGACAGCATCCGCAATCTTCCCCTGCGCCGCCAATGCCTCTGCCGTCTCATAACACCGCTCCGCCCCAAACCCAAATCGCTCCGCCATCTGTTGCCGTCGCCGAGCAATTGGATCTGCTACCCCCACAATCTTCAATTCTTCCGGATGCCTTTCAGCATAAGAAGCATACGTCACCGCCCGATGCCCCGCCCCCACAATGACTGCCGTTACAGGTGCCAATTTCCTACCCTCATTCCTCAATTTGCTTTCGCAAACCCTATCAAGTAATCTATTTAAGAAAAACTGTGGATTTCCAAATCAGTGCTCACCCACGAAATCCCCCTTTTCAAAGGGGGACAACAGGCAATAAAATTCAGTTACGCATCCCACAACAAACAGAGCCACCCCAACCTGAATCACATTGGGTACTGGGGGATTCAAGACAATCCATTAAACCAATTCACAAAAACCGGAAAGATCTCTTCAGGCTCAGGCAACTCCATGTGCCACCGTTTCTCGTGCTCAAACATCACCCAGCCGTCATACCCTTTTTCTCGCAACAGCCCAATCGCCTCGGCCAGTGGCAATTGTCCTTGCCCCGGCGAAACATAGCGCCAACCATCTTTCATTGCTTCGGGGTGAGACGTATCATAGATCGCATCTTTGACATGGGTATAATACACCCGGTCGCCCAATGCAGCCAAGGTGTCAGATGGTGCTTCTCCCCCAACCCGAGCCGTGTGCCCCATATCCCACAATGCGCCAAACGCAGGGTTAGGAATACGATCGAGCAACAGTTTACAATCTACAGCAGCAATCCAACGATCATGGGTCTCAAAAACCCATTTCAAATCGCTTCCGCCATCCAAGGCCAACAACTTTTCCATTAATTCTTGCCCAAAGTCTGCCAATTCTTCTTTGGTGTGTTTTTCAATGTCGCCATTTCCAAAAACCCGCAAAGAAGAGGTGCCCAATGCGTTTGCTATGGGAATGGTCCGCCTTGCTTCTTCTAAACATTGATCGACTTTTTCAGGAACGCAAACACTGATGCTCGTGCTGATATTGGGCACTGCCAAACCCGCATCTTGCAATTTTTTTTGCGTCTCGGATAGGTTTGTCGTGAACTCTGGTGTCACTGTAATGTCAATCTCGTCCTGCAATCCCCGAAAATCCACACCATCATATCCAAATTTGGGCCCGTTTTTGCAGATCGTATCAAGATCCCACCCAGGACAACCCAACGTCGTAAAAGCCAATTTCATCTGACCACCTCCGAGTTAGTTGAATAGTTGCTCATATATTTCAATACATCCAGAACGTACCTACATCTGAACGCTCAAGGGGTCGATAGATAATCCCCCCATCGCTCATTCAAAAGAGTCCCCCAAAAGACCCATATCCCACGTCGTAGCTTCATGCGTGCCTCTATCCTTTACTGATTGGTTTACCCATCTGTGTCCATCCGTGTTTACCAAGGTAAACACGGGTTTTATGAATCTGTCGGGGTCGAGCGCAATTCCTGAGACGCCCCCTCCAAATTTCGAAATTGTAATCTGCACAATTTCTGATACAATCCGTCTTGAGCAAAAAGGTCTGAATGCGTCCCCATCTGCACCAATCGTCCAGCTTCTAAAACCAAAATTCGATTGGCGTGTTGCACAGTTGAAAGTCGATGCGCGATAATAAAGGTCGTTCGCCCTTTCATCAACCGCTCCAGCGCTTCCTGCACGAGTGCTTCAGAAGCCGAATCCAAAGCAGAAGTCGCCTCGTCAAGCAACAAGATGCGCGCATCACGCAAAATAGCACGGGCAATCGCCACGCGTTGTCTCTGACCACCACTCAACTTAACACCCCGTTCCCCCACCAAAGAATCAAATCCATCAGCAAACGAATCGATAAACTCAAGCGCATTGGCATCATGAGCGGCCTGTTTCACCTCTTCATCCGTCGCGTCCAATTTTCCGTATCGGATATTCTCACGGATCGACGTGCCAAACAAATGAACATCTTGTGACACAAGCGCAATTTGCTCGCGCAAAGATCGCACCTTCACCGACCGAATATCCGCACCATCAACAAATATTTCCCCATTCGTTGCGTCGTAAAACCGTGGAATCATATTCATCAATGTCGTTTTTCCCGCACCACTGGGACCCACCAATGCCAACGTTTCACCCGGCTCTACAACAAATGATATATCTGTGAGAACGGGTTGATTGTCATCATAATGAAACGAGACGTTTTCAAAAACCACCGCGCCATTTACAGAAGGCAACGGACCAGCACACTCGATATCGATAATTTCGGGCGTGGTATCCAACAACTCAAAGATGCGCTCCGATGCACCTACCGCCCTGTTGAGAGATGTATACAAATGTGAAACGCCCATCACCGAACCGGCTATGGTTGATGCATACATAATAAACGCAACCAAATCCCCAGCCGACAATCGTCCCTCCAAAACCTCGCTGCCCCCATACCAAAAAATAACCACCATCGCGACCATAAACAGAAACCGATTGCTCGAGGAAAATAGCGAAGACATCACCGCTCGATAGCGGGACGTTTGGAACAAAGATTCTACGGCATCCTGATACCGCTTGACTTCGAAGTCCTCGCGAGCAAATGCCTTCACGACCCGAATCGCAGACAAAGCCTCTTCTGCGGCGGCAGTCGTATCGGCCAACCGATCTTGCACTTTACGCGACAGATTTCGAATTTTCCCACCAAAATATCGGGATCCAATAGCCACCGGTGGCACCGCACAAAAAACGATCAAACTCAAACGCCAATTGAGCCCCACCATCACCACAAGAGATCCGATCAAAGAAAAGAACGTGCGCAAAGCATCAGCAATATCGTCTGTAGCAGCATCCTTCACAGCACCCACATCATTGGTCAACCGAGACGTTAAGTCGCCCAAAGGATTCTCAGCATAGAACCTCAATCCCAAGCGGTGCAAATGGGCATAGATTTCCTTGCGCAAATCCGTCACAATGCGTTCGCCGACCCACGAAATCAAATACCCACTAAAAAAGGTCATCGTCGACTGAACAGCAAAGAGCCCCAATAGTCCCCATCCCAATAAGTTGAGCAACCCTCGATTTTGTTCTTCAAACACAGAATCAAGCAGAGATTTCACACCCAACGGAACCGACAGCCAAATCACAGAGGCAGCGACCGTGAGCACCATTCCTATACCCAATCTCAAAACATAGGGCCGGGCATAGCTTAAAATCCGCTTCCAAGCTCGCCACAAGTCTGTTTGTTTGTCTTTTTCGTTCAAGAGCCTAACTACTTCCTATTCCTTAGCGCCACTGTAGCTTCTTCGTCCACGGTCCAAGTTTGAGTATCAATCACCACACCATATTGCTCACGCGCAGAGTCTACAGATACGCGTGCTTGTAACACATCATCCAAAACAGCTGCTGGGTCGCGTTCAAAGGAGGGGCCATATCCCCCACCGCCCGGTAACCGAAGCGTCACGGTCTGGCCCGGCAGCAAATCGTATCGACCTTTAGGAGCCAACCGTGTACCATCCGACAAAAACAATTCTCCGGCCATGCCATCCTGCCCACCCAAAAAACCCCGCGCCGCACACCGCGTCCGATCATACATACAAGAATGCAAAGCAGGCACATCCGAATCCACAGACAAAACCATTTCTTGGCTGAGCCCACCTCTAAACTTTCCGGCACCCCCAGAATCTTGAATCAGCGCACGGCGATGCATGATCACAGGTGACACAGATTCAATGACCTCAGCAGGTACCCCTCTAATGCCACTGGGAAATGCAACAGCCGAAATACCATCATCATTAGGGCGTGCCCCCATACCCCCCGCCGAAAAAAAGATATACGCAAACACATTGCCATTGCGGTCCTTGCCCTCAAGTTGGGTATTCCACAACCCAGCCGATCCATCGGCAATCACGCGATCGGGAATTGCTTTTGCCATAGCGCCAAACAGGGGTTGTGCCAAAAAGTGACCAATCAAATGACGCGCACCCACAGCGCATGGAAATTGCGCGTTCAAGATACATCCCTCTGGAGCCGTAACAGTGATGGGCCGAAAACTGCCTTCGTTATTGGGAATATGTGGACTGATCGCACATTTTAGGGGGTAGGTTGTGTACGCATGTGTGTAATTGTAAACCACATTGATGCCCCGATCCACTTGCGGCGACGTTCCTGCATAGTCCACAATCAAATCACGGTCATTGATCGTCACCTTCGCCCGAATCGTCAACGGTTTGTCATACCCATCAATTTCAACCTCATCTTCATACACACCATTTGGAATTTCCGAAATCGCATCTCGCGTTGCAATCTCAGACCGATCCAAAATTCGTTTTGCCAGTCCTTCAATATCTTCAAGGTCATAATCTTCCAAAGCCTGAATCAATTTTCTGGCGCCAACATCATTGCCGGCTTGTTGTGCATAAAGATCCCCCACAACTTCATCGGGTGTGCGTACGTTTGCCCGCACAATCTGAATCAAATCCCGATTGATGTCTCCTTCCCGAAAAAGCCGCATAATGGGAATATGCAGCCCCTCTTCAAACACCTCACGCGCCCCAGCCCCCAATGTGCGTCCCCCAATGTCCATGGCATGACATGTGTTGGCAAACCATCCAACCCCTTTGCCCTTATAAAATACGGGCGTCACAACCGTGATATCGTGCAAATGCCCCGATGCCAACCACGGATCATTGGTAAGCAAACTGTCCCCAGGCTTTAACGAATCGATCGGGTGCACCTTAACAAAGTGACGCACACAATTGGCCATGGTGTTGATGTGTCCTGGTGTACCGGTCACTGCTTGGGCGATCATGTTTCCCGCTCTGTCAAAAACACCAGCAGACAAATCGCCAGCCTCGCGAACAACGGTTGTAAAAGACGCGTGCATCAATACGGCAGCTTGTTCATTAACAATTGAAATCAACCGATTCCACAACACCTCCAATGTCACAGCATCTATGTCTTGATCGGCCATCACTTGCCCTCCAGTGTCAAAATCAAATGCCCCATATGCTGCACAACAAGAGACCAGTGAGGGGGAACCAAGGTTGTTGATTCCGCTTCTTCCACAATGAGAGGTCCCACTGCCGTAAATCCATCCTGCAGTTCATATCGATCATACACAGGAACGGGAACACTGCCCGCATTCAGATCAAAGATGACTTGGCGTTCCCCTTTCAAGGCAGGCTTAATAGCTGAGATCTCTTCAATTGCCGCGATCAATGAGGGTTTGGGTCCAGCAACAGTCACGCGCCAATGGATGACCTCTACAGGCACACCTTCACAGGTGCGTCCATATAACCCTGAATAAGCCACGTCAAATGCTGTTTGCATTTGTTCAATAGATCCATTTGTCAAAATATCTGTCGGAATGTCTACCCGAATTTCATGCCCTTGGCCCACATACCGCATATCCCCACTGCGAATAAATCGAATGGCATCTGCAGCCACTTGGGCTTCATCCAAAACAGTTTGCCCTTCTCGTTCCATTTCTTCATATAGGCCATTGACGCGCTGAACATCTATCGTTTCAAGTCGGGTCACATAACTTCGGGCATAGTCAAATGCAATAGGTGCCAACATCAACCCAAAAGCCGAGGCCACACCCGCCACAGGAGGCACGAGCACCCGATCCAACCCCAACCGTTTTGCAACACCGCAGGCATGTATTGGACCTGCGCCACCGGTGGCTACCAAGGCATATCCGTCCAAATCACGACCTCGCTCGGCAGCATGAACCCGGGCGGCATTCGCCATGTTTTCATTCACCAAGTTGTGAATCCCCAGCGCAGCTTCTTGTTGCGACAGACCCGCTTTGTCGGCAAACTGATCCACTGCTTTGGTGGCAGCTTCAATATTCAAAACCATCTCACCACCCAAAAAGTAATCCGCATTTAGATAACCTAAAAGCAAGTCTGCATCCGTGACCGTGGGGTCTTGACCTCCCAAATTATAACAAACTGGCCCAGGTTGAGAACCCGCACTTTCGGGTCCGACAGTGGGCAGACCCAATGCATTCACTTTTGCGATGCTCCCCCCACCGGCTCCTATTTCTATCATATCTAAAACAGGCACCAACAAAGGCAACCCACTGCCCCGTTTAAATCGATAGACCCGTGCAACTTCGGACTCGGTCGTGATCGGAAAGTCGCCGCCCTCACTTAAGATCGCTTTGGCGGTTGTTCCCCCCATATCAAAAGCCAAGACCTTTCCCTCCCCAACTCTCTCCCCAGCATATGCAGCAGCCAGTGCCCCACCACACGGCCCAGACTCCACCAACCGCACCGGATATCGAGAAGCCGTATCCACAGCACACGATCCACCATTAGACAGCATAACGTGCAGGGGCGCTTTGATGCCTAACCCTTGTAAGCCCAGTTCCAATCGCTTCAGGTATTGTTCTACTAGAGGTTGCACATACGCATTTGCAACCGTGGTTGAGGTCCGTTCATACTCTCGTAACTCCGAAGCGACCTCATGCGAAACCGACAAGGACACCTGGGGTAGTCTTTCTCGCACAATCTGAGCGGCCAGACGTTCGTGTTCTGGGTTGACATAGGCATGTAAAAAAACGATGCCAACTGCCTCAATTTGATCTTTGGCCAACTGCTCACAGGCCAGTATGACATCTTCTTCACACAAAGCCTGCATCACGTGACCGTTGGCAAAAAGCCGCTCTCGGACTTCAAAACGCAATTGGCGAGGAACCAAAGGCGCAGGCAATTTCAAAAACAGATCGTAAATATCATACCGGCCTTCTCTGCCAATCTCTAATGCATCCCGAAATCCGGAGGTGGTAATCAGTCCCGTCTTGGCGCCCTTGCGCTCAATCAAAGTATTGGTCACCAATGTGGTGCCATGAATCACCCGAACGATGTGATCAGGATTTACCTGCGCATCTCCCAATATCTGTCGAACCCCGTCCATCACTCCTATCGAAGGATCTGGGTATTGCGTTAAAACCTTGGCAACAAACAATGTCCCACGGTCTTGATCACGCACAACAATATCCGTAAAGGTCCCGCCAATATCGATAGCCAATGTAAACATTCAACAGTCACCTTGATGATATGGTAAAGAACAGCACGTTTGCTATGTTTCAGGAGTTCATGATAACACCAGCATCAACAAAAAACAAGCGCCCTGCCAACAAAGACAGGACGCTTGAGATTTACAAATAGACTTCAGATTAATTCGATGTCGGTTTGCTCAAAACAGGTTTGCCAGTTTTTGTTCCAAATTTACCAGCGAATGTGATAAAGTCTGGAAAGCCAATCGATCCATCTCCATCCAAGTCAAAACGAGGGTCAAAACCTTCTTGCCCCACACGCGTTCCAAACTTGCCAGCAAACGAGATAAAGTCAGTAAAACCAACTTCGCCATCCCCATCAAAATCAGCGCTGGGTTCAGACGTCCCTTGCACGGTCACTTGCGCACCGTCTGAACCTATTTCAAGAGGAAGCGTCCCACTAGAGGTCGCAAATGAGGCACTAACAATTCGAATCTGAGTGGGATCAGCATTCCCCAACAAGGTGAACTGTGCCCGCCCAGCACTGCCCGAGTCTCGTGACACTGTTTCAGTGCCAAAAAAGACCACACTAAACTGCGCGCTGCCAGCAGCACTAGAAATAATGGGCGTTGCCGACCCATACAAATCGACCAAGGTGAACCCATTAAAAGCCACTGCCGTTGTATCAAATGCCAGAACCACTTCAAATCCAGAGGTGGCCAAAGCGCCCTCTGTCACAGCCAAATCCAAAGTGATGTTGCGTCCAGTCACTGCGACTGTACGAACAGCCTGGTCTCCAATCTCAAGGTTCAAATCCAATGCAAAAGGCCCTGCAACAACCCGAGGTGGCGCCAACCCCGCCCCTCGTAATCCAATGCCAATGACCTGTGCTCCTAAGGTGACACTCACATTGCCAAGATGTTGCCCACCAGAAGACGGCGCATATCGAACTCGAAATATACGTGCGGCGCCAACCGCCAACGTATCAGGCAAAGACAATGTATCGACCAGCACAAAGTGTGGCCCCTCAATAGAAAGACCAGTCCAATCAAGTACCACATCGCCCGCATTAGAAACAGCAAATGACAAGACTGAGTCTGCGCCAACGTCCACAACACCAAATTGAATTGAATCGACGTTTGCCGATGCATGAGCCAGAGCTGATTTCCCGATTATTACCACACTGAAATTCTGCGTGTCCCCGCCGATGAGCAATGTGTCGTTAAATGTACCCCGCGCAGTCGGTGCAAATTGTACAGTCAAAGTACGGGTGCCATTATTGGCGCCCACGGTGTCTGGAAGTGTTGGTGGCACAAAGAGAGAAAACACCTGACCGCGAGCCAAGTTTAATTGGGTCACCCTAAAATTTAGGTCCTGTGGATTCAAAATGGTGGTTTTAAGTGTATCTGTACGGCCAATCAAAACAGTTCCAAAATTTAAAACCAATGGTACCACACTGGCTGGCGGTTTGTCTTTCAAGACTTTGATATTAACAATACCATCTGTAGGTGCATTGTTGCTAATATCCAGATCAAACGTCGTTGCACCACCTACCACAGGCGTAAACGAAACGGTGACTGTTGCATTTTGACTTGGCAACAATGAATTGTCAGAAATGGCGTCAATTTTCACTTGTGCATCAGGTGACACGACAGAAAATGTCAAGGTGCTGTCGCGGTTGTTTTCCACCACAAAATCAAGCTTCCGGGTCGAGCCAAAGGGTACGGAACCAAAGTTCAAAATGGAATCTCTGCGCGTTACAGTCGGACCAAACGAAATCACAACACCCGATGCGACAGTGCCTGTTTGGGTACTTCTTCCCGAAACCGGAACTGTCCACGTTTGTTTTTCGCCAAAAAACAATAGGTTACCAGAATAAGTCCCCAAATCGGGTGGGCTGAACCGAATGGCGACCGTGTCTGCATCCCCATTGGCCAAAATGGTACTGGGTACAAAGGGCGCTGCTGAGAATGTAAAGACGGCCGTGTTGGTTACCAGCTTCAAACTATCCAAAACAAAAGGGCCATTGCCAATATTTTGAAAAATAACCAACTGAGTAGAATCCGTGTTTGACACCACATTGCCAAAATCAAGTGCCTCTGTATTCAGGGAAATAATAGGGTGGATCCCTCGGCCTTTTATGGGCACAGAAAATACAGTATCGGTGGCAACAATGCGCACGGTGTCAGTTGCATCTCCCGCAATTTTGGGATCAAATCGAACAAGCACACGCAACGAATCGTTTTCCAAAAGAGATACAGGGAAACTGGGGGGTGAAACCAACCCAAAACCAGCCTGCTCAAGCAAAGTGACAGATTGAATAACGACCGTGCCTTGACCTTTATTCTGAACCCGCAAGACTTGCGTACTGTCAGACGCCAATCGCAAAGATCCATACGTCAAAGAATCGGTTAGCAACCTCACAAACGCACCATTGCGTCCTACAGGCACCACCGTCTTCGTGTCGGTTATACCAAGGGCAGTAAGTTTGAGCCCATTTTCAGGAGGTGTCCATACGGCGATCAATTCCCAACTTTGAGTGGTGGGCAACCCAGCAAACGAGCCAGGCTGAATCGTTAAGTTAGGAATGTCTCCTTCGGTCGTAAAAGACCATGGCGTGGATGCCGCGTTGGTCACTCGAATGATACGTCGCCCAGTTTGTCCATCGGCAAGGTTCCCAAAGTCGAGTTGATTCGGGCTGAAGGTAATGCCATTGTCTGCCCGTGTCATGGTCAAAGAGGGCGTTCCTTGACCGGTCATTGTAACCGAAAAAGTAGTGTCAGCCATCTGAATACGCAAGGTATCTGCAACTGAGCCTGTCGTGTCGGGTTGGAAACGCGTCACGTATCGCAAGGATCCCTCTACAGCAAGCGTGTCGGTCGGTGCTTGCACCAAAACAAAACCGCGATTTCCACCAATCAACCTCACGCTTTGCGATGCAATAGGCACATTCCCTGCATTGGTGATGGTAACCGTATCCAAGCGAGATCGACCAACTGCCAAATTGCCAAAATCCCGCACCAAGCGGGTGATGGTTGCACTGGCAACGGTGCCTATGCCAATAATGTGCGCTCTTAGGGTATCTAACCCTGCAATAACCTGTAAAGTATCACGTGCATTGCCAGCAACAAGCGGGGCAAAAACCACTGAAACATTACGGGTGGCCCCAGGTATCAATGTGTCTGGTACAGCCGTTGCATTGCTCAAAACATAAGGAGATGCCGTTCCTACCAAGCGCAAAGAATCCACTACCACAGTATCGCCGCCAGCATTTGCCAATGTCAGACTTAATGAATCGCGCTTGCCGATCCGCAACAACCCAAAAGCAAGACTATCGGCCGAAAAAGTAAGATTTGACTCTCGGCCAATACCCGCGACAGGCAATACAAATGAAGTATCTAACCCCGAAAATCGCAGCGTATTTGCCAGATTCCCACGTACTTTGGGTTGAAATCGAACGGTGAAAGTCTGTGACCCACCGCCAGCCCCGATGCTCAATGGCAACGTGGGCGAATTGACCCATACAAAGTTGCTGTCTGCTCTTAAGGACAGGGAATCCAAGACCAAGCGAGAATGCCCCGTATTTGTAACGGTTACGACTTTATCTGTACGATTCCCAATGCCAATCTTTCCAAAACTAAGCAATGAATCAGACAAAACAGGATGGGATCCGCCAGACTTCAAAATAAGAGACGTGACCCCATCACCAACCTCGTCCGTCGTAATGCGAAATGCACTCACTGTTTGAATAGAGTCTTTGGGTGTAAAGGTTAAGATGACGTCCCATTCCTGATTGGGTGGTAAATTCTTTACCGAATCGGGCTTCACAACAACTTGTGAATCGGTCGATGAAAAACGAAACGTCAAATTACCACTTCGCCGATTTTGAACCCGTACTTTTGCTGTATCCGATACGCCCCATGGCACTTTTCCAAACAGGATTTCATTGCGAGACTTTGTAATGCTCCCCCCAAATGTGACCACAACCACATCTTCTAGTGGAGGAGGCTGAATCACCTGACGGGGCAAACCCGTTCCACGCAACGCAACTGCCCAGATGGTATCTTGCCCAAAAATGCGTAATGTGTCGCGTTTTACGCCAGTTGTATCGGGTCGAAACCGAACACGCAAATTATCAAAACGCCCCACGGCGAGGGTGTCAGGGAACGTAACGCCAGCTACAAAAGCAAAGCTTGAATCTTTGCGCCCAACCGTTAGGCTGTCGACTCGATAGATAACATTGCCCACATTGCCAACCACAACCGAAAGCGTACTGTCTTTGCCCACATCCACATTGCCAAAACTGATGGCCACGGCAGAAAGGGTGGCAGATCGGCGTAAACCTCGACCTCTAAGGGGAACGGCAAATGACGTATCAGTGCCCACGATATGCAAGGTGTCAAGCACATCGCCTTGAGCCAAAGGATTAAACCGCACAGTCAGCCGCTGTATCCCCCCTTCAGAGCTTATACTCAGGGGTAAAACTGGCTTGGCATCAACAACAAAAGAGGTATCTAAGCGAGCAAAACGAAGATCTTGGATATCAAAAGGGGTAAGGTCTGGGTTTGTAATCGTAACAGACTGGGTTGTATTTTGACCAACAAATGTATCTCCAAATACAAGTGAGTCAGGGACAACACCAACAACAGCGCCGACAGCTCTTACAGCAATTTGAATGGGCGATATATCGGCATCATTTGCAGAAAGGGTCAACGTTGACGCAAATGGGCCTGGCGCAACAGAACGATACGTGACGGTGACATCCCAAGTGCGTCCCCCCCCCAAATTCCCAACAGACCGGGGGCTGTTGGTCACCTGAGAATCAGAAGAAACAACCTGAAAAGCAGTTGATACCGAATTCAAATTGTGAACACGAAAAGTCTTTTGAGCTGTCGCACCAATGCGCAAAGATCCAAAGTCCAATACCCGAGGGCTGGCATCTAAACCACTGCTACCAATATGCACAGCACCAACAGAATCTCGTTCACCCTTGTCACCACGAAA
>Ga0114999_10005587_pt1 | contig 14762 bp, 10 predicted proteins | sample ArcticOcean_MG_C_3_FD_89820 | JGI IMG/M metagenome (GOLD analysis project Ga0114999, IMG submission 89820) | Marine microbial communities from western Arctic Ocean - ArcticOcean_MG_CB8_126 | ecosystem: Environmental > Aquatic > Marine > Oceanic | place: Arctic Ocean: Canada Basin | collected...
CGCCTTGGGTTGCTTGGCATCCTCGGGCGGCATGTCGCCCCGCTGGAGGTTGTGCACGACCTCTTCCCACAGTTCGTGGTTATCGTCAGTCACACGCAAAGAAAGCTGATCCAGCCGAACTTTGCCCTTATGTTTTTCTGCATTGTGGCATTTCACGCAATAGGTCTTCAGAAAAGCCGACTTGTTTTTTTCAGCCGAGATCGCTACGCCGGCTGAGGAAGCAAAGAGAACTACGAGAGCCAAAATAAAATGAAGCCTAAGAAAACGATTCATGTTGTCTGAGGGAATCAGCACTTTCATCACTAAGAAAACTCTACACCATAATCCTAATTCAGAGAAGTTCAGAAAATCCTCATTTTAACCTTACTGTTCTCCCCATTTCCATGAGAAACACTGAGATTGATTCAAACGAAGAATCCCATCACCCGTTTCATTTTTTATATAAAATTTAATTCATCTAAGAAAGATCGACTCCGTATCGTTCTAATAGATATATTGAATAGATATATTGAATAGATAAAACTAACCAAATCATGCGCATACTCAGTCTACTTATCATTCTTTTTGCTACCTGCGGCACTAACGTTCTTGCCCAAAATGAAGCAAAACCTCAGAAAGCCTTCAATGCACCCAACGGTAAACCGTTCCCTGCTCATTGGGGTCAACCGCCACTGAGGCAAACCCGTGACCTTCGAATCCTTCCGGGTGGCTATGGTCGAGGAAGTGGAACATTGGCACGGTGGATTCAGGAAAATCTCGAGGCCGATGCCAAGGATCCGGGAAGGGCAAAAGGAAAGAAAAATCCAAAGGACCAAGAGATCAAAAAATTAGAGAAAGAAATTGCTCAAATGAAAAAATTGCTGATCACGTCCAAATTCAATACTGAAGGCTTAGCTAAATACATGGCCCGCCTCAAAAAAAAGACAGCAAGACTTGCTCAACTCAAGGCATCAGAAAAAGGTAAAATACCAAGCTTCGAGGAATGGCTTAAGGGTGGGAAAAAAATTCCTAAGGGAATGATCTTCACTGGCGGGTCACCGTGGTTTAATGAAAGCACTGGCAAGAACAGAAGCCCTGAACAGGTCTACAAGATGATCTTTAAAAAGAACCCAAAAAAATAAGAATCCTATTTTAAGGGCGAAAAGTCAGTAGGCTTGAGATAAATCTGTTCAGGAGGTTTAGCCAAGAACGCTCCGTCAATCTGGGATTCCCTTGCAACTTTACGCCACTCGGGATCGCCACCGAACGCTTTCCAATTAACATTTGCCTGTTCCCGACTCGCGTGATGGACAAGGTAAATGAGTGTGTTCTTTGATTCCGGCTGATCAAAAGGGGTCCAATAGGAGACGTTCTTGATCCCATACTTATTGAAGAAGCTCGTGGTGTGATCACGGAACCGCTCATTCAGAAGCGCTAGCTTGCCGAGATTAGCCACATAAGTGCGCAATTCATAGATACCACCAGGCTTCTTGATATCATTCTGTACAAGTTTTGAATAATCAGTGGCTTCCAAAAAGATGCTGACTGGTTTTAATGCTAGAAGGTTCTGAAATTTAGGCTGATCAAGGACCCTTTCCCAATCCTTATCATTCGAGAAATTAACCCAGTTTCTGTAAGCATCATAACGTGACTGGTGCTTGAGAATATAAATGAATCGTCTGCGTTTCTTGGCAGGGCCTTCGTTCGGAGTCCAATAACCAACAGGTTCGAGTCCATGCTTTTTGAATAGAGTGTCTGTATGCTCCCTAAAACGCTGAATGAGATTACCAAAACGTCCCTCATTCGCCGAATAAATACGCAATTCATAAACGGGCCCACTCAGGAGGCGGGGATCAGGTTTTAACGGCTCCCCTACCCCCTTCGCTTCGGTCCCTTTCTTTTTTCCAAGAGCTACATCAAGTGGCGCCTTAAATATCCAGGCCATATTATCCGAAACTTTGCGACTAGAGTCATGACCACCAATGAAAAGGCTAGCATCATTGAACGGAGAATAACAAAAGGCGCGTGGAGAAATTAGAGGCTTCTTCCCGGGCCTGTAGGAATTATTTACTTCCTGAACTTTGTATGTCTGATCTTCTTGACGAACCGCATACATGGCACCGGCATAAAGGGCACTGCCTTTCCATCTTAAATCCTTCTTAGTTCTAATATTTCCCTGAAAACCAATTAAATGGACAGTTTTCCCATTATCCTTATCAATGATTGGATACATCATATTATGAGCTCCTAGAGTATAGGTAACTTCAGCACCTAAAGTGTTACTCATTAGATCAATGAGTTTGACTTCATCATGGACCCTGTATTGCCCGGACCCGTCCGGATCCATCCTCTTTACCTGACACTCGGATCTGTTACCAGGAGCCCAAAGAAATAAGAGTGACTGCCCAGGACCATTGGGATTCTTTATTGTTGTAAGGCCACGAATACCACCAACGTCGGTGTCGGTGTCTTCATGAAAGTCCAGAACCTTAGAATAAGATGGGGACTTCCCATCAACTCTACGGTAAATCGTCCCTCCTTCAGAAAAAAACAAGCTCCCGTTAGCCACAGTGAGCCCGAGCGGCCTAGTTCGAAAACTGCCTTCTTTCAAAAAAGGAAACTCTAAGTTCCTGTCCCAACGTATCTTTCCTGGTCTTGATTCGTCGTAAGTTCCAGCCACGATACCTGGGTTTCCTAGAGACATGAATAATTTCTCTACTCCCGTCACTTTATCCGTATGAGTCTCCATGTCTCTCGGAACCCAACGGATCCCTCCAACGCTCGAGCCATGCCTGACTAGAGAATGGGTCCAAGTTTCAGACTCATCATTTCTGACCCAGGCCGACACCGCCCCTCCCCTCTCAAAGTTTGATCCCGCAGCCATGACAAGAAGGTTCACAGGCTCAGCTAGAGTCTTACCCGTTCCGTCACGGGTAAAGGTAACTGACCTTAATACATTTCCTTTCATGTATTCGAGCCCATGGCCATTGGACTTGCCGGTATCTAAATCAACCTGCCAAGAAGAATCCGTTGAATCCAAACGGAGGACCTGAGCTGACTGTCTTTGACCTTCTGGAGGTATCGCCCAGCGAGAATCCATCCAGTACCCGTTCGCCGCATAAACTTTTCCTTTATGAGGAACAAGGTGCATAATTTCACTGCCACCGGCAAAAATCCCCTGCTTATCAATGTAGCCCGCGGAATAACTTTCTTTCCAGCTCTCCTCAGCTAAAGAGTCCTCTATGCCTAATTGAAAAAAGAAAGCACCAACAAGAATTATTACTAAATCACTTAGTCTCATTCTTTGATAAGATACTTAATTCACAATGTGGCAGCCGAATCAAATATCCTACTCGCACTACAATGAATTGTGTGTCCCATCACAATAAGGAACTTTTCCGCTCCTTTTACATTGGCAGAAATAAGCTGTTCCCGTCTTTTCCGCAGTAAATGCAATAGGACCAAATTCTGTTCCAGAGTGAGCTCCATCACAGAACGGTTGATTCTGTGAGCTGCCACATGAGCAAAAGAAATATTTTTTTCCTTCTTCAACCTCAACAGGTATAGACTTTTTAGCCGCTATCTTTGGTTCTTTCATATAGGATAATATGTCTGCTATGCGTCTAACTGCAAATTGAACTAGCGCCATTGTGTCTCTTTTAGGTGAGACACAATGACTCTTATTGGTGTATTTATAACCTTCTTCAAATTTTTGTTATTTGGTACAATTCATTTATATAGAACGTGTTATAAATAAATAAAGCGGGTTGGCATGATAAGTGCGTTATAGATCTAATGTACGGAAACATCCGTGAAATTGAACAAAAATATTACACCAAAATGAGTAAAATCTTAGGCATCGATCTTGGAACAACGAACTCCTGCATGGCCGTTATGGAAGCTGGAGAACCTACTGTCTTGGAAAATTCCGAAGGGGCTCGCACTACACCTTCCGTTGTTGCATTCACTAAAGGAGGCGAACGCGTCGTTGGACAGGCCGCTAAACGCCAAGCAATAACCAATCCATCAAATACTATCTTCTCAGCCAAGAGACTAATCGGACGCAAATTTTCTGAACTGTCAGATTCCGATAAAAGAGCTCCCTACAAAATTGTTGCAGCCGAAAACGGAGATGCTCATATCGAAGTTGAAGTCGACGGCGAAAAGAAAACTTATAGCCCCCAGGAAATCGCAGCAATGGTTCTGGGAAAATTAAAATCGGATGCGGAAGCTAAACTCGGTGAAACAATCACAGAGGCCGTCATCACTGTTCCGGCTTACTTTAACGATTCACAAAGGAACGCTACCAAGGCTGCCGGCGAAATTGCAGGCCTTAAGGTCCGCAGAATTATCAACGAACCTACTGCCGCTTCGCTAGCTTACGGACTCGATAAGAAAAGTGATGAGCGCATAGCTGTTTACGACCTTGGTGGTGGAACTTTTGATATCTCAGTACTAGAAATTGGCGAAGGAGTTTTCGAAGTGCTCGCAACCAATGGTGACACTCAGCTCGGAGGAGATGACTGGGACAACGCTATCATAGACTGGGTCGTAGCAGAATTTAAATCCGAAAGCGGTATCGATCTTTCAGGTCAACCAGACGCAATGCAAAGGATCAAGGAGGAAGCTGAGAAATCCAAGATCGCCCTATCATCAGCACAAACATACGAAATTAACTTGCCATTCGTTACCGCTGATCAGACTGGCCCAAAACACATTCAAAAAGAACTGAGTCGGTCCAAGCTTGAACAGATGACCGAAAACCTCTTTGACAGGACAAAGTCCCCAGTAGACAAATGCTTCAAAGAATCAAAGATCAGTCCATCAGATATAAGTGAGCTGGTCCTCGTCGGAGGAATGACACGCATGCCAAAGATCGTGGAAATTGCTCGGGAAATTGCCGGGAAAGATCCTCATCAAGGAGTAAACCCGGATGAGGTAGTGTCTATGGGTGCAGCTATCCAGGGCGGAGTACTTCAGGGAGATGTTAAAGACGTGCTCCTTCTTGATGTGACCCCGCTAAGCCTCTCCATCGAGACTGAAGGTGCCATCGCGACTCCGATGATAGAGAAAAACACCACCATTCCTAAGAAATCCAGTCAGGTATTTTCCACAGCCGCTGATAATCAGTCGGCCGTTGATATACGTATATGTCAGGGTGAGAGATCAATGTTTAGCGACAATAAGCTACTAGGAAACTTCAAACTGGACGGTATTCCTCCAGCGCAAAGAGGAACTCCTCAAGTTGAAGTCACCTTTGACATTGATGCCAATGGTATCCTTCACGTATCCGCCAAAGACAAAGGCACTGGAAAAGAACAAAAAATATCTATAGAGGGCTCCAGCGGTCTAAGTGAAGAGGAAATTGAAACGGCAAAGCAAGAAGCGCAAAAGCATGCCGAAGAGGATAAGAAACGTAAGGAATCTGTCGAAACCAAGAACCAGGCAGAATCGCTCGCACACGAATGTGAGAAGCAACTAAAGGAACACAAAGACAAACTAACGGAAGAGGAAACAAAGCCGGTCGAAGAAGCAATCAGCAAACTCAAAGAAGCACTAGAAAAGAACGACCCCGAGTCCATTAAGACAGGCCAAGAAGAACTGCAGAACGCATTCATGCCATTAGCTCAGAAATTTTACTCCGAGCAAAATCCTCAAACATCAACCGAAAGCACTCCTCCTCCTGAAGGAGCAGATGACGAACTTAAACCGGCCAAAGGAAAGGTCGTAGAGGCCGAAGTAGTTGATGAATAAAAGTAATAACAATCTCCGTTCGCCGTCCGCCGGCGCACGAATCTAAACTCCGCCCATGCGGATCCAATCAAATAAAACAAACAAAACAAATAAACTAAGTAACTAACAAAAATGGCTACTAAAATCCAACCACTAGGACCGCGAGTCCTAATCAAACGCCTGGAAGAGGAAGAACAGTCCTCAGGTGGAATCATCATTCCCGATACCGCCAAAGAAAAGCCTCAGGAAGCCCAAGTCATAGGACTCGGCACCGGCGGCAAAGACGAAAACGGGAACGATTACAAGTTCACCGTGAAAAAGAAAGACAAGGTGCTGATCTCCAAATATGGCGGCACGGACATCAAGATAGACGGCAAGGATCTCCTCATTGTTAACGAGATCGACATCCTAGCAATCATCGAATAAATAAACTCTAAAAGAACTTCAACAAAAATTTAATTTAAATAATAAAAAAAAATGGCTAAACAACTGCTATTCGACGAAGCCGCACGCCAGGGACTCCTGCGCGGTGTGGAAAAACTGGCCCGAGCGGTCAAAAGCACGCTCGGACCTGCCGGACGTAACGTGATTCTGGACAAAAAATTCGGATCACCGACAATCACCAAAGATGGTGTCACCGTTGCTAAAGAGATCGAACTCGATTGTCCTTACGAGAACATGGGGGCACAACTCATTCGTGAAGTTTCTTCCAAGACCTCTGACATTGCCGGTGATGGAACCACTACTGCGACCGTACTTGCTGAAGCAATCTACAAGGAAGGCCTTCGTAACGTAACTGCTGGCGCAAACCCAATCTCTCTTCAGAGAGGAATCCTGAAAGCATCAAAGGCTCTCGTGAAGGAACTCCAGTCCATCTCAAAGACGGTTAACAGCACCAAGGAAATTGAGCAGGTCGCTACAGTTTCCGCTAACTGGGACTCTGAAATCGGTGGCATCATTGCTGAAGCCATGGACAAGGTCGGCAAGGATGGTACGATCACCGTGGAAGAAGCCAAGGCTATCGACACTACTCTCGACGTTGTTGAGGGAATGCAGTTTGATAAGGGTTATCTATCACCGTATTTCATAACTGATCCACAGACTCAGGACTGCACATTTGATGATGCTCTCATTCTTATCTTCGAAAAGAAGATCAGTAATCTAAAGGACATGCTTCCTCTTCTTGAAAAAGTAGCAAAAGCAGGTAAGCCTTTACTTATCATTGCTGAGGACGTTGAAGGTGAAGCTCTCGCAACATTAGTTGTCAACAGCATGCGCGGAACCCTTAAAGCGGCGGCTGTCAAGGCGCCAGGATTCGGTGACCGACGTAAGGCAATGCTTGAGGACATCGCTGTTCTCACCGGTGGTACATTCATCACAGAGGACTTGGGCATTAAGATTGAGGGACTTGGCATCAAGGAACTCGGTTCTGCGAAGCGCATCTCAATTGGTAAAGAAGACACCACAATTATTGAAGGTGGCGGAAAGACCAAAGACATTACAGGCCGAGTCAACCAGATTCGCGCACAGATCGAAGAAACAACGTCCGACTATGACAGAGAAAAACTTCAGGAACGTCTTGCTAAACTTGCAGGCGGTGTTGCAGTCATCAGCGTTGGTGCTGCTACTGAAACCGAAATGAAGGAAAAGAAGGCCCGCGTTGAGGACGCTCTTCACGCAACACGTGCAGCCGTACAGGAAGGCATCGTTGCAGGAGGAGGAACCGCACTAGTTCGTGCACAGTCTTCCCTCAGTAAACTCAAATTAAAGGGTGATGAGAAGACCGGAGTAGGCATCGTGGAAAGAGCCATCGAAGCTCCTCTCCGCCAACTCGCCGCCAATGCTGGTCGCGAAGGCGCTCTGATTGTTGAGAACGTAAAGAATGGAACTAAGGGCTATAACGTAGCCACTGACAAATATGAGGACCTCATCAAGGCAGGAGTTGTTGATCCAACAAAAGTAACCCGATCAGCACTTCAAAATGCTGCATCTATTGCTGGATTACTTCTCACTACAGAATGTCTAATCACTGACATTCCTGAGAAAGAAGAAGCAGACGCCGGCGGTGGACACGATCATGGAATGGGCGGAATGGGTGGAATGATGTAATTCCTAATAAATTCTCTATAGAATTAACATAACCATAAAAGGCACGTCATTTTCATGACGTGCCTTTTTTGTCTTCACAAAACCCCTAAATTCATCTCAGTATGTAGAAAATCGGGTTTTAACAATTCCCTTGTTAATATTCTGTTAAGAATTTAGACGATGAGGACATTAATTACTTTAGTCTGACGCTTAGCGGACAACTCAAAATAATCACATCAAGAAACTAATCAAATCCATGACCAAAAAAGCTGCGAAAAAAGCAATAACCAAAAAGAAGGTCGCTAAAAAAGCACCATCCAAAACCACGGGCACCAAAAGTGACCTGCAAGCCGTAGAAGATCTCGGAAAAGCCAATGCTAATCTCAGGGCAGAACTGAGTAAGGCCATCGTCGGCATGGATAATGTTATTGAAGAAACACTGATAGCAATTTTCTCACGAGGACACGCTCTACTCGAGGGTGTTCCCGGCCTTGCCAAAACTTTGCTTGTTAGCTCAGTAGCCGAATGCCTATCACTTTCCTTCAAAAGAATCCAGTTCACCCCTGACCTGATGCCTTCAGACATCACAGGCTCGGAGGTTCTTCAGGATGACCCCGTTACCGGAAAGCGCCAGTTCCAGTTCAGTAAAGGACCCATCTTTGCAAATATGATCCTAGCTGACGAAATTAACCGGACCCCTCCAAAGACTCAGGCCGCACTCCTAGAGGCCATGCAGGAAAAGCAAGTATCGATCAGTGGTGACGATTACAAACTGGACGCACCTTTCTTTGTGCTAGCCACTCAGAACCCTCTCGAACAAGAAGGCACTTACTCACTTCCTGAAGCCCAGCTTGACCGGTTCATGTTTAAGATCCATGTCGATTATCCAACATTCGATGAAGAGATTGAAATCATGAAGTCCGTGACATCAGGAGTGAGTAACGCATTAACATCCGTTCTAAAGAAAGGCGAAATCCTCGCATTACAGGACGTCGTTTCAAGAATTCATGTCACTCCACATTTGTATCAATATGTTGCAACTCTAGTTCGCAACACTAGACCAGACGAAGACAATAAAATTGATGTTGTAAAGAACTATGTGTCCTGGGGATGCGGCCCAAGGGCTTGCCTTAACTTAATCACTGGGGCCAAGGCCAGAGCCGCGCTCAACGGTAATGTTAATGTGTCCTTGGATGACATTAAAGCTCTCGCTAAGCCAGTCCTTCGCCATCGCATGGGATTAAACTTCCTTGCCCAGTCAGACGGACAAACGCCTGACTCAATAATTGAACAACTCATTGACGTGACCCCTGAGGGCGAAGAACTCCATGGCGCAGCATAAGAAAAAATATCTAGACCCTGAACAGCTCAAGCAAATGGGCAGCCTCGAAATCGTTGCGAAGCAGATTGTTGAAGGGCTAAGGATCGGCTCACACAAAAGCCCTGCCAGGGGCATTAGTAGTGAATTTTCGGCCTACAGGCAATACGTAGCAGGTGATGAAACTCGTCACATTGACTGGAAAGCCTATGCACGACTCAATCGCTATTATATTAAACAGTTCGACGCCGAGACTAACTTCATTGCAAATCTGCTTGTCGATGGCAGTAAATCAATGACTTACGGTTCAAAATCAAATGGACTGACAAAACTCGAGTACGCTAAGTTCATGGCAGCGAGCCTTGCTTACCTGACAGTTAAGCAGGGAGACTCGGCCGGCGTGGGCATGTTCGATGGCGAACTTAGTAATTACGTCAAACCAAAGAGCAGCATGAGTGTCCTCAATGACATCTCAGATCAGCTCGAACTCCTGGAGCCACGTCCACGCACAAATGTTGGAGGAATCTTGCACGACTTTGCTCACCGCATGAGCAAGCGAGGTTTTGTGATTCTATTCTCGGACCTCTTCGATAGTACCGAAGAATTCATGAATGGCCTCAGCCATCTCCGATATGGCGGACATAACGTGATCCTCTTTCACCTTCTGGATGACTATGAGTTAAATTTTCCATTGAGCGGAATGTGGAAGTTTTTGGGACTCGAAGGTGAAGGTGAACTCGTAACTCAACCTGCTAGGGTCAGAGAGAATTATCTCAAAGAGCTGGAGTCATTCATTGGCGAGATCAAGAGTGCCTGCGCGAAGAACGAAGTCGACTACGTCCTAGTTAACACTAAAGATCCTGTAGAAAAAACCATATCCGATTACCTGCTTCGCAGAACGGCAATGGCAAAATCTAGGTAAAAAATAGAGTGATAAAAAGCCTGACAATAATCGCGTTGATTATCGCCGCAAACTATCGCGCCTCTTCCGCAAAGGAAGCGGATGATCCTACCTCTACCCAATTATCAAACGGTGATCTTCTTATCACTAACTTCGAGCAGAAGGATCTCGGGAGAATAAGGGCATGGGGTTGGCAATTTCAGGGCGATGCATTCAATCGTGAGTACAGTCATGGCTCGAGAAAATTAAGAGCCCGAGTAGGCCGCTATGAAGGTAAATGGTTTTTGACCAGTGTGACCGAAAATCCTAAATCGGTCGGATCACTCACCAGTCCTCCTTTTCAGATTCAGAAGCCTTTTATTTCTTTTTTGCTAAGCGGAGGATCCTCAGAAACAAAGCTACAGGCCAACTTAATAGTTGAAGGGAAAGTGACCAGAACGGTCACCGGAAATGATTCGGATATTTTTGAGCCCGTCAGCTTTGACGTCAGAGAATTTATAAATAAAGAGGCTAGGTTTCAAATCATTGACAACGCGACAAGTATCTGGGGGCACATCAATTTGGACCAGATAGTTCAAACCAATCAGAACAAAGGAAAAAGAACAATTTCCAATCTTCCTATATTACCAACAATTGATGCGGGTTTTGCTCAGCTCATTGATTCAGGAAAAAGAATTAGTGGGCCATTTAATCTAAAGGAAGGCAAAATCACCAATGACAAAAATGAATCAACTCCATTTGAAAACACTTTAAGCATTTTCACAAACAAACCAGTCACGTTTCAGGGAAATGCGGATTTTATCCGATTCAGGAATGGCGAAGTGTGGTACGGCAAAATTACAGGCATCGAGGACCAGAAAATTAACTTTCAAACCAGTTTCGCAGGAAATCAGTCTATTCCGTTGAACCAAATCTGGATGCTTGAATTTAATAAGAAAGAAAAGAGTCCTGATAACGGAACCCAACCAAGCACACTGTATCGCCTTCAGGGAGAACCTATCCCGGGCAAACTAATCTGGATCAGAGAAAAAGATATCGCCATTGAAAGCCCCTTAGGAATCATCCCCATACCCAGACAAGGCATTCGACGCTTTGTCGTCAGTGCTCAAAAATCACAAGAAACTAATACCGGAGATGAACTGGCACTAGCGGATGGAACCAGGATACGTGGTGATGTGATCATTGATGAGGCAGGAGATCATCTTTCCGTGACTCATGACATTGTTGGGAAACTTCGATTCCCTCTGAATGGAATCCACAGTCTGAAGCGCAGACCTAAAAATGTCGCCTGGTTATCCGACCTCAGAGCCAAGACCTACAAGGCCATCGGTCCAATCATACCTCCACCATCACCAAAGCTAATTAAATCTTTAAAATCCTCAATCACTTCGTTGAAAGTTAACCCCGAATCACGGATAACCTATTCTGTTCCAGAGCTAAGCCCTGGAAAAATCATATTCCGCTCAACAATAGTTCCTGGACAAGGGAACAGAGGTTCAGTGATCACTTCACTGGGCACGTTGGACAAAACCACGACAACCAACATTAATCCCGACTCCAAAGAACAGCTCGTACAAATAATAATTGAGCCTGGATCGGAACTGGAACTCAAAGTTAATTTTCAGGGCAGACTAATATTCCCCTGTGCGATTGAGCTAAGAGACGCGCACTTCGTCTCCTTATCTGCAAATCAAGAAACCACTCAAACCAAAACCAAAGGCACATAATTTAAATGTCATTCCTAAATCTATTTCCAGTATGGGGAACACTTGCTGCAATCGGAGTATCCGTTCCGATCATCATACACCTCCTTTACAGAAAGAATAAAAAAGAAACGGACTGGGCAGCGATGGAGCTACTCAGAAGAGCGCTCGTCGTCCGGTCAGGTCAAATCAGACTCGAAGACTTCATAATTCTTTTGCTTCGTTGCCTCACATTACTATTACTTGCAGCCGCATTGCTCAGACCGATTCTCAAGGATTCGTCACTCGTGGGTGACCAGAAAGTCGGAATGGTTGTCGCTATTGATGATTCTTTAAGCATGAACCATGGAGCCACTACAAGATTCGAAACGGCCATCGAAACGGCCCGAAAGGTCCTTGAAACAGCATCACCTGGAGACAAAGTCAGCATTGTTTTTCTAAATGAAAGAGAAATTGATGATCAGAAAAAAGTTCCACTAAGAGCAGCTGATTATGACGCAATTAAGGTGTACGATGTTCTAAACGCAGCCAAGAATTCGGGCGCATCCACTCATCAAAGCAATCTCGAAAACAGCATCCCCTTACTCAAGGAAATGTCTGATGAAATGAAAGCAGGCACTAAGGAAATTCATATCATCACTGATGCACAGCAATCGGATTGGACTGGCCTCTCAAGTGAAGCTAAAAATATGCTCGGTGAAATCCCCGCAAGCATTTATATAATCCCAGTAAACTCAGAAAGTGCTGAGAATCGCAGTGTCACCTCTCTTAATTATGTGTCAGGCTCATTAAACAATTCAGGTGTAGCTAGATTCGAAGCAACTGTTAAGAACTTTGGAACAAATGACGCTGATGCGGGAAATATCGAATTTTACCAGAACAATAACCTTGTAAGAAGACAAACACTGGGAACGATCGGATCCGGTGAATCTAAAGTAGTTCCTTTCCTGGCAAATTATGAAAAACCAGGGGACCTCAGTATCACCGCGAAAATTTCAAAGGACAGTCTTGGAGAGGACAACTCCCGCCACACCGTCGTCAATGTGCGTCCTCGAGTGCGAGTCCTTTGTGCCACTGACTCCATTGATGGCGGCCTAGGAACACAGAATAACGACCTCTTTTTCCTAGAAAGCGCACTCAGATTGAATAGCGGAGACGAAGAGAACGGAATACAGGTCACTTCTGTTGATTCCTCTGATCTGACTCTGGAAAAACTTAATGACTATGACATCATAATTCTCGCAAACGTATCGGCACCTTCCGCTGAAATTGCGGAACGCTTGAAAAAGTTCACCAGCGATGGTGGAGGCCTCATTGTTTTCGCAGGTGACAATATTAATCCTGAAAAATATGAACAAAATTTTGGTAATGACCAGGACAGTATATTGCCTGGAAAAATTGGACAAAAGACAAGCAGTGATGAGGAAAATCAAGGTCAATGGACATTAGCATTTCCTGACTCGGATCATCCACTTGCGCGGGCCGTAAAATCCATGACGGAGGAAATGGTCAATGATGCAAAAGTCAAAAGCATTGTCAGTATCGAACCGTTACCGGGATCTCAGGTCATCCTGAGCTTAGTAGAAAACAATGCGCCAATTCTTGTGTCAAAGACCGTCGGTGAGGGGTCGGTCATTTTATGTGCGACGAGTGCTGATAGATCTTGGAGCGAACTGGTAGTGCATCCTGTCTATGCTATCATAATACAGCAGGCCGCAACCACAATGACCAGTAAACCTGACTCAAGATTGGCAAGAATAAATAAAACCAAAACAATCAGTATCACAGGGGCCAAGCCTGCCAGTGCCGCCCTCGGTAAATTGAGTGCAGATTCTGAGGGCACCGCAGATGCGAACAAGCCTTCAGTCCAGTTAACCTCACTGACAAATGAAAGTTTCAAAGCAGAAATCAAAGCAGAACATATAAGCGAAAGTGGAATCTATCAGATCCTAGGATCACAGGACTCGGTCCTTGGAGCCATCGCTGCCAATTCCGACCCATCAGAATCCGATGTGCGAGTTGTTGTTCCTGCTGTACTTAAGCAAACAATAGGGGCAATGAAAAATGTGTCGATCCTTGAAGGAACACCCGAGCAAAAAATTAAGAATGCGCGTAAGGGAAGTGATCTGACCAAGTGGTTGCTTACGCTATGCATTCTCTGCTTCGCAACACAATCGATACTCGCAAAAATATTCACCAATAAAATAAGCAAGGGCGAGACAGACATCGCCACTTCACTTCAACTCAGTAACGTGGCCGCGGCCCGTAGAACTTAAGGAAAATCTTAACAACAATGCTCGAAAAAATTCTTGGCCTAGAAAGCGATCAGAAAATCGACTCGCTAACAATCGGATGGAGTCATGGACCCGTCATAGCGCTTACTCTCATCATCCTTGCTGTTATTTTCTCTGTTTACCTTTACCGCTCGGAACGTCAGTTGCCAAAAAGCAGACGCATCATAATGACAGTGTGTCAGGGTCTTGCTTTGCTGGTCCTCATCATCATATTCATGGGCCCGTTCGCTAAAATCACAAAGTCCAACTCCTACAAAAGGAATATGCTGGTTCTCATAGATACCTCTAGCAGTATGGCCACCAAGGATCAGAGAAACGCTAATTCCATTGAGGAAGCAGCGAGGGCTCTCGGAGTAATCAAGTCGACTGACCCCTTTGATCCTGGCGAGGCAAATGAGATCCAAACTAAGATCGGTAATCCGAGCCGGATCAAACTCGCAACAGCAACACTTAAAAACACTAATGTAATTAGTGACCTGAAGGATAAATTCAATGTGAATATTTTCACTTTCGACAGCCAGCTCAAACCCATCAAAGAAGATGAAAAAGTAGGCGAGGCCGAGGAGACAGAAACCCAATCCATCAGCCTTGCTCTGAACGCGCAAGGAGAAAGCACTGAGATTGGATCTGCAATTAATGAAGCAGTAGGCAAATTTGCAGGGAGGGAAGTGGCTGGAGTCATGGTCCTCAGTGATTTCATCTCCGTCAAAGGCAAGGACCCAGTCGAATCAGCCCGGTCACTGTCC
>Ga0114999_10005588_pt1 | contig 14761 bp, 12 predicted proteins | sample ArcticOcean_MG_C_3_FD_89820 | JGI IMG/M metagenome (GOLD analysis project Ga0114999, IMG submission 89820) | Marine microbial communities from western Arctic Ocean - ArcticOcean_MG_CB8_126 | ecosystem: Environmental > Aquatic > Marine > Oceanic | place: Arctic Ocean: Canada Basin | collected...
CATGCAACAACCCTAGCGTGACACCAGCATAAGATGCATGAAACAGAGACCCCTGCCCCTCGATGATATCCCAATGGTCCGGATCATTGTCCGGCGAAAGCCACTCGGTCGCGCCGGAGATAAAATCGGCGACCACGGCATCGACCGAAACGCCGTTACCCGCGATAAAAATACCGGTTTGGCCCGTCGCACGGAAATCGACATTCATACCGCGCGCCTTCATCTCCTTCTCGATGGAAAGAGACGTGAACATTTTACCGACCGAAACGTCTGTTCCGACAGTTAGCAGACGCTTTCCCGTTCGCGGTTTGCCCTTGCCCACGCCAAAATCACGCGGCGGGTGGCGTGCATCGAACAGTTGGCGGCCCAGGCGCTCGGCTTTCGCAGCGATTTCCGGAAGGTCCGTCAACCGCATATGCAAGCCACTGGCGATATCCATGCCGAGATCAAGCGCCTTGTCGAGGGTCGCAATCCAGTTGTCCGGCAGGAACCCGCCTTGGTTGGCCACCCCGAGGATCAGCGTTTTCACACCGGCCTCCGCAGCTTCCTCCAAGGTCATATCGGTCAGACCAATATCGGCTTTGCATCCTTCGAGACGCAACTGACCGAGGCACCATTCCGGCCGCCATTTGGCGACACCGTCCGCGGTCTTAGCCGCGAGTTGATCCCGTGCATCCCCCAGAAACATGAGATATGGATTGGCAATACTCACCTTCAAACTCCCCTCTATCACGCCGCCTGGAGGCTCTAAGCCTCGCCACGCCTTACTAATTTCATTCACTGCGTCCCTGCGTTACAGGGCGTAAAACGTCATACAGGATCGAGAACGCCCGGTCGACTTTCACGTTACCGCAACACCGCAGCGGCACGAAAGATATCATATTCTTTGGATCGAATACCCTGCAAGCCGAGCGCATCAAACCATGCATCGAAAGAATTTGAAATACCGCAGAAAACAGATATCAGCCGCCGTTAAGAGAGGGGCTCCTCAGCGTCCAGCGTGAAGAGTTCCTGTTTACCGTCGATCCCTCGCAGCTGATGCTCCCCGACGGATACCAGACGGCCTGTACATTGCGTGGCCGCTTCCGCGAAAGTGCTGGAAACGAGCAAGTTCCGACCGATCGTATCGCAAAGACTCTCGATCCGACTCGCTTCATTCACCGCAAGGCCGATAACCGTAAAATCAAGCCGATCATACGCGCCGACATTCCCGTACAGCACGTCACCAAGATGGAGGGCAACATCAACAGACATCGTAGGCTTCCCGTCCGCGGCGCGTACCGCATTCAACTGATCTGTCAGGCGCAAGGTTTCGGAGGCGGCGTCCAGCGTATCGCGGCAGATAGAGTCACCAGTTCTATCGCTTAGGTCGAAGGCTGCAAGCAACCCGTCGCCTAGAAACTTCAGCACCTGGCCACCATGTTGCACGATCGGCCGCGCCATGCATTCGAGATAATCATCCAGCATCGGCACGAGATCATCACGCGGCACTTGTTCCGTCAGCGCCGTGAAACCGCGTAAATCGGCAAACATAATAACGGCATGAATGACCTCAACCGAGCCCCGCCTGATCTCACCGTTGAGAATACGGTTTCCCGCCTCCGGACCGATATAGGTATCGGCAATGTTGCGCGTGATCTGCTCACCGAGAATTGTCTTGATGGTCAACGCCAACCGCGGCTGAAGCCGATCAAGCACAGCAATCTCTTCCTCGCGGAATCCCTCGGGACGGTCAGTTGCCCACGACGTCAACACTCCAGCACGCTTTTCGAACGTTTTCGGATCGCCAAACGGCATGACGCGAGCCACGTAGTCTGTTGCGCCTTGCTTTTGAAACGTCTTCAGCAATGCGAAATCAACATTCGCCTCCGGCCCGACAAGCTTTCTCCGCAATGCAAAAAAGTCTTGCTCAAGCATGTAAGAAAACGGGCTGGCCTGCCAATCAAGGGTCGCTTCTTCAGTTCGCGCAATTTCATCCCGCTTCACGCCTTCTTCGCGCAGCCAGCGGTACGTCAGAGCCTCAAAACTCGGGTGCAGCGTGCGCATAGCGATATGGCCGCGCCAAAGCGGTATACCCAACGTTCGCAACCCTTCGCGAGCAGATCATCCAACGTTGCGCCACGGAGGCTTTGCTGTACCAGCAAATCGCTAAGCACCTGAACGCGCGGACTATCGCTGCGCAGATCGGCATTCTCGCTTGCAGCTAATTCGCTCGCCAAGGGTGCTCTCCACTCACGTTCAAAGTCGTGTCTTAAAGCGGCACAGACTCATTTATCCCCGCCAAAGAAGGAGCCGGCTTGCCTGACTTATCGTCGCCTATTCAGTAATGATCTTGGCTGCGATAGCGCGTGGGCATCTGTCGCCGACCCAATTCGACCAACCAGAATTCGCGTCCGGAAGGCTTTCCACATGTCACCCGCAACATAGGTTGCAAATCCAACGATTCCAGCTGTTAGACGCACCTATTCGGGTATTTTCCCTCTATTCGGCGGCTAGCGCGTCGCCCTTCTCCAAATACCAAACGTAAGTGCTCTCAATGCCTTCGCTCAGGCCAATCCGGGCCTGCCATCCAAGGTCAGTTAGCCGTCCAACATCCAGCCATTTGCGAGGCGTCCCATCCAGTTTGCTGCTATCGAAGACAAGATCTCCGTCGAAACCAACAACATCCCGCACTGTTTCGACCAATTCCCGAATTGTGACATCATCGCCGACGCCAACATTCAGCGCGACGGAGTCTTCGTGGTGCTGCATGCAAAACAACGTCGCATCGGCAAGATCGTCGACATGAAGGAATTCACGGCGCGGCGTGCCGCTTCCCCAAACCATCATGTCGGGTGCGCCCGACACTTTAGCCTCATGCGCCTTACGGATCAACGCCGGCAGGACGTGGCTGGTTTCCAAATCGAAATTATCGCCAGGGCCATAAATATTGGTCGGCATCACGGCAACGGCATTGAAGCCGTGTTGCCGACGATAGGCCTCGCACATTTTCAACCCCGCGATTTTTGCAATCGCGTATGATTCATTGGTTGGCTCCAACTCGCCGGTCAGCAAATACTCTTCGCGGATCGGCTGGGGCGCCAATTTCGGGTAAATACAGGACGATCCCAGGAACAGGAGCTTTTCCGCACCATGACGCCAAGCGGCATCGATCACATTGATCTGAATCGCCAAATTGTCATGGATAAACGTAGCGGGTTGGGTGTTATTGGCGTGAATACCGCCAACTTTCGCCGCCGCGAGAAAGACAAACTCGGGCTTCTCGGATGCGAAAAAACGTTCCACCGCCGCGCCGTCGCATAAGTCCAACTCTGCATGGCTGCGCGTGATGATATTTCGATGGCCTGCCGCCGCCAAAGCTCGGCAGATTGCGGACCCGACGAGCCCGCGATGGCCCGCGACAAAGATTCGTGATGTTGAAATAAATTCAGTCATTTTCGCTCACAGTTAGATAACCACGGCCATCATACCGTGGTTACCTAATTTCGAAAATGACTGTTAACAGACGCCAGCGTCGTCAGATGACGACGTCAAGCGTCCGGCTGGGATCCGTTGTGGCTGACGAAGACGATGAAAGCTTAGAGCTTTGACCCGATTGCGCGCCTTGCGTAACCAGACTCGCAACAGCGGCTTCGCTTTGAGCGGATGATTTGAGGGCCTGGAGACCTGCTTGAAGGTTCCCGCCGAGAGACACGGCTTCTACTGCCATTTTCGCACCTTTCCGTCGTTTTATCTGGCGCGAATATATCCGGCGGGCGCTAACAACAGGTTAACCCGTCACCGCATCTCTCTTAACCAAATCAATCCACGTCGGCGGCAACCTGCATTTTGATGATCTTATCAGGACCATCTACGGAGCCAGAACGAGGGTCGCCTTTCTTGATCATGTCGACAAACTCCATGCCTTCGGTCACCCGGCCCCAAACGGTATACTGCCGGTCCAGAAACGATGAGTCGTCTAACACGATGAAGAATTGGCTATCCGCACTATTGGGATCCTGCGACCGTGCCATCGAAACGATACCGCGTTGATGGCCTTCCGCACTGAATTCAGCGTCCATTTTTTGTCCGGAGCCACCGCGCCCGGTTCCCGTCGGGTCCCCCGTCTGCACCATAAAACCGTCAATCACGCGATGGAAGACAATACCGTCATAGAACCCCTGACGGGTTAGTTCCTTAATACGCGCGACATGGTTCGGCGCCAAGTCCGGCAAGAGCTCAATAACAACGCGTCCGTCTTTTAGATCAAGATAAAGCATATTTTCCTTATCGTTAGCAGCGCCGGCAATGCTCGGCAGCAAAAAAAGGCCCATTAGTGTACCGATCAATAGCAGCAGTCGTCTCAATTTTCATTCCCTTCCTTGCTTGAAATCCATTTTTTATCTTAGCGCGGCCGCAATATTGCCGCCATCGACGGTAACGACCGCCGCCGTCGTTCGTGCCGCTTTGGCCAAATAAACGAAGGCTTCGGCAACATCGGTCGCCCGAACTTCCTGACGCAGCAGATTGCCGGCCATGTAGTCCGTCTCACTAACGCCACGCGCTTCTGCGCGCGCCGCGATCATGCCGTCATCCAGCAATCCGCTTCGAATCCGGTCAGCGTTGACCGCGTTCGCCCGGATGCCATCGGCACCATGATCGATCGCGTATTGCCGGACCAGCGATAAGGTTGCCGCCTTCGGCAAACCATAGGGGCCAAAATCCGGACCCGGATTAACCGCCTGCTTCGAGGTGTTGAACACGAGCGCACCGCCCGTCCCCTGAACCTTCATGACACGAACCGCCGCTTGCGCAACCGTTTGATGGGCAAAAAAATTAAGCTCGAAGGATTGGCGCAAAACGTCCGGCGCCACCTCTCCGATTCGGCCACTCCAGGCAGCGCCCGCGTTCGAGATAACAACGTCAACGCCGCCGAACCGCTCACATATCCGGGCGAAAGCGGCTTCAACCGAAGCCAGATCGGTCACATCGCAAGACAATGCCGTCCCACCGATGCCGGAAACCGCCGCCTCCGCGGCATCCAAATCAACATCCAGCGCCGCCACCACGGCCCCTTCCGCGGCAAAGGCCTGCGCCGCCGCCGCACCAATCGCACCACCTGCCCCGGTAATCACGACGACTTGGCGGGTCATAGGTTTTTCCGCGCCCTTGCCCAGCTTTGCTTGTTCCAGAGACCAATACTCAATGTCGAACATGTCCGCCTCGGAGACACACTCGTAGATACCGATCGCCTCCGCATCAGTGATCGTCTCAACAGTATTTTCCGCAAGGTCCGCCGCCACTGCCGCTGATTTCGGGCTGTCCCCAATGCCGAACAATCCAAGCCCAGGGACCAGAGCAACGCGCGGGATCGTGTCGAGCATCGTCTTTGGCGTCTCCTGACGCGGATTGTGTCGCTCAAAGTAAGCCCCGTAGGCGTCACCAAACGCATCGAAGGCCTTTTTCGCGGCCTCCCGAAACACGTCGAGCTGCCCCGCCTGCGGGGCTGGCAGCAGAACCGGCGTATTCTTGATGCGAATATTATGGTCCGGTGTAACCACGCCAATCTGGCTATAGCGGCCGACTTCGGCCCCATTCACGTAGTTCAGGATCGCGGAGTTTGTGCGAAAGTCGAGGACCATGCGACGCCATCGGCCTTCGCCGAGATCTACTGCCGCCAAACGACGCAGGATTGGCGCAACCTCGGCAACAGACGCAAGATTTTCCGGTAAAGAAGCCGCGACGAAGACCGACTTTCGTCCAGCCTGTAGCCGTTTTTCGGCCAAAGTGACCGCATCGATCATGCGCTCATAGGCTTCTTGCGCACTGTCTCCAAACGTAAAAATACCATGCTTGTGGAGGATAAGACCGCCCACATCCGGTTCGCCCCGATAGATTTCCGCCGCACTTTTCGCCAGCGCAAAGCCCGGCATGATGTAGGGCACCGACCCCATCGTATCGCCAAACACCTCAGCGCAGATCGCCTCTCCATCCGGCTGGTCGCTGATACTGAGGATCGCCGTTGAGTGCGTGTGGTCGATGAACTTATAGGGCAGAAACGCATGTAAAAGTGTTTCCACGGACGGATTCGGCGACGTGCTGTCCAGCAAGTTGCCGCGCTGCACATTCACCATGTCCTCGTCGCTTAAGGATTCGAGCGCTTCGAGCCGTTGCAGTGGCACCAAACGAACCGCAGGGAGGCCCGCGGGTTCAATATCACCCAAGCCCCAGCCGCTGCCCTTAACACACAGGACATCGACATCGTCTCCGAGCAGATCTCGCTGAATGGTTTTCACAGATGTATTGCCGCCGCCGTGCAGCACCAGTTTCGGATCACCCCCCAGCAAACGACTGGTATAGACCCGCAACGCGACGTCCGCATTTACGCCCGTAGCGCCATATCGCGCGATAAAGCTTTCCGCTTCAGCATCGGACCAAAGACTATCCATGCCGCGCCCTCACCGCCGTTCCGGAAACAACTCGAGCAAGCCTTCACGGCTTGCCGGCGCAATACCGCGCTCGGTGATCAGCCCCGTCACCAGCCGCGCCGGGGTCACATCGAAGGCGAAATTCGCCACGGCACTGCCTTCCGGCGTGATCTTTACAGTCTCGACACGGCCATCCGACGTCCACCCCGTCATTTCTGCAACCTCCGTACCGTCGCGCTCCTCAATGGGAATTTCGGCGATCCCGTCGGCCAGGGTCCAATCGATGGTTGGCGACGGCAATCCAATGTAGAATGGAATGCCGTTATCGTGCGCGGCTAACGCTTTCAGATAGGTGCCGATCTTGTTGCAAACATCGCCTGTCGCGGTCGTGCGGTCGGTGCCGGTAATGCATAGGTCAACCTTGCCGCGCTGCATGACATGCCCGGCGGCGTTATCCACGATCACCGTATGAGGGACGCCATGGTGACCGAGTTCCCACGCCGTGAGGCTAGCGCCCTGATTGCGCGGTCGAGTCTCATCGACCCAAACATGAACGGGAATACCCGCGTCATGTGCTTGGTAGATCGGCGACGTCGCCGTACCCCAATCAACCGTCGCCAGCCAGCCGGCATTGCAGTGGGTCAGGATCTCTACCGGCGCACCGCCCTTCGCCTCAGACGCCGAACGGATCAAATCTACGCCATGGCCACCGATACCTTCGTTGATCCCGACATCTTCCTCGCAAATCTCCGCCGCGCGCCGATAGGCGGCTTCGCAACGAATATCCACGGCCAGCGGCTGCAGGAGAGATTTCATCTCATCCAGCGCCCAGCGCAAATTGACTGCCGTCGGACGTGTTGTTAGGAGCAGCGTGCACGCGTCCGCTAGGGCCTCATCGCCACTATCCGCTTGCATCGCCAGTGCAACACCATAGGCCGCCGCCGCGCCAATCAAAGGCGCACCGCGCACCTGCATCGTTCGGATCGCATGGGCTGTGTCATCGACTGTGTTCAGACGGACGATCGCGAATTCATGGGGCAATTGCGTCTGGTCGATTATCTCGACCGACTGACCGTCATCGGCAAGCCAGATGGTCCGATGCGCAACACCATCCACCAACATTCAGAAGAGCCTTTTCTCTGTGCCTAACGTCCAGTCATCCTTCAATACAGTAATGTCGGCCATTGATCACCCGTTCTTTAGGTGGGATGAGAAATCGCCATTTCCATTACCAATACCCGGCCATCAGTTCTCCGGCCCATTTGGGCTCACGCGTTTCACCGCGCGGGGCAAAATCGCGCATATATGGTTTGATATCAAGGATTGGCGTGCCGTCGATAGCGTCCAGCCCCGCCACCTCAATGCGCGTGCCATCGACCTTTATCAGCCGGCAGACAGTAACGCCGATGCGGTTTGGCCGTCCCTTAGCACGCTGCGCGAAGATTCCAATTTTCGGCCAATCCGTGTTGCCACGCGGGTGGCGGGCAGCGAGTTGGACTTTACCTTCATCGACCTGATGAAAGTGAAACACCACTTCGATATGGGAGAAAGCATCCAAACCCGCGATGGCTTCAGACGTAAAGCGCGTCTCATCGAGCGCAATAACCGCATGTTCTTTATTCCAATCGTCGTCCTCGGCTTCGATACGACCACCAACGACAACAGCTACCGGTTCCAACGTTACTGTCATATGTCTTCCTTCACAGCTTTCCGTGCATGCAATCCAGAAACAATGTCCGCAACGTCGCTTGGTCTAGAGGCACGGGGTTGGTTAGCGCTGTCGGATCAATCGCGGCGGCGGCGGCAACTCGGTCAGCCTCTCCGTCGGGCACACCGATATCGCCGAGATTATCCGGAATACCCAGCGTCCGCCGTAGATCAAGCAGCCACGCCATTACCGCCTCAAACGTCGCGTGCGCCAGACCCAAGGTTCGCGCCAATCGGCACATCGGCTCCTCGATAGCAGCTCGATTGAACCGCAGCACATAGGGCAGCACGATTGCATTCGCAAGCCCATGATGGACACCGTAAATTGCCCCCACCGGATGGCTAATCGCGTGCACCGCGCCAAGGCCTTTCTGAAACGCCGTCGCTCCCATCGACGCGGCAACCAGCATATGCGCCCGCGCCGCGACATTGGAGCCGTCGGTATAAGCCGTCGGCAACCAGTTATGCACCAGCCTTGCACCCTCCAACGCGATGCCATCAGCCATCGGATGGAAACCGGGGGCGCAGAGCGCCTCGACACAATGTGCCAAAGCATCCATCCCTGTCGCCGCCGTCACGTTGGGCGGCAGTCCGATGGTCAATTCCGGATCGGAAATTACGACGGACGGCATCATCCTCGGGTGGAAGATGATCTTCTTTGTTGCCGCGTCCTCGTCAACAATCACGGATGCCCGTCCCACTTCAGAGCCTGTTCCCGCCGTGGTCGGTACCGCAACGATAGGCGCGACACCCGCGGGATCAGCACGCCGCCAATTGTCCCTCTTATCCTCGAAATCCCAGAGCGGCCGTGTCTGGCCTGCCATAAGCGCGACGGCCTTCGCGGCATCAATCGCACTGCCGCCGCCAAACGCGATGACTCCGTCATGATCTCCTGCACGATAGGCTGCCAACCCTTCGTCTACATTGCGCCCAACCGGGTTCCCTTGCACTTCGGAAAACAGGCCAGTGGGCCGGCCTGCCTCGGCATTGCGTGCAATAGCGTCTTTCACCATCGGTAAGACAGCCAAGCCAGGGTCGGTCACCAGCAGAGGCCGTTCTATCCCAAGTTCGTCACACACTGCCGCGAGTTCCACGATACGCCCCGGCCCGAACCGCATTTGGGTCGGGTAATTCCAATCGCCGCGCAATGTCGCGGGATCAATCACGTAACCGTCCGCAAATGAAAGGATTTGGGCCGGGTCAACTGCTCGAACCCCACGGTCGACAGCGTGCAGCCACGCCCAGAATTCTTGACGCCGGTCCAGGCAAGGGAGGGGTCCAGATAATCGCAGCGGTTCATAAACCACGTCCCGGTCTCGACCTGTTCGCCGATGGCAATTGCTGCGTCCTCGTCACCGGTCCAGATTCCGGCTGTCAAACCGTAGTCGCTGTCGTTCATCAAGGCGACCGCAGCTTCATCGGAGCGCACTTTCATAACGCCAACAACAGGGCCAAAGCTCTCCTCGGTCATCACGCGCATGGCGTGATCGACTCCAACCAAAACCTGTGGCGACATGTAAGGCGTACCAGCCTTATCGGCGCGGTAGCTTTTCGGATCGACCATTGGAACAGCGCCTGCGGACACCGCTTCGGCAATCTGCCCCCGGACAAAATCGGCGGCTTCCGGGCGCACCATCGGACCTAGCGTGGTTTCCTGCCGGCGCGGATCGCCCAGCGTGTAGTTACGCGCCGCCATCACCAGACCCGCGGTGAAATCGTCAAAGACGGCCTCGTGTACATAGATACGCTCGATACCGCAGCACGATTGGCCAGCGTTGAAGAACGCACCAACGGCCAAGCTTTCGATCGCATGAGAAATGTCAGCATCATGGCGAACGTAGGCAGGGTCTTTGCCGCCAAGCTCAAGCCCGCTACCCGCAAACCTTCCGGCAAGCGCCTGCTGCACCGCATGTCCACCCGAAACGGAACCCGTGAAGGCGACAAAGTCTACGGCATTGTCCTGCATCAGCGCCGCCGCGCCATCATGCGACAAATGTAGGGGCTGGAACACGCCATCGGGCAGCCCGGCGCGCGCGAATACTGCCGCGAAACGCTCGGCGCAGAGCGGCGTCTGATGCGAAGGCTTGAGAATAACCGTATTGCCCGCCAGCAACGCCGGCCAGACCGCATTGACCGCCGTGAGATAGGGATAGTTCCAAGGCGCCACGACAAAAGCCAAGCCAAGCGGCTCGCGTCGGATGAAGCGCCGGAACCCAGGCAGATACAGCGGCTCGATATCCGCCAATGCTTGCGGCGCAATCGCAATCATGTGGCGCGCCCGCTCCTCAAAACCAGAGACTTCACCACGCGCCTGCCGCACTGGACGGCCCATCTGCCAGGTCAGTTCGAGGGCAATTTCATCAACATCCTCAACAAAAAAATCAACCGCCCTGGTCAAAATCGCACGCCGCGCCTCGATGTTGAGCGCCCGCCATTCCCGTCCCGCCTTGGTCGCGCGTTCGATGGCAGCGGCAATTTCGGTATCATCGGCAAGCGGCCGTTCCGCAAAGACGCTGCCGTCAATCGGCGAGATACATTTCAGCGTTTCCATGTTCAACCGCGCTCAAACATACGCTGTCGCTCCAGGTCGGTGACACGTCTGTCATGTTCCAACTGCTCCCAACGGGCAGCGTGCAGATAGTGCTCAACCACGGCGCCGCCAAACGCGGCGTGCAGTGGCACGGAACCATCCAAAGCGGCAATGGAGTCTCGCAAGGTCATCGGGAGCATTGGCGCGTCCTCGCGGTCATAGACATTGCCCGACATCATCGGCTCCGGTGATACGCTTTCCAAGAAGACGCCCCTGCATATCGCGGAAGCACACCCAAACCGTATCGATTTCACCGCTCGCCATCAGCGCCGTGAGCGTTGCAAGATCAAGATTTCCCGCCATACGCTTGGTTACCTCCCTAAATTCTTCACAAGCCCTTTCTGCGACGGAAACAAACGCAGGCGCAAGGGGAAGTTCTCGCTTCGCACATGACAAACGCGTTCCGCTTTGCGACCATACCACGCGCAACCGGGAGCCAATAGATGACCATCCTTGCCATAGACCAAGGAACGACGAGTACCAGAGCGATCCTCTATGACACCGACGGCAAGGCGCTTGGGCAAGCACAGCAAGAGCTGCCGCAAATTTATCCGCGCCCGGGCTGGGTCGAACACGACCCTGAAGAAATCTGGAGAGCGGCCCAAGCCGTTAGCCGCGACGCCATCGACGCGGCCGGCATCGCCCCCAAGGACATCATAGCAATCGGGATCACCAACCAACGGGAAACGACGGTCATCTGGGACCGCGAAACCGGGGCGCCTATCCACAACGCAATCGTCTGGCAGGACCGGCGCACCGCAGACATTTGCAACCGGCTCCGCGCCGATGGGCTCGAACCCAGCGTGCAGGCAAAAACTGGTTTGCTGCTCGACCCCTATTTTTCCGCCACCAAAATCGGCTGGCTACTCGAAAACATCAGCGGCGCCAGGGCACGAGCCGAAGCAGGCGCTTTGGCTTTCGGCACCATCGACAGTTTTCTGTTGTGGCGCCTGACGGGCGGCGCCGTCCATGCAACCGACGTGACCAACGCAGCCCGCACCATGTTGTTCGATATCCATAAACAGGATTGGGACGACGAGTTGCTGAAGATCTTCAATGTGCCGCGCGCACTCCTCCCCTCGGTCCATGACAACACCGCGGACTTCGGCGTGACCGAAGCCAACCTGCTCGGCGCCGCGATCCCGATCACCGGCATGGCGGGCGACCAACAAGCCGCGACGGTTGGGCAGGCCTGCTTTGAGCCCGGGATGGTCAAGGCAACCTACGGCACAGGCTGCTTCGCCTTGCTCAACACCGGCGACAAGCCCGTCCGTTCCGCGAATAAACTGCTGACGACGATTGCCTACCGACTAAAGGGTCACACCACCTACGCCCTGGAAGGCAGCATCTTCACAGCGGGCGCAGCGGTGCAATGGCTGCGTGACGGCGTCGGCGCCATCAAGCACGCGGCAGAAACGGAAGCCCTCGCCCGCGCCGCAAATCCCGATAGCGGTGTCTATCTGGTGCCGGCCTTTACCGGTCTCGGCGCGCCTTACTGGGATCCGGACGCGCGCGGTGCAATCTATGGTCTGACCCGCGATACGGGCCGCGCCGAACTTGCCCGCGCCACATTGGAATCGGTGTGCTACCAGACCCGCGACCTGTTTGAAGCGATGAGCGCGGACGGCGCGAAATCACCGGAAGCCTTGCGGGTCGATGGCGGCATGATCGGGAACGACTGGGCGATGCAGTTCCTTGCCGATATCCTTGATCTACCTGTTGAGCGCCCAGTCACGGCGGAAACCACGGCGCTGGGCGCGGCGATGCTCGCCGGCATGCATGCGGGCCTGATGAAAGGGCCCCTTGTCCTGGCGCAACGATGGCGCTGCCAATCGAGCTTCGAGCCAAAGATGGGCAGTATGGAGCGCGCGCAGCGCTTCGACGGCTGGCGAGACGCCGTGCGTCGGACGCGAAGCAGCAAAGACTAAACCGACTGCGTACGATTACGAGAAGGAATGAAAGATGCCGAACGCCTCCGATTTAAAAACGACCCCTCAGCCCATGCGACCGAACGTCATGGCGATGAACCACGTCGTCGCGTCCGGCCATCATCTGTCTGCACAGGCCGGCTTCCAGATACTCGAAGCCGGCGGCAACGCGATCGACGCCGGCGTCGCCACCGGTCTTGCAACTTGTGTTCTGGAAAGCGAGTTCGTCGGCTTCAGCGGGGTCGCACCCGCTTTGATCTATCTGGCCGAAACGCGCGAGGTGGTTACGATCAGCGGCGTCGGTCCCTGGCCACAAGCGGCCTCTTGCGATTACTTCCACAAGCACCACGGCGGCCACGTTCCTGCTGGCCTGTTGCATTCTGTGGTCCCCGCAGCGCCGGACATCTGGATTACCGCGCTGGAGCGCTACGGCACCCTCTCCTTCGGTGAAGTGGCGGCCGCGGCGACCCGCTTTGCGCGCGACGGATTTCCCATGTACCCGATGATGCGTGAGTGCATCAACAACAAGCGCGCCGATTTCAGCCGCTGGCCCAGTACGACGGCAATCTTCCTGCCAGGCGGCAAGCTTCCCGACGTGGGCGAAATCTTTGTGCAGAGCGATCTGGCGAAAACGCTACAATACTTGGTCGATGAAGAGGCAGCCCACACCGGCAAAGGCCGCGTTGCAGGACTGCAAGCCGCGAGGGACGCGTTCTACAAGGGCGACATCGCGGCAGCGCTCGTCCGTCACCAGGAAGAAGATGGCGGGCTGATGACGCGAGAAGATCTCGCGGCATTCCGAGCCGAATTCGAAGCGCCGTGCCGAACCAGATTCCACGACATCGATGTCTATTCCACCGGTCCGTGGTGCCAAGGCCCGATGATCCTCGAAGCCCTGAACTTTCTCGAAGGCATCGACCTCGCCGGTATGGGGCACAACTCGGCAGGCTATATCCACGCCGTCGCCGAAGCACTCAAACTGGCTGCCGCCGACCGGGAGTTCTATTACGGCGATCCCAAATTCGTCGATGTCCCACTGGAGACGCTGCTGTCCAAACCCTATGCCGACGACCGTCGCGGTCTGATCCGGCCCAACGAGGCATGGAGCGAATTGCCACCCGCCGGGATCGTAGACGGGCGCACACCTCCTGCCTGGATGCCCGACCCGTCGAGCAGCCCGGCAGCGTCGGGCGATGCCGCACAACCGCTCGAAACTTCTTATCTTTGCGCCGTCGACAAGGCGGGCAACATATTCTCCGCGACGCCTAGCGACCCCGTCATCAGCGGGCCCGTGACACCAGGAACCGGGCTGACCGTTTCAATGTGGGGATCGCGCGCCCATACCAACCCCGATCACCCCGCCTGCGTCGGGCCCGGCCGTCGACCACGGATGTCCGCTAGCCCCATGTTTGCCATAAAGGAAGGGCATTTCATGATGCCCTTCGGATCACCCGGCAGCGAAGTCGTCGGCCAGGCGCAGCTTCAGGCGTTCCTCAATGTGAACATTTTCGGCATGACACCGCAGGCGGCCGTCGAAGCGCCTCGCTTCGCCAGCTATAGCTGGCCCGGCTCGGCATTGCCGCATGCCTATTCTCCCGGACGGATCAATCTGGAAGGGCTGATCGACCGGCAGACCGGCGATGCCCTCGAAGCATTAGGCCACACCGTTGAATGGTGGCCGGACCGCAAATGGCTCGCCGGATCGGTCTGCACCGTCCGGGTCGACGCGGAATCCGGAATCCGACAGGCCGGTGCCGACCCGAGACGCTCGGCCTACGCTGTCGGCTGGTAAGCCGTGCAGCACAGATCATCGAAGGGATAACGTCATGAAAATCACCAGCTTTGAAGCCGCCACGCTGAAGGTTCCGGAAGACGAGCCGCTGGCGAACATGCCGGAGGAAAAGGGCCGGTTCCGTCCTGTCGTCATCCTGCGTCTTCGTACCGATAACGGCCTCGAAGGTCTCGGCGTCACCTTCTATGGCGGCAAGATGACGGGCAGCCTGCGCGTTGCGGTCGAGGAGTTGGCGGCACTGACGATTGGCGAGGATCCGATGCGGGTCGAGGCCATCATCGCCAAGCTGCGCGCTGCCGCCGATTCAAGCGGGCCCGGCGGTATCTTCACACTGGCG
>Ga0114999_10005589_pt1 | contig 14760 bp, 12 predicted proteins | sample ArcticOcean_MG_C_3_FD_89820 | JGI IMG/M metagenome (GOLD analysis project Ga0114999, IMG submission 89820) | Marine microbial communities from western Arctic Ocean - ArcticOcean_MG_CB8_126 | ecosystem: Environmental > Aquatic > Marine > Oceanic | place: Arctic Ocean: Canada Basin | collected...
ATAGTCATTTGGTTTTACACAAAGAATAAGATAGCCTTTATGAGCAGCCGTAACATCGTTAAACATATTTATGTTGTACCTATCTTGCAGGTTTTTTATTTTTTTTATATCTTTATCGTATGCATAGATATCTGTAGTAGGGAACCCTGACTCAACAAGACCAGAGATTAAAGCACTAGCGATATTTCCAGCACCCACAAAATAAAGTTTCAAATTTTTTGTTTTATTTATTTGCATAAAAAAATAATAGCATTATTATAACTTTATATATCTTAGTGTGTATTACTTAGATTATATTTGTAATAATATATAGATATATTCAAATAGAAGGGATAGTACAAAATGAGTGGAGCTTTAGTAGCATCTCAAGTAAAACCAGGTGTTAGAAGGTCTAAAAAATATGGATCAGGAAGGGTCTGTAAATTTATTACCTGTGAAACAGTATTAAGCACATACAATAAGAAAAAATTCTGTTTTACACACTCACCAATATCTTATCCAAGAGTAAGAGGACATATACCTCGAGAACAAGAATCAAATAGTTAAGAAAGGATTCGATAATCATGTCTAAAGCAGTTGGAATCGATTTAGGAACAACAAATAGTGTTGTAGCAGTCTTAGAAGACGGAGAGCCTACAGTTATAGCTAACTCGGAAGGCAATAGAACAACTCCTTCAATAGTAGCATTTAAAGGGTCCGAAGTATTGGTTGGAGAGTTGGCAAAAAGGCAAGCTATTACGAACCCAGATAATACTATTCGTTCAATTAAAAGAAAAATAGGATCTAAATGGTCAGAAAAGTTTGAAGAAAAAGAATACACACCTCAAGAAATTTCAGCAAGAATACTGCAAAAACTAAAAAGAGATGCAGAGAGCTATCTTGGGGAAGAAATTAAAGAAGCTGTTATAACAGTTCCTGCATATTTTAATGATGCAGAAAGACAAGCAACTAAAGAGGCCGGACAAATAGCAGGGCTGGAAGTTTTGAGAATAATTAATGAACCTACTGCAGCTGCTCTTGCTTATGGTTTGGAAAATGACAGCGATCAAAAAATACTGGTATTCGATCTAGGAGGAGGAACATTCGATGTTTCTGTTCTTGAGATATCTGAAGGTGTATTTGAAGTCAAATCAACATCTGGAGACTCATCTTTAGGAGGGGATGATTGGGATGACAGAGTTATAACATGGATAGTGGATAAGTTTAAATCATCTTCCGGAATAGATCTTAGCGAAGATAAAATGGCCGTACAAAGACTAAAAGAAGCAGCCGAAAAAGCAAAAATAGAACTTTCCTCGACTCAAGAAACTGAAATTAATTTACCATTTATTACACAAGTAGATGGTGTCACTCAGCACTTAGTAGAAAAGTTTACTAGAACCGAATTTGAAAAGATTACTAAAGACTTGGTAGAAAGAACGAGAGAGCCTGTTTTAAAATCACTTTCTGATGCTGAGTTGTCAATAGAAGAAATCGATCATGTAGTTTTAGTTGGCGGCTCAACAAGAATTCCAGCTGTTCAAGCTCTTGTAAAAGAATTAACCAATAAAGACCCCCACCAAGGAGTCAATCCTGATGAAGTTGTAGCTTCAGGTGCTGCTATACAAGCTGGTGTGCTCAAGGGAGACGTTAAAGATGTTCTTTTACTTGACGTCACCCCTCTAACGCTCGGAGTTGAGACGAAAGGTGGGATTATGACAAAAATGATTGAAAGAAATACGACTATCCCAACTAAAAGATCAGAAACATTCACAACTGCTGAAAATAATCAACCACAAGTTGAGATACATGTACTCCAAGGTGAGAGAGAAATGACTGAAGGGAATAAATCTCTCGGAAAATTTACACTTACTGATCTACCTCCTGCACCACAAGGAGTACCACAAATTGAGGTCACATTTGATATAGATGCCAATGGTATTGTCAAAGTTTCTGCAAAAGATTTGGGTACTGGAAAAGAACAAGAGATAACAATAACTGGCGGAACTGCACTTTCTGATGATGAAATAGACACAATGGTCAAAGATGCTGAAGAACACGCAAACGAAGACTCGAAGAAGAGAGAGCTTGTTGAAACTAGACATATGGCAGAAACACTACTCTTATCAACAGAAAAAATGATAGAAGAAAATAAGGAGAAATCTTCTGATGAAGAAATTTCAAATATTGAAGCTGCAATAAAGGCCTTAAAAGAAGAGCTTGAAAATGAGAGTAATACACTCGAATCTTTAAGAACAGCTGTTCAAAGCTTAACTGAAGTAAGCCAGCCCCTAGCGACAAAAATTTATGAAGATACTACAAAAGAATCGGATCAACAGCCCAATGAAGATGGGGATGTTGTAGACGGTGAAGTTGTAGAAGATGAATAAAAAAGAAGAAAAAAATAGTTTAAATACTGATTCTGAATCAGATAGGGTAAAAAAAGAAGAAAAACCTTCTCCAGAGTTGCTAGACGAAACAAAAAACTATGAAAAGTTAAATGATAGCTACCTTAGACTTGCTGCTGAATTTGAAAATTACAAAAAGAGAATAGCAAAAGACCAAGAAAATATTGCAATAAGTGCTATTTCTATGTTTGCCTTAAATATACTGCCTGTTATAGATAGTTTTGATAATGCATTGAGCCAGGATCCTAATAGTAAAAATTTAAAAACTCTATATGATCAATTACTCACATCTCTTGACGCAATTGAAATTATAGAAGTCCCTGGAGTTGGGAGTTCTTTTGATCCTAATTTTCATGAAGCAATGGAACATACTGGAGATGGAATCAATGAACAAGTTATTGAGGTGCTGAGAAAAGGTTTTATATTTCGTGAAAAATTAATAAGACCTGCATTAGTGAAAGTAAATAGTGAATAGAGATTGGTTAGAAAAAGATTTTTATGCATCACTAGGTGTAAATAAGGAAGCCTCGGAAGAAGAAATAAAGAAATCATACAAGAAACTGGCTCGTGCCAATCATCCAGATTTAAACCCTGAAGATAATCAAGCAGAAAAAAAGTTTAAAGAAATATCTGAGGCTTATGCTACTCTTTCCGATACAAAAAAAAGACAAGAATATGATCAAGTCAGGTCTATGGGAAATAGCAGTTTCCAAGGGTTTGGAGGTCAAGGCTTTAGAGCAGATGACTTAGGAGATCTCTTTGGAAATATTGGAGATATCTTTGGTTTCAAAGACCAAAGAAATACTAGGGGACAAACATATCAAACTGATTTAATGATTGCTTTTGAAGAAGCGGCAATGGGTGTTGAGACCTCAGTAGGGGTTAGCAAAGAAATATATTGCAAAGGGTGCAGAGGAAATGGTTCTGACAAAGGGACTGCTCTACACAAATGCAACATATGTAATGGTTTGGGTCAAGTGTCATCAAATCAAGGCTTTTTCTCTTTTTCTCAACCTTGTAGTGCCTGTAAGGGCCAAGGTAATGTTGTAGATAAGAAATGCTCAAGTTGTAAGGGATCTGGAACAGAAATTCATAATGAAAATATAAAAGTAAAAATTCCTTCTGGAGTTGACACTGGGACAGTAATGAGACTTCGAGGAAGGGGAGGCGAAGGAGCAGCCGGTGCTCCCGATGGGGATTTATTAGTAAATATAAATGTAAATAAACATAAGTTTTTTAAAAGAAATGGTTCAGACTTAACACTTGATGTCCCTATTACTTTTACTGAAGCAGCTCTTGGAACTACTATTTCAGTCCCAACTTTAACTGAAAATGTTTCCCTAAAAATTCCATCGGGGACACCGAGTGGGAAAACTTTTAGAATAAAAGGGAAAGGGATTTCCCCACAAGGTAGGCGTTCTGGAGACTTCTATGTAAAGATAGGTATCGTTGTTCCAGAATACTCAAGAGCAGCAAAGAAAGAGTTGGAGAGATTTCGAGATAAAGGTTATGAAGGAGACTCTCCTAGGGGATACCTGAATGAGTGAAGAAAAAGCAGATGCAGTATATTTCATATCTGTAGCTTCTTCTCTCTCAGGAATACATCCTCAAACTATAAGAATTTATGAAGAAAAAGGCCTCATTAGGCCCTACAGAACAAAAGGTGGGACGCGAAGATACTCTCAAGAGAACATAGATCGACTGATCCAAATCCAACAACTAACCCAGAGGGGGATGAATCTTGAAGGAATAAAGGTGATATATGAATTAAAGTCAAAAATAGATGCGCTCCAAGAAAAGGTTAATGGCCTAGAAGAAGAGGTTGCGGAAGTAAAAAATATTTCTAAAAAAAGAGAGAAAGAAATACACAAAAGTTATAAACATGAAATTGTTAAAAGACTAAATAAGGACATCCGTAAAAACTCATGATATTGAATTAAGATATAGAACATTTAATTCATATGTAATTTTATAAATGACTCAATTTTTTTCTCAAGAATTGGAATAGTAATTCCCCCATCACAAAGAACTTCATCATGAAAAAGCCTCACATCAAATTTATCTCCTAATTCAGATTCTGCTTTTGCTCTGAGTTCTTGGATTCTCAGCTGACCAATTTTATATGAGCATGCTTGGCCCGGCCATGCAATATATCTATCAATTTCTATATTTGAATTCACTTCTTCTATTGGAGAGTTCTCTCTAAAGAATTTTAATGCTTGATCTCTTGACCAGCCCATCCCATGCATGCCCGTGTCTAAAACTAATCTACAAGCCCTCCAAGCATCATTTCCTAGTCTCCCAAGCTGTTGAATATTGTCTGAATAAAGGTTCATTTCGTTTGCTAATTGTTCTGAATATAACCCCCAGCCTTCAACAAACGCTGTAGATGCTGTATGTTTTTGAAACTCTGGAACTCCCTTTAATTCAGAAGCAATAGTCCTATCCATATGATGACCAGGAATTGCTTCATGAAATGCGACAGATTCTGCTTCAAAAACACTTTTAGATGTTGGATCGTAAGTGTTTAAGAAATAGGTTCCTGGGCGAGAACCATCTTGAGAAGGAGGCCAATAGTATGCTGGTGGAGCATGCTTTGAAGCTTCTGGAGGAACGGGTTCGACTTTGCAAGATGCCTCTGGAAAAACTGTAAACCATTCGTTAAGCGGCTCGTAAGCCCTTTCTATTGCGTCTTCTGCAAGTTGAATCATTTGCTCTTCATTCTTGTATCTCATGCTGGGGTCTGTTTGCATTCTTGATATAATTTCTGCAAATTCTATATTTGGGCAAAAAACTTTTTCTCCGTAAACAACAAACTCTTCTTTTAGCCTTGCTATTTCATCCAGCCCAACTTGATGAATTTTCTTAACCGAAGCATCTATGTCATCTGTGTATCTTTTTAGTTGCCTTAAGTAGAATTCTTCTCCGTCTGGATTCCAAACAATACCACAATGTTCATCCTCTCTACTTTTTTCTAGAACCTCCTCTTTTAGTAAATTCAAATAGCTTTGAACAGCAGGTCTAACATATTTTTCAATTTTTCTTATAGAAGTCTGTTTCCAAGAGTTGATAAATTTATCAGATATTTCTGGTGCAAAGTTTACCTTAAGTAAAAGATCATCCTCTAAATTACAAGATAAGTAGTTTTCAATCTGCTCTATAGTCCTACTAACATTCCGTGCGGTTGCAGTTCTTCCCTGACTAAGTGCCTTCTTTTGTAATAGAGAAACCTGTTCATATAAATCTTTATATTTTTCTATCCTTCTATGTAAATCATTAGCAGCCTCTTCATTAGGCAGATGGAACATTGAATGATAATCGAGAAGATGAGACTGCCAGCCAGCCACACCCGCATCAAATTCAAAGGTTCTATCTAGCAAAATTTGTTCAGCATTATTCAATGTGAATTCTAACATTTCATATGTTATGAGATCTTTAGAGTTGAGATGTTCCAAATTTAATGACTGTAGGAGATTAATAAATTTACTAATTTTTGTTTCTTTTCTTTCTAGGGCCTCCTCTGAATAATCTTCTAGTTCAGTATTAAACCTATGATCTCCTTTAACTGTTGCATGTGATGGAGAGGACTCTATCGAAAATTCATAAAAGTCTTGAGCTAGTATTTGTAATTTCTCAGCTTGTTCTAGGGGTTCCATATAATATTTCCTATTTTTTTCGCAAGTCCTTCAATGTAACCTAGTAGCTATATGTATAAGACTCTCACTATAAGTATTTTAATAATGATACTCTCTTTTTCTGGATATATCGGAGAAGAGAACAGTAGCAAAGTTCTGATTTCAGTTGAAATTGGTTTACCAGGAGATAGTGTAGTAAAGAAAATTGAGACTGAAGAGATTCAAGATATTGAGGATAGACAGAAGAAGCAAGTTGTCGAAAGTAGTAATCAGTCCATTGAAGATCTAAGAAATACTACTGTAGAGGAGCAAGAATTCATTCATAATTTCATAATTGAGTACCAATCTCCTATAGAGCTCATAGTCTCAAATGATAAAAATCATGGTACATTAACCGAGTTAAAGCCTTTGCTCCAGAATTATTATGCTCAACTAATTGAAATAGATAGAGCTGAAAGAATTAAGCAGTTGGAGAAAAAACAAGAACTTTTCTGGCAACATGATAGATATATTGACCATGATGGACAAATAAGAGGGATTTACTTAAATGGCTATTTATATGGAGATAGTTCATTTAGAGATAGCATACATAACTTAATTAATACAACAAGAATCAATACTGTAGTTCTTGATGTTAAATCAGATAATGGTCATGTTCTTTTTGAAAGTACAATTAAAAAAGTTGTAGAAATTAATGCGATAAGAAAAAAATATGATAAAGAAGATCTATATTATTATAAAAAAAATAATATCTACTTAATTGGAAGATTAGTAGCTTTTCAAGACCCTCTATATGTAAAAAAGTTTACAGACTCTGCAGTATGGGATACAAGAACCGATAGTCTATACCGACAAGGCAATCAGTATTTTATAGACCCTTCGGATAATGAGGCAAGACAATACATTCTAAATATAGCTATCGAGGCATGTCGTTTAGGGTTTAATGAAATACAGTTTGATTACATAAGGTATCCAGATAGTAACTACAAATATATGCGATTTGACACAGAATCAACATTAGAGAATAGAACACAAGTTATCAATAGTTTCCTGCTTGAAGCACAAGAAACACTTCATTCAGAAGGCTGCCTTGTCTCCGCTGATATATTTGGTTATGTATTGACAAATAAACTAGATGGAGGAATAGGTCAGAACTTTGAATCTATATTGACATCAGTAGATTTTGTATCGCCAATGATCTATCCTTCTCACTATTCTAAAGGTTCTTATGGGTTTACATCCCCTAATTCCCATCCTTATGAAGTAGTCAGCTCAGCATTAGAAGACGGACTAGATAGAGTTGAAAATAGATATCCACTTAGACCTTATCTCCAAGGATTTTGGCATACAAATGAAGAAATTCGCGAAGGAATTCGTGCAGCAGAGGATAAGAATCTATCATGGATAATGTGGAATTCGCTAAGTAACTATACCGAAGAATTATTTCAAGTAGATAGGTGAAAATGGATAGTAAGAAAAAAATTAAAAATACTTTAGATGAACTAATAGCTTCACTTCAAGAAGTAAATGATTGGATGTATGAAAATCCTGAACTTGGTTTTGAAGAGTATCAAACATCAGAATATCTAATTAATTATATAGACTCTCATGGTATAAAAGTAAATAACCCTGTAGGTGGTCTTAAGACTGCTTTTTCTGCAACACTAGGTTCATCAGGCCCACTAATAGTTCTTTGTGTTGAGTATGATGCCTTACCTGAAATAGGTCATGCATGTGGACATAATATTATTGCAACTGCTTCTATAGGAGCTGGTTTAGCATTAAAAAATCTTGTTGACGATTTAAACATAAGAGTAAAAATATTAGGAACACCTGCAGAGGAAGGTGGAGGGGGGAAAATAGTTCTTCTTGATAAAGGAGAATTTGAAGGTGCCTCATGTTCAATGATGATTCATCCATCACCTTATAATGTTGCAAATCCAACCATGACAACCATTCAACAATATAAAATAGAATATTTTGGGAAGGATGCTCATGCAGCTGGTGCCCCTCAAGAAGGAATCAATGCACTTGATGCTCAAATTCAACTTTTCGTAAATGTCTCTACATTTAGACAGCAACTTCCTACAAGCAATAGCATGCATGGCGTGATTGTAGATGGTGGTTTTCAACCTAATATCATTCCCTCTTACACAAGCTCTGAATGGTACCTAAGAGCTCTGAATGGAGAAGATTTATCAGTACTAGAAGTTAAATTTAAAAACTTTGTAGAAGCAGCTGCATTATCTACTGGGTGTACTGTTCAAATCACTTCTCCTGATTACAGATATTCTGAAGTCTTGAACAATAAAGTAATGTATGAACTTTTCATCGAAAATGGAAAAGATGTAGGAAGAGAAATGTTATATGAAGATAGCTCTATGCCAAGACTGGGGTCTACAGACATGGGGAATATTTCACAAGCAATACCCTCAATACATCCGATGCTTTCTATTGACTCAGGAAAAGCAGTAAATCATCAACCTGAATTTGCAGCAGCAACGATTACAAAAGGTGGCCATAAAGCTATCTACGATGGGGCATATTGTATGGCAACTACAATAGTCGACTTGGCAGAAAAGAGTCTCTGGTCGGAACTATAAAATATTTATAGAATCTGACTAAGAAATAGTTTTGTTCTATCGCTCTTAGGATTATTGAAGAAATCTTCTGGATTATTCTCCTCGACAAGTTTTCCTTCATCAAAGAACATCACCCTATCACAAACTTCTTTGGCAAAGCCCATTTCATGTGTTACAACAATCATTGTCATTCCAGATTGAGCCAGCTCTTTCATAACATCAAGAACTTCTTTGATCATTTCTGGATCAAGTGCTGAAGTGGGTTCATCAAATAGCATAATTTTAGGCTCCATAGCCAAAGCTCTTGCTATAGCGACTCTTTGTTGTTGACCACCAGATAACTGGCCTGGAAATTTTTCTGCTTGCTCAGGAATTCCTACTCTTTCAAGAAGTTCTGTAGCTTTCGCTTCGGCATCAGTTCTTGTTTTCTTTCTTACCCATATTGGTGCTAAGGTTATATTCTGAATCACTGTCAAATGAGGAAAGAGATTAAAGCTCTGGAAAACCATCCCAACTTCAGAACGTATTGCATCAATATTCTTTAAATCATTAGTAAGTTCAATGCCATCAACAATAATATCTCCTTCTTGATGTTCTTCTAATCGATTTATACACCTAATGAAAGTCGATTTACCAGAACCTGAAGGGCCACAGATTACTATAACTTCTTTTTCTTTAATATCCATTGAGATTCCGTCGAGAGCTTGGAAATCCCCAAACCACTTTTTAACATTTCTTGTTACAATGATACTTTTATTATTTGAATTACTTTCCATAATAATTATTCTACCTTTCTCCTAGTCCTAGTTTCTTTTCAATCTTCATAGTTCTCCTGGAGAAAGTAAAACAAAAGATCCAATAAAAAATAGCGATAAATAATATGTTGTCTAATTGTGTTCCAACGAAATTCACTGGATTTGATTGAGTGGGAATAACTGCTGAGCCTATTCTTAATACATCAAATAAACCAATAATGGCTACAAGGCTAGAGTCTTTAAATGCAGTAATAACACTTCCAACCAAGGTTGGAACTACTGCCCTAAGTGCCTGTGGGAGTATTATTAAAAATATTCTTTGAAATGGATTCATACCTATTGCATTAGCTGCTTCATATTGTCCTTTAGAGATTGACTGCAAACCTCCTCTGATGTTCTCTGCAAAATAGGCACCACTAAAAAAGGCGGTAACAATCAAGACTCTTATTATCAGATTAAACTCAATACCCTCAGGCATAAATACTGTCAACATAACACTTGCAAAAAATAGCCATGTTATATAAGGAACTGACCTCACAATTTCAATTACTCCTGTACAAATAATTCTTATTAAAGGTAAGCTTGATGTTCTTCCCAATGCAAGTAGAACTCCGAATGGAAAGGAAACGTAAGTTCCAAATATTGCTAAAACCCAAGTGAGAGAAAAACCACCTAAGAAACTTCCTGTTGGTGTAATTATGCCAGTAGGAGATCCGGACCCTCTAAGTAGGAAAGTAAGAACAGCAATAGCTACTAACCAGACAATCAATAATTGTCTCTTACCTTCTTTTGAATTTGCTAACGAGGGAGCAACTAACAAAAGAAGCACCACAGAAAATGTTAACACTTTGATTAAGAAGGGAATTCTTAGAAAAAGAATTGCTGCAGTAGCTAGAAAAAAACCTGTAGCTAAATAGTTTCTATATTTTGAAAATTTTTCATCTGTTATATATCGAATTATTAGGAACCCAATTAGAGAGAAAATTAAAAAACCGGGGATATCATTCATCAAAACTTTGTTTAATTCAATGACTGGTTTTTTATATAACCAAGAAAATAGATACAAGGGCAAAACTAACCAAGATAGCGGGATTGTTCTTTTTAAAGATTTTATTTCTTTCTTTTGTAAAAATTGACCGACAAAAAAAGAAGCCCAGAGAGCACCATATAAAATGGTCCAAGGAATTGTTGTGGTAGTAGCAACTGGAAGGAAAAGGTCTGGCTTTATCCTTGCCCCAGCAGCATCGAATGTTATGGTGGGTATCTTAATGATCCATCCAAGAGCTACTGGAAGACCTAAGTAGAAAAGAAGTACCTTTGTTTTATTAAATACTCTTGTAATACTATATCTTGATAATAGAAATGAAAGTAAAGCAACTACTGCTATCGGTATAAGAAAATTTATTCTTTGATTCGAAGATATTACCTCAACCATAGCTCTAGAACCGTCATTATTCATTATCTCTGTTTCTGAAGGAGAAAATAAGACTAGAAGAGAAAGAGTTGAAAAAGTCTTAAATAAACCCCCAGCTATCTGATTGAAAGACTTTTTTTCTCCTGTATTCCAATATCCTAATGTGATTCCTGCAAGCACAAAAGCAACTCCAACTGATGCCCAAGCTCTCCATGACTCTTCTTCCATGTAATTGAAAATCATATATAGTTGCATATTGTAAGTGATTGCAGACCACTGCCTCATTGGTGAAAGAATGAAGCCAACAGTCCCCCTGTATGCAACTATTGTCATATAACCAGTAATTAATGAAAGAATTGTAGACCCCATAGAGGAAAAAAGGTTATCTCTTACCCATCTCAGTTGAGTGTTCTTAATTAACCTCATCTTTCAACCAATGCAAATTTTCTATTATAGAAATTTATGATTCCAGATATAGTCAAGCTGATAAAACTATAGAAGCCCATCCAAATTACGAATACTGGCATAGTTTGGCCTTCTTGGTTATATAGAGTTTGCCCTACCGCAACAATCTCTGGATAAGCAACAGCTATTCCTAGAGATGTATTCTTAGCTAAATTCAAATATTGATTCCCCATGGGGGGGAGCATAACCCTAAATGCTTGTGGAAGGATCACAAGCCTAAGCAATGATCTAGGTCTCAGGCCCAAAGAGAGTCCTGCTTCAGACTGTCCTTTTGAAACAGCCATAATTCCAGAACGAACTACTTCAGAAATAAATATCGAAGTGTATAGGACGACACCTAGCCAAGTTGCAAAATATCCTACAGTTGTAACTTTTCCGTGATCTTTTGAATACCTAGTAAATTTAGTATCTCGGACTTGAACTATTTTTGGATAACTAACTTCATAAGGAGCTCCTGAAAAACTCATATCAAATTTGCTTGCAATACCTGTAAAATATTGAGAGACTCCCCAATCAGCTTTATAAAAAATTTCATCCCCTTCAAGAAATTCTCCAACTCTTGAACCAAAAGGTAGAAACATTAAAACTGCTATTACTATCACTAGAACCCCTGAGCCTGCCATTCTAAAATAATCTTCATCAGATAGAATCCCTCCCAGTTCTCCTGTATTAGATTTTGAAATCTGTTTTCGTATATATCTATAGCCATAAAGTAGAAAACATGCAGCAAAGAGTGTCTGGTAGGCAATAGCTGGCACTGCTTCAAACAATTGTGACAGGAGAGTTGAAACAATCCCTATGACACCCATGGCTTTATAACCTCCACTCCATCCTACTAATAAGAGCGCTCCCAGAACAGTAAGCGACCAAATAAATGGGTGAGTGTCTTTACCTTCTCTCTCTAATATTTTTATTCGCCATTTAAAAATCCATCTTGATACGAGAAAAGAAAGTATTACAAAAGATGCAAACAGCCACGAAGCCTCTTGAGGTTGCGGCCATGGGTATGCAATCCCTTTTGCGCTAACATGCGCAATTATATCTCCCCGATCTGCCTCTCTAAGAGGTGGGTAAGTGAGAATAAAATATTGAAAAAATAACATCTGAACTAGTAGTGGGATATTTCTAACTATTTCTAGTAACCCGGTCGATGCTTTTTCGACTATCCAATTCTTGGATAATCTTGCTACACCAAGAATGGTTCCAATAAAAGTAGCTGCTACTACTCCTGATAAAGTAATTCTCAACATATTGTACATACCAACTTGTAACATTTGTCTCCCAGAATTAGGTAACGGAGCGAAACCTTCAGATATAGAAACTCCGGGGGTATCTCCCAACCAACCCCATGAAAATGGTAAATTTGTTTTCTCAAGATTCCTCACACCAGTATTGAATATATAAAAAAAGCCTGATACAAGAAGTATTAAAAATATTAATTGACCTGACCATTTCAAAAATCTAACGTCCCGCCAGAATTTCTTAATGTTTAGTCCACGAAATTTAGTTAACATTTTTTGAACTTTAACATGATGATGAATTTTATCAGAAAGAGGAGCATCTTTCACTTAGCTATTGATAATAATCTCTCCTCTTTGCCATAAAGAAAGGGGTCCGAAGACCCCTTTCAATAATTAATTTAGCTAATTTATCGTGCAGGAGGTGAATAAATTAATCCACCATCTTGCCAACCAGCATTAGCTGAACCTTCTCGATAAAGTCCGACAGGATTTAAGTTTCTTGAGTAAATCTCGTCATAGTTACCGACTTGACTGATGACATTGTAATATGCATCAGCACTAAGACCCATAGCTGTTTGTAGCTCTCCGTCATTCTTACCCATGAGGCGGCCCATTTCTGGAGCTGCTTCATAGTCGAAGGAGTCAACTGTAGCCTTGGTTACACCATACTCATCAGCGATGACTGTAGCGTAAACTGTCCAGTTGATAATGTCAGCCCATTGGCTGTCATTAGACCTGTATGTAGGACCAAGTGGTTCTTTTGAAATTGGTGTTGCTGGGAAAATTGCCCAGTCATTAAGAGCATCGTTTACAGCTCTTCTTCCAACTAATCCTGAACCGTCAGTTGTAACAATGTCACATTCGCCAGCAATAAACTTGTCTACTGCTTCTCCGAATTTTTCAACTGTTACCAACTCAATGGTTGCACCTACAAGTCCGGCACCTTCAGTAATATTCTTCTCTGTAGTTGTTCCAGCATTTGTACATACTCTAAGACCATCTATGTCTTTAAGACTTGATGAAGCTGAGAGTCCATCGGAATTTCTTCCCATCAACTGCTGCCCATCAAAATATGTAGTAGGACCAAAATCGTTACCAAGTTCGGTATCACGACTTTGTGTCCAAGTTGTATTTCTAATCAAAACATCTACGTCACCAGCTGCAAGAGAGGTGAACCTTTCAGCAGATGTAAGTGATTTAAATTCAACTTTACTGTAGTCTCCGAAAACTGCAGCAGCAACAGCATAACAATAATCGGCATCCATACCAGTTATTGAACCGTCTGCTTGAGTCTCAGAGAAAGCAGTTGCGCTACCACTAACACCACATTTGAGAAATCCTCTTTCTTGGACCATCTCTAGTGTTGTTTGGGCAGCAGCTTCTTCCACTACTACTTCTTCAGCTGCGGTATCTGTAGCACATGCAACAGCTACCAAAGCTAGAACAATCAGAGAAATGATTGTTTTTTTATTCAATTTATTCTCCTTTTTATATAAAAAGTACAACATCCTATCAACAATACTTATCGCTGAAGTGATGCTATATTTACAATTTAATCAAATTTCAGTTTTGTGACAACAATTTTTAAAATATTTAGCTAAATACATTGAAAAAAAAGCAATTAACATTTATACAAAAAAAAACTTTAATTAGTTATTAACTTGATTAACATAAATTAGTTGTATTTTTTAGGAGATAACTGTGACAACTACTGTTATTATCGGAGCCCAATGGGGAGACGAAGGCAAGGGTAAAGTCACAGACTTTTTTGCTTCTGATGCAGATTTAGTGGTTAGATTTCAAGGCGGTAATAACGCTGGCCATACAATTGTAGTAAACGGCGAAACAATAAAGTTATCTTTGACTCCATCTGGAGTTTTATATCCAAATTGTACCCCCGTAATAGCATCTGGTTGTGTCGTTGATCTAAAAGTACTTGTCGATGAATTAAAAATGTTGAAAGAAAAGAATATTAATACATCAAAATTAAAACTATCTTCAAATGCCCACTTAATTATGCCCTACCACAAAATCTTAGATGAACTTATAGAGTTAAGATTGGGGAAGAATAAGATTGGAACCACCAAACGTGGAATAGGTCCTTGTTATGGAGATAAGATACAAAGGCAAGGGATAAGAGTTCAAGATCTTTTAGATGAAGATATATTTACGGAAAAATTAGAAAGCGTCTTGGAGGAAAAAAATGAACTCTTAATAAAAATTTATAATCATGAACCTTTGGAACTTGAAACAATAATAAAAGAATTTTCGAACTATAGAG
>Ga0114999_10005590_pt1 | contig 14757 bp, 12 predicted proteins | sample ArcticOcean_MG_C_3_FD_89820 | JGI IMG/M metagenome (GOLD analysis project Ga0114999, IMG submission 89820) | Marine microbial communities from western Arctic Ocean - ArcticOcean_MG_CB8_126 | ecosystem: Environmental > Aquatic > Marine > Oceanic | place: Arctic Ocean: Canada Basin | collected...
CCGATGACCGATGACCGAGGACGAGATGGGCTGGTATCTCGACTTCTTCACCGATTGATTCAGGTTGGCGGGCGCCGCCTGGCCCCGGGGCTATTTCTTGTCGATCTTCGTGCCGATTCCCTGCTCGGTGAAGATTTCAAGCAGCAGGGTGTGAGGCACCCGGCCGTCGAGGATATGTGCCGCGCTGCAACCTGACTTAATCGCCGCCAGGCATGTCTCCACCTTCGGGATCATGCCACCGGATACCGTGTTCCCTGAGATGAGGCGCCGCGCTTGAGTCGGGGTCAATTCGCTGATCAGGTCACCTCGCTTGTCGAGGACACCCGGAACATCTGTCAACATGATCAACTTGCTCGCGCCCAAGGCTCCCGCGACAGCGCCGGCAGCCGTATCGGCGTTGATATTGAAGGTCTCACCCTTCCGTCCTGCCGCGATAGGAGCGATGACCGGGATCACCGCACTCGCGGCGAGGGACTCGAGGACCGTCCCGTTGATCTCCGTGGGTTCGCCGACGAATCCGAGGTCGAGAACACGTTCGATATTTGAATCGGGGTCGCGCTTCCGCCGCCTTAGCCGCTTGGCGGTAATCAGTCGTCCGTCCTTCCCCGACAGGCCGACGGCGGTGCCCCCGGCGTCATTGATGGCGGCGACGATCTGCTTGTTGATGGAGCCCGACAGCACCATCTCGACGATCTCGACGGTTGCGCTGTCGGTAACGCGCAAGCCATCGATGAAGGAACTCTTGATCTTGAGGCGGTCCAGCATGGCGCCAATTTGGGGACCGCCGCCATGGACGACCACGGGATTGATGCCGACCTGTTTCAGCAGAACGATATCTGACGCGAAGGCATGCTGAAGTGCGTCATCACCCATCGCGGCGCCGCCGTACTTGATGACGAACGTCTGGCCCGCAAAACGATGCATGTAGGGAAGCGCTTCGGTCAGCGTCCGAGCGGTTTCCAGATCGTAGGCGGGTTTTGGTTGGGGCTTTCGGCTCATGGGGCGCGGTTTATAGAGCAAACACGGTCAGTCCACCAGCGTGGTGATCGCGGACCGCAGCTCCGGCAGACCCTCGCCGGTCGCAGTGCTGGTGAATAAGAGGCTGGGATGGGCGGCCGCATGGGTGGCCAAAATCTGCATCGTGCCCGCCCGCATGCCCGCCCACGATGCCGGCTTCAGCTTGTCCGACTTGGTCAACACCGCCTGATAGGAGACCGCTGCCGCATCCAGCAACTCCATGACCGGGTCGTCAGCCGGTTTCAAGCTGTGGCGAGCGTCAATCAGCAGGATGGTTCGCAACAAGTTCGGCCGGCCGCTGAGATAGGAATTCACGAGCTGATTCCAGGCACGGATCTCGTCCTTTGGCGCCTTGGCATAGCCGTAGCCGGGAAGGTCGACAAGCATCAGACGTTCACCGAGCACGAAAAAATTGATCTGACGGGTCCTGCCGGGTGCCGAGGATGTACGGGCGAGCGCCTTTCGGTTGGTCAGGCTGTTGATGAGACTCGATTTCCCGACGTTCGAGCGGCCGGCGAACGCGACCTCGGGCAAGCCGATATTTGGCAGGCGGCCCAACTCAGCGACGCCTGCGACGAATTCACAATTGCCCGCAAACAGCAGTCGGCCGCGTTCCAGCGCATCCGCGTCACGCCAGGCTTCCTCCGGCGGAAATTCTGCCGCCGACGTCATGCCGCTATGTGGGTTTGGCGGGTTGCGCCGATTGTTTGGTTATGCCGGCGCGTTTGTAAATCGTCCATTGTTGCGCCATCGAGAGCATATTGTTCCAGGTCCAGTAGATCACGAGGCCCGCGGGGAAGTTGGCCAAGACAAAAGTGAATACGACGGGAAGCGCAAGAAAGATCTTTGCCTGCATGGGATCGACAGGCTGCGGATTGATCTTTTGCTGCAGGAACATCGACACGCCCATCAACAGGGGCCAGATACCGACGTGCAGGAACAGGGGCGGGTCCCAAGGAATCAGGCCGAATAGATTGAACAAGGTCGTTGGATCGGGTGCCGAAAGGTCCTGAATCCAGCCGTAGAACGGTGTGTGACGCATCTCGATCGTCACGAACAGCACCTTGTAAAGCGCGAAAAACACCGGAATCTGCATGGCGATGGGCAGACACCCGGCCATCGGGTTCACCTTCTCGCGCTTGTAGAGCTCCATCATCTCCTTTTGAAGCCTCTGTCGATCCTCGGAATATTGTTCGCGCATCTTGGTCATTTCGGGCTGCAATTTGCGCATGGCGTGCATCGCCCGGAAGGACTTGCTCGCAAGGGGGTAGAACAGAATGCGGATGATGACCGTGAACGCCAGGATTGCCAGGCCGAAGTTCCCCAAGACCCCGTTGAGGTAATCAAGCACGTAAAAGATCGGTTTGGTCAGGAAATAAAACCAGCCGAAGTCGACGGCGAGGTCAAAGCGAGGAATGTCCTCGGTTTCGGTATACTTGTCGAGGAGGTGAACTTCCTTGGCGCCTGCGAATAGTTTGTTGGTGACCTCGACGACGCCGCCAGCAGGGATCACGCGCGCCGCACCTAGGAAATCAACCTGGTATCTCGCGCCACCGTCGATCACGGCATGATTGAAACTGGTGTCGATGGCTTCGGCCTGATCGGGAATGAGTGCCGTGAGCCAGTATTTATCCGTAATCCCAAGCCAGCCACCGGTGCTCTGCACGGTCTGCCGCCCCTCGTCTTCAAGATCGTCGTAATCGAATTCTTTCAATTCGTCGTTGAGAACGCCGATCGGTCCTTCGTGGAGGATGAAGAACCCCAGGGTATCCGGTGGATTGGATCGGGACACCAGGCCGTACGGGTGAAGCGTTACCGCCACGGTGCTGCGATTGGATACGCGCTGGCTGACTGAGATGAGGTAGTTCTCATCGACTGAGATCGTCCGTTGGAAGATCAGGCCCTGACCGTTGTCCCATTCGAGCGTGATGGGGGTTCTGGGGACGAGCAAGTGGCCATTGGCCTGCCATAGTGTGGTCGCGTCCGGGACCGCCATGTCGGTCCCCGCGCCGACCGCCCAGCCGAATTCGGCGTAATAAGCGTCGGGCGTCCCGGCGGGCGACAGCAGAACGACATCCCCGCTGTCGGGGTCGAGTGTGTTCCGGTAGTCGTGCAGGAAGAGGTCGTCGATCCGGGCGCCGCGCAGCCTCACTGACCCCTGGACTCGTTGGCCTTCAATCTGGAGTCGAGGCGAATCGTCTTTGATGGCTGCTGCGTCGGGCGTCATGGGAGCTGCCGCGGTGGATCCGGGTGCTGTCGGCGCCGTGCCGCCCGAGACAGAGGCCGGTGCGCGAGGTGCTGTAGACTGTTGACCTGACGCGATCTGTTCTTCGGTTGTCGGTGGCGGGGCCAGGTCGTCGACCGCGGGACGCCGGTACATGAAGTCCCACATCATCAGAATGACGACGGAGAGAACGACAGCCACGATAAGGTTTCTCTGATCCGACATTTAAGCCCGGCGCTGCTTGCCGATTGCGGAATGGCCATGACCGCAGTCGTCGGGGACTGGGTCGTACCCGGAACCTCCCCAAGGATGACATCGCAGAATTCGCCGTGTTGCCAGATCCATGCCCCGCAATGCACCGAACCGTTGAAGAGACTCCAAGGCATAGGCCGAACAGCTTGGCGCAAACCGGCAACTGGGGATGAGGAATGGGGCGATACCCCAGCGGTAGGCGTGGATCAGCCCAACCAGCGTCAACAGAAATGGATTGAAAGACATGCCGCGCATCCGCACCACGCCTAGTCGAGGGCCGAGGTGTGGCGATTGCCTGCGTGAACTTGAGACAGCGCAGACCTCAGTTCGGTAACGAGATTTCCGTAAAGGCGGGAATTGGTAGTTCGACGGCCAATGAGCACGTAATCGAATCCAGGCATACCATGATCGCCAAGCACATCCCGGGCAATGGCTCTCAATCGCCGTTTGGCCTTGTTGCGAACCACAGCCTTTCCCACCTTTCGGGTCACGGTGTATCCAACGCGCATTGCCGCGCTTTCCTGCCCCGCCATAACACTTGTCGGCGTGCGGTCCGCCTGCAATACGAAACCGGGTGTTACCTTTTTGCGTCCGCTTCCCGCAATTCTAAGGAAATCCGCCCGTTGTTTCAGCCGCGTTACGTCGGCTGTCATCGAATCTAAGCGGATAGACGTTTGCGTCGTCTCGAGCGCCGGCGCGCAAGTACGGCGCGACCGCCGACCGAAGACATGCGCTTACGGAAACCGTGGCGCCGCTTGCGCACAAGATTACTCGGCTGAAAGGTGCGCTTCACTCGTTAAGCTCCGTGGGTTGCCGCCCATCCGAGGCGGTCCTGAACGTCGGCGCTGTATACGGTCTCGATCTGATCAAGTCAATTGCAAGGAATGGCTGTGGGCACCGACTGGATCACCTCTACAACCCACTCCTGCTCGGTGGTGGGGCCGCAATCACGAGAATTTGGCCGGATCAGCGACCGGATAAGACTATTTCCATGGTTGAGATGATCCATGCCGCAATCAGTATTCACAGTTTGAGCCTGGCGAACCTTGGTCCTGTTCCGTAGCTTAGCCACCTAAATGAACCATTCTGCGGTCGGCACAGCCGCTCACCCTGAGTCATTCCAGGAGTAACCATGGTACAGCCTCTCTATACGGACATTTGCGTGGTCGGTGGTGGCTCAGGCGGACTCTCCGTGGCCGCCGCCGCCAGTCAGATGGGTGCGAAGACTGTGCTCATCGAGAAAGGACGGATGGGGGGTGATTGCCTGAATTTCGGGTGCGTTCCCTCGAAATCGCTGATTTCGGCGGGCCGTGTTGCTGACAGCATCCGGCATGCGGCGCGATTCGGTATTGAATCCTTGGAACCGGCGGTGAATTTCACGAAAGTACACGACCATATTCACGACGTCATCGATTCGATAGCACCTCAGGATTCCGTAGAAAGATTCCGGGCTCTCGGGGTAGAAGTTCTTCAGGCACCCGCTCAATTCGTTTCGCCGCGCGAATTAGATGCCGGCGGGATTCGCGTGATTGCCAAGCGGTTCGTGATTGCCACAGGTTCCGCACCCTTGATTCCGCCAATTCCAGGTCTCGATGAGGTTCCATTTTGGACAAACGAAACGGTATTCGACAATCGCGAAAAGCCGGAACATTTAATCGTGATCGGTGGCGGACCCATTGGACTGGAGCTTGCGCAGGCATTCCGAAACCTGGGTTCCAACGTCAGCGTGGTGGAGATGTTCGACCCCCTCGCCAAGGAAGACCCGGAACTTGTTGATGTCGTCACGACGTCGTTGCGGAGGTCGGGCGTGGTGATCCATGCGCGCAGCCAGGTTGTAGCCGTCGCCAATGGCGGGGACGGTGTGGTCGTCGAGATTGAGCACGACGGGCAGCGGCAGGAAGTTCGGGGAACCCATCTGATCGTGGCGGCCGGCCGGAAACCAAATATTTCAGCACTCGGTCTGGATGACGCCGGTATCCGGTATTCAAAGGGGGGAATTGACGTCGATGACTCACTGCGGACCGCCAACCGTCGTGTCTACGCCATCGGAGACGTGATCGGGGGACTTCAGTTCACGCATGTCGCGAACTACCACGCGGGTATCGTGATCAGAAATGCCTTGTTCCGATTACCTGCCAAGGTGAACTATTCGAGTATCCCGCGGGCAACCTACACGGACCCTGAATTGGCCCAGGTTGGACTGAACGAAGAAGAAGCACGGAAGCGGCACGGGGACATTCGTATCCTGCGCTGGCCGGTTGCCGAAAACGACCGTGCACACACCGAGCGGCGGCACGAAGGACTGGTCAAGGCGATCACCAACAAGCGAGGTCGTGTGCTGGGCGCAGGGATTGTGGCCGAGCGTGCTGGAGACCTCATCCAGCCGTGGGTGTTGGCAATCTCGCAGCGCCTCAAAATCGGTGCCCTGGCGGGTATGGTGGTGGCCTATCCCACGCTGTCCGAGATCAACAAACGGGCTGCCGGGAGCTATTACGTACCATCGCTGTTCGGCAAACGGACGCAGCGTCTGGTGCAATTCTTCATGCGTTTCTCGTCTTGAGTGCGACCGCGGTTGGAAAGAGTTCAGATGGTCACGTTTGTGTGAATGTAAGTGATTCGACGCACGGTAAAGAAAACTTCACTGTATGACTCATCGCGCCACCAATGACGTGGTGTTTGACGGCGGCCGCGTGAGGCCGACGAGTCTGGAGGGCTGAATCTCCAGGCATTCATTTTTCAAGTCTGACCATAATCGGGAGGTACGCAACAAATGTTTAAGGAACTTGTTTCGGCGGCGGCGATCGTCGTAATGGCATCGACCGCAATGGCGCCCGCCGCCATCGCGGCATGCGGTGCGAAGAAGGCCTGCAATCCTTGCGGCGCCAAGAATGAAGTAACCAGCTTCTAAAATGGCAGCGTTCTGAACGCTGGATTGCTTTGATTATCGGACGGCGGAAGAGAAATTTTCCGCCGTTTCCGCATTCGGATTGAAATTGTCGGCGGGATGCAAAAGGTTGCAGCGTCGCGAATAGGTCTTACATGGTTGCTGCCGGCCCAATAGATATGGGGCATGAAGCAGATCGACCAGACCATTCCGGCGGAAGCTTGAAAACATGACGGATACACCGCTGACTCAGCCGCCCATGGTGAGCAGCCTGTCTGGCCGGCTGTTCCTACTTACTATGGCGTTTGTCATGCTCGCCGAAGTGCTGATCTTCGTGCCGTCGATCTCGCGCTTCCGCGCAGTGTATCTGGAGGAGCGTTTGGCGGCCGCCGAGCTTGCGTCCCTCGCGCTCGAGGCTACTCCCGACAGACTGGTTAGCGAAGATCTTGCGATGGAATTTCTCGCGCATGCCCAGGCGCGAACCGTGATTATCAAGGGACCGACGACCCGGCGGCTGGTGCTGGCTGATGACATGCCCAAGGACGTCGATGCCATGTACTACCTTAGCGACGCCATGCCGCACAATCTGATTCAGGACGCTTTCGAGGCGCTATGGCCGCGCTCCGACCGCACCATCCACGTGGGCCGGGCGTTCGCGGCAGAACCCGGACCTGGTGATCGAGGTGGTGCTCGAAGAAGCGCCTCTCGTGGCTGCGATGTACGACTATTCCTGGCGCATCATGAGCTTGTCAGTCGTGATTTCCCTCATCACGGCGGGGCTCCTGTTCATCGCGCTACAGTGGTTGATGGTCGGGCCGATGCGCCGAATCACCAGGAGCATGGTGGAGTTTCACGAGCATCCTGAGGATCCCGACAGCACTATCATTCCCTCTTCCCGGAAGGATGAAATCGGACTCGCGCAGCGGGAGCTGGCGCTCATGCAGGTCGATCTGAGGGCGTCGCTCCAGCAGAGAGACCGTCTCGCGACGCTGGGTACGGCTGTGAGCAAGATCAGCCATGACCTGCGCAATATTCTCGCCACGGCACAACTCATTTCCGATCGGATCGCGAATAGCACGGATCCTGACGTTCGCCGTGTAACGCCGACTCTGGTGCGGGCGATAGACCGTGCTGTCGATCTGTGCAGCAACACTTTGAGTTTCGTAGGTCACGCCGACGGAAAGATACATCGTCGCGAATTCGATCTTTGTGACCTCGTGGAGGATGTCGGGCTTTCCATGGGTCTATCAGACGATGGTCCGGTCAAATGGTTCAACGAGGTCGACGCACCGTTTTTGGTGCTGGCGGACAGAGAGAAAATCTTCCGTGCCCTCCTCAACATTGAACGCAATGCCGTTCAGGCAATTCAGGGCAAGGAAGACGTTGCCAAAGGAAAAGTCAGCGTCGCTGCAATTCGTGAAAATAGTGTCGTCTCCGTTGACGTGACCGACAACGGTTCGGGATTGCTGGAAGGCTTGCACGAGAGCCTGTTTCAGGCATTTGTAAAATCGGAACGCAAAGGACAGTACAGGCCTCGGCCTCGTTATTGCGCGTGATATCGCGCGGGCGCACGGAGGAGATGTTAGACTGATGGAATTGAGTCCCCTGGGAACGCGATTCCGGCATTGGACAATGCGATGTCCGTGGGGACGAAAAGCGATTGTTCAATTTCCCGGGTGCTGCGGTCCGAGCCCTTGTGCAAGGCAGAGGGTCTCCCGCCGCCTAAAGAAAGTCTCTACTGCTACCGGACCCTCGGGGATGTCAGTTGCTACCGAAATGAGGATCCCTACGGCACGGAAGGTACCGATACGCAGTCGAAAACCGCGGTACCAGGGAGTTGAGGATCTGAGCTGGGATCCGACTCAGTATCTGAAATTTAGCGATCTGCGCCTACGCCCCGCGTTCGATCTTCTGGCGCGAGTCGCCATCGAGCCCCCCAAGGAGATCATCGATCTTGGTTGCGGTACCGGCATGGTCACTGCGGTTTTGAGCGAGCGCTGGCCGAAGGCCCATATCATCGGGGTCGATGAATCATCTGAGATGCTCGATAAGGCACGTCAAGATGCTGCGGACATCGAGTGGCAGGAGGCAGGTGTTGAGAATTGGGCGCCGCAATTTGCGCCCGATCTCATCGTTTCGAATTCGGTTTTGCACTGGCTCGACGATCATGACCGATTGTTTCCCAGGCTTGCGGGAATGCTCGCGGCGGGGGGCGTGCTCGCTGTCCAAATGCCCAAGAATTTCGCGGCGCCGTCCCATACGTGCATCAGCCATGCCGTTGAGGCAGGCCCTTGGCAGGAAAAGCTCACGCCGCTCAACCGTCCTGATCCTGTTGCTCTGCCGTCCGACTCTCATGATCTGTTGATCTCTCATGCAGCCAGCGTCGACATCTGGGAAATTGAGTACTATCAAGTGTTGAGGGGCAATTCGCCGGTTGTCGAATGGACCTCTGGTACAATTCTGCGGCCGATCTTGAGTGTGCCAACTGAAAATGAGCGGATTGAATTTCTTCAGATTTATGAGCAATGTGTTGCCAACGCCTATCCACCTCAGCCCGACGGGACAACCCTGTTTCCTTTCAAGCGTCTCTTCATCGTCGCACAGGTGTAAGGTAAGCAGGCGCTCGCTGAACGATCACACGGACGACAGTTGTATCCGCCGGGACCTCATAATCTGATCACAGACGTCGACGGCCTCAGCCTGGGCAACGCCCAGGACGTGGCTGCAAGAACGGGCGTGACCGTGGTCCTGCCGGACAACCCGGCTACCGCTGCGGTCGACGTTCGCGGCGGGGCACCGGGGACGCGAGACACCGATGCCCTGGATCCCACATGTCTCGTGGAACATGTGGATGCGATCGTGCTGTCCGGGGGATCTGCATTCGGACTCGAGTCCGCCTCCGGAGCGATGACGTGGCTGAACGCACGGGGGCGGGGATTTGCTGTGGGCGAGACCCGCGTTCCCATCGTGCCATGCGCCATCCTCTTCGACCTTCTCAACGGAGGTGATAAGGAATGGGCTACGCTACCCTATCGCGAGCTCGCTGTTGCTGCATGTGATGGAGCCGCAAAGCAATTTGCGCTCGGCAACATGGGTGCGGGGTTGGGTGCGACGGCGGCTGATCTTAAGGGTGGGCTGGGGAGTGCCTCGTCCATTTCACCCAGCGGTATACAAGTAGGCGCTGTCGTGGCGGCCAATCCATTTGGGCCGGTGGTGATGCCGGGGAGTGATGCGTTTTGGGCCTGGCCGTTGGAGCAAAACGGCGAATTCGGCGGCGCACGTCCGGAGCGTTCACCTATGGAACCCGACTTCGAGTTCCCGGAAGGGTCGCCGGTTGGGGCGAACACGACGGTTGGCGTGGTCGCCACCAATGCAAGTTTGACCGTCGCTCAGCTGCAGCGTGTCGCCATCATGGCGCACGACGGCATCGCACGCGCCGTCCGGCCCGCGCACTCGCCGTTTGACGGGGACACCGTATTCGCGCTCGCTACGGGCACAGGATCGCCGGAGGGTCCCTCGCAGCTTGGAGAAATAGGTATGATGGCCGCCGATTGTTTGGCGCGGGCTATTGCCCGGGGTGTTTACGAGGCGGAAACTCTGGGGAATAGTCCAAGTTATCGATCACGCCACGGCCCGTCGGCTGCGGGAGGTTGAAGGAGAGGGTTTCAATGATTCGATTTCTGGCCAGCGTTGCAATTGTTGTGGGCATGACATTGTCCCATGCCGCCATGGCGGCCAAGGATAGTGTCGTTGTGGGTATGCGTCTGGAACCGCCGGGGTTGGATCCCACGACGGGCGCAGCGGCGGCCATCAGCCAGATCACGCTCTACAACATCTTCGAGGGATTGACCCGTATCGATGAGCGGGGAGAAGTCGGCCCTGGCCTGGCAACCAGCTGGACGGTTTCCGACGACCTGAAGGTCTTTACATTCAAGCTGCGCGAGGGGGTAAAATTCGCAGACGGCAGTGATTTCGAGTCGTCGGATGTCAAGTTCACGTTTGAGCGCAACGCCGGAGAGAAGAGTACGAACAAGCGGAAAAAGCGATTCAAGAACATGGCCAGCGTGGCGACGCCCGATCCGCATACGGTTGTTATCACCCTTGAGGAAGCCAACCCCCTCCTGGTGTTCAACCTTGGGGAAAGTACCGCGGTGATTGTTGCGGCCGAATCCGCCGAAAACAATGCAACGGCTCCCGTGGGGACGGGTCCTTTCAGGTTCGTGAAATGGATCAAAGGCGATTCGGTTCTCTTGGAAAAGAGCCAGACATACCGTGCGCCGGATTCCATCAGACTGAATAAGGTCACGTTCAAGTTTGTTGGAGATGCGAACGCCCAGGTTGCTGCGATGATGGCTGGCGATGTGGACGTCTTCCCGCGCATCGGCGCTCTCGAGACTCTGAAGCAATTCGAAAATGATACCCGATTCCAGGTTCTGCAGGGGACAACCGAAGGCGAGACCGTTCTCTCCACGAACAACAAGCGTAAGCCTTTGGATGATGTCCGGGTTCGCTGTGCCATTGCTCATGCTATCAATCGCCAGGAAATCATCGATGGCTCGGAATTCGGCTACGCCACGCCAATTGGTAGCCACTTTCCGCCCCATCATCCGGCGTATATCGACCTGACCAACTTGCGGGCGCATGACCTCGACAAGGCGCGCGCGTTGTTGAAAGAAGCGGGATACGAGGGCGGCCTAGAATTGACGCTCCAATTACCGCCACCAGAGTACGCGCGACGAAGCGGTGAGATCATTGCGGCCCAACTGTCCAAGGTCGGCATCAAGGTCGCTATTGAGAACGTCCAGTGGGCGCGTTGGCTGGATGTGGTTTACAAGCAGAAAAATTACGACCTCAGCATTGTCAGTCATGTTGAGCCGAACGACATCAACGTCTACGCGAACCCGGAGTACTACTTCCAATACGACAATCAGGAATTCCGCGACATCATCGCAAAGGCGGATACGGCGTTGGACACCAACGAGCGATATGCTCATTTGCAGAAGGCGCAGAGGAAACTTGCCGAGGACTGTGTCAACGGGTTCCTGTTCCAGTTGGCCAAGGCCGGTGTGGCGCGCCGTGAGTTGAAGGGGTTGTGGCGCAATTGGCCGATGTTCGTGAACGACATGGCCGCGGTTTATTGGGAAGAGTGACGGTCGCCGAACGATCGAGCGCCGTCACGACTTTGCGGGGATAGCTGTTTCCACCCGCCAGCACGCTGGCATTGTTAAACAGTCAGCTGATCAACTGAAAGTGAAGCTGAGGCCATCCGGCCCCACCACTCACTGCACGTAGATGTGCACCTCGTTGGTCGCGGCTTCCGTGCTGGTCGTCGAGGACAGGTTCACCCGGTTTGCCGGGAGGCCCATCTCGGTCAACGTTCTCAACACATCGTCGGCATGACGTTTGGCTTTGGAGGCGTTGAGGGCGTTCTCCGCAGGGGTGCCTTGTGACGGCGTGACTGCGACAAGCTCGAATGCGGCTTGCGGCCGGCGTTCGAGGGCTCGTGAAACAGCATTGTAGAGCGCTTGCTGGTAAGGCACGTCTGCCCGGTCGAACCGGATTACGACGAGCGGGCGCCGATTGGTTGCCGCAAAGCCGCCGCCGCCGGCGGCGGGTGCCGCGCTGCTTAGGGGTGCCGCCGAAAGGTAAGCGCGGCTCGTAAAACTCTGTCCGTAGTACTCGCCATTCTTGATGGCTAGCGAAATGGCGGTAAGGCTCCGCCGTTCGTTTCCGACATAGGCGGTCTGTCTGCTGATGTCTTCGCTCAATTCGTTGAGCAGACGATCGATCAACACAAGCGTCCGATTTGTCTCATCTTCCAGGATCGCCAGTTGACGATGGTCCTCGTCTATGGCGCCTTGCAATCCGTAAGTGGCCCGCGTTGTCTCAAGCAAGTAGGACACCATCGCTGAATCGGCTGCCACCGAATTGGCCAGGCTGTTCATCGCCGCGATATCCAGGCCGATCCGGTCGAGCGCCGATTGGGTAGTGTTCCACTGACTCACCAACACGGGATTGCCGGGGGTCGTGCCCAACTGCAGGCGCGCATTCACGGCTGCCACGGTGCCATGATAGCGCTGCGCATTCTGGGTGGTCGCCCGGCGGATTTCCTGCAGGCTGCCATTACGCTGGCGAACGTTGGTCTGCAAAATTCCAAGCTCGCGACGCAACTGCCCGACCTTTTGGCCGACAAATGTACCCGTGGGCTGAGCCGCCGTGACCGGTGGCGGCACGAAGCGCGTTTTCCCAAGCGATGGTGGCGACGCCGATGCTCCCGTCCCGAGCGTCGTCCGCTCGGCGGATTGGGAGGTTTGTGCCGTTCCGCTTTGTGCCGCGTTCGACGGTTCTTCGCCGGTGAGCGACGGCCATAATGCATCCGTCGCAAATGAACAGCTTGAAATGAGCAGCGCCGCGCCAACCGCCGCGACACGCGATCTATTTAATGCCATGCCTGCGAATACCACTTGCTTTGATTTCGTGTCGGCTTACCGCGGCAGGAAACCGTTATATTGAATAGGCAAACTTAAACGAGCTGAATACCTTATGGCCAGCCTCCCGTCGGCGCTGATCTTAGCTAATGGTCAGAATCGCCACAAGCGTGTTTTCTTCGAGCCCCCAAACACGTTTTCTGTAAGCATTGTAAGCCGTTATCCAACAGTCTGAAATACCCATCTGGATTTCTTCCCCTTGCGGCAGGGAAACGATTTAATTAATGTCGCGTCACTTTTCCAGAGGCTGATGGCCTACGAAGGAAAATATTGCGCCCGTAGCTCAGTTGGATCAGAGCACCAGACTACGAATCTGGGGGTCGGGGGTTCGAGTCCCTCCGGGCGCACCATTTCTTCAAATACGACCGTCCCAAGTCCTAACTTCGACAAGCTCTGAGTTAGCCAAGCCCTGAATTAATCGGCGACCCCAGGCGTGGATGGTGTCGAAGACGATGTATGCGTTTGGTACTGCGCATCCGCCGGAGCGGGTGGCTCAGCATCGTCAAACAGCAGGTGCGCCGTGGATCCGAGGCGCAGCAGTTCGGGCGCGCAGAGCTTCAGACCCACCGACGTGAAGATATTCGCCAGGAAAGTCACGAAGATCATGATCGACAGGACGCTGGCATCGAAAGCACCGAGCTGAAAACCGAGGGCGGCGATGACGTAGGCCATTTCCGCACGGCCGCACATGCCGATCCCGACCGAAGCCGACTCGGTCCAACTGAATTTAAGCAGCCGCGCCATTCCTGCGGCGCTGACGATCTGACCAACGAGCAGCACAACGGTGAGTACGATCACGAAAGCCACGCTATCGCCCGTCAACACGTCGAAGGTGATGTGGAAGCCGAGTGATATGAAGAAGATCGGACCCAGGAAGGAATAAGCGATTCCCTCAAGCCGGTCGGTTACCTTCTGCACGAGTTCGGGGCTCGCCACTTTCTCTTCAAAGAATAGACCCGCGAGATAGGCGCCGAGGATGATGTGCAGGCCAATCGCCTCGGCCACGAGACCATAACCCAGCCCGAGAACCAGCACGAAGGTGAAACCGTGCCCGTCCCGATTGCGGAACGGATGCTTCAACAGCGGGAAGAGCCAGTAGCCGATCGCCAGTCCGCCACCAAAAAACAGCGTCACCTTGAGCGCGATCCATGCCAACGTTGTGGCATCAACGTCGCCGTGCTGGATGATCCCAAGCGCGAAACTGAATGCAACCAAGGCCATCAGATCATCGATGACGCAGGAAGCCACCACAACGCGTGCCACCCGCGTATCTTTGAGGCCCAAGTCGTAGAGGATCTTCAGGGTGATGACCACGGCCGTCGCCGTCATCGTCAGGCCGACGAACACGGCCGGCACGATTTCCAAGCCGAAGGCCAGCGCGACTCCGAAACTGACCGAGAACGGAACGATGGCACCTACGGTCGCGACGCCCAATGATTTCTTGAGCGCGGCGAAGAATTCGCGCGGCGAAGTCTCGACGCCCGTATGGAGGAGCAAGAAGAAAATTCCGAGCTGTGCGAGGACTTCGATGATGACGCTGGGTTCGACCCATCCCAGGACGGCAGGCCCCAGAAGAACGCCCATTATGAGCTCACCCATGATGGTCGGCAGGCCGATGCGCCGGAAGACGACGGCAATGGCCCAGATGACCACTAGCAGGATTAATAGGTCGCGGAAGATATGTTCCATCAGAAACTCATTTTGATGCAGCACACGGTGATCCATAGGGTCGCGCATCGGGCCGATTTAGAATTGAATATGACGAAATGTTTGGGATTCTCATTGTGAAGTGTGAGGACCATAGCGCACCCAAAACCAAACGCGAACACCCTTTATGGGCCCGCATCTGCCTCCAGCGGAGGCCTTGAGTCAAGTCAATTGCATGTTCCGGC
>Ga0114999_10005595_pt1 | contig 14745 bp, 11 predicted proteins | sample ArcticOcean_MG_C_3_FD_89820 | JGI IMG/M metagenome (GOLD analysis project Ga0114999, IMG submission 89820) | Marine microbial communities from western Arctic Ocean - ArcticOcean_MG_CB8_126 | ecosystem: Environmental > Aquatic > Marine > Oceanic | place: Arctic Ocean: Canada Basin | collected...
AAAAACGCACACGTCTCACCTTATCTAAGGTGAGACGAAATAATCTGATCAAGACCCTAACAATCCCTCTTCGATAGAAAAGAAACCAACCTATGTCACTGAATACGCAGGCCCTCGACGACCTCCTTGAACTGCTCGACATTCCGGGCAAACCCGCTGAGGAAGCCCAAGTAGCCGATCATATACGCCAGAAACTCATTTCCCTTGGTATACCCGAAAACGATATCTATATAGACCATGCCCAAGAGCAGAGTGAGTATGGTGGCAACACGGGAAACCTCATCGTCCATCTAAACGGTACAGACCAAGGGGATCGCTGGATGTTCAGCACCCACATGGACACCGTACCCGGCGCTGTGGGGACGATCCCAAAAATCGCTGGCGATTGGATCGTCAGTGATGCCCCCGGCAAAGCTTTGGGTGGCGACAATCGCGCAGGCTGTACCGCCGTGCTTCAAGTGGCTCGCGCACTGCTGGCATTAAACGGACAACATCCCCCGGTTACGCTTGTGTTTTTCATCCAAGAAGAAGTCGGCCTCGTAGGCGCAAGAGGTATGGATCTTACCCTATTGGGTGACGCGCTCCCCACACTCTGTTTCAACTTTGACGGCGGTGCCCCAGACCAACTCGTCACCAAAGTCATTGGCACGGAACGCTTCAACATTCACATCCAGGGCGTTGCCGCGCACGCAGGTGCTCGCCCAGAAAAAGGCGTTTCTGCGGCCCTAATCGCATCACTCGCATTGGCAGAACTTCACCAAAACGGTTGGCATGGCAAAATTGACAAACCCGAAGGCCAAGGCTCTGCGAACATTGGCGAAATCGAAGGCGGAACCGGCAGCAATGTGGTCATGCCTCATCTCCATATATTGGCAGAGGCCCGATCTCACAGCCCTGTTTTTCGCAAAACCATCCTCGAAAAGTACCAGAACACATTCAAAAAATACACCGCCAGCTTACAAAGCTCAGAAGGCCTTCACGGGAGCGTAAGCTTTTCACCCGGGCCAACCTATGAACCATTTGACCTCGGCCAAGAGTCTCCCGTTATTGTAGCAGCCCAGCAAGCCGCGCAATCATGCAAATTTGAGACCTCGTGCGTCACCAACAATGGGGGCATGGATGCCAACAGGATCGTTGCACACGGCATCCCAGCTGTCACTATTGGCGTGGGTCAAGAAAACGCACATACGCCCGAGGAACGCTTAAATCTACCTCGTTTTTATCAAGCTTGTCAATTTGCCGTGGCTCTCGCCACCATGCGAAAATAATCCAGTGAGGAACCTTATGCCTGTGCTTACACCAACACAAGTCCAACTTTTTAGGCACAATGGCTTTCTAAGATTGCCAGAGGTCTTGCCCGAAAGTCTTGTAGACCAACTCAAAAACGCGATCTTGGAAGACATCAAAAACGAAGTGGAACCCGTTGTGCGAAACGCCAATGGTACCATCGTTCGCGTCTCCAACGCCATTGATCGCGCGGCCATCTTCTATGAAATCGCCGCCCATCCCCTCGTACTCGATCCGCTGGAATGTCTGCTTGGCCCAAACATTGAACTCATCAAGAACCGACACAACCATGCCACCTTGCGCACGGCCCAAGAAAAAAACTCGGGCCTGCACCGAGACGTTAAGCAATGGTCACGCACCATCTTCACCGTGATCTTCTACCTTGAAGAAACGAACCTGGATAATGGCTGCACCCAAATCGTTCCAGGAACCCACCACCTACCGGGTATCGGCACGAGCCTCTACGACATGGATTGGGCACAAGACCTGAATGCCCAAATATTACCCGTACCCATGCCCAAAGGCGGGATGCTGGTCATCGACAGCATGCTCATTCATGGCCCAGGCGACAACAAAACACCCGACACGCGTATGAGCATGACAATGGGTTATCACAGTGTTGATGAAATTAATGACGTTCCCAACCCCAAACGCATCGTGGTAAGAGGTGATGGCATCTACAATGGCAATGACCGGAATTATTAATCTTTTCCTGCAAAAAAACAGATTATGACAAGAAAGGTTTTTATGTCTGCAACCCAAACAAACGCAGAACTTACAGAAGAAGATCTTTGGTATTTCAAAACCAATGGATTTTACCGCATTCCCGAAACCCTGCCCGAAGACCTGATTGATCGTTTAAATGAGGCAACCGACCAAGAAATTTCACAGATGCGAGAACCCATTGTATGGGAAGACAAAACCTCGCACACACCTGAAGACGTACGCCGCCTCTCCAAAATCATTGACCGCGACGAAGTCTACTTCGAAGCTGGGACACACCCCATCATCCTCGACGCGCTCGAAGGCATTTTGGGCCCCAACATTGAATTACTCACCAACAAACACAACCACATTATGGTACGTCCTCCAGGGTCTTACCCTGTCCCCTGGCACAGCGGCGAACAGCCCTATGAACCTGTCCTCATTACAGGACTCATCTATTTAGAAGAAGCCACTATGCACAACGGCTGCATTCGCATTGTGCCTGGCAGTCACAACCGGCCCTTTCACAAAGAACGGCGGCCACAGAAACAGCGCGACGTTTTTGACGATTCTGAGAATTATTATCGATCCGTTCCAATGCCTATGCCCAAAGGCGCGGTGCTCCTCTTCAACGACTGCTGCTTCCACGGTTCAGACACCAATTTCAGCGATGGATCCAGGCGAAGCATGACCTTGGGTTATCGATCTCACGACTCCCATGATGTGCTCAAAGACGATCCCGAAAAAATCCTTGTCCGCGGGAAACGTGCCTACACTGGACACGCCTACCCATATATTGCCGGAGCTTAACACACCCGTTCATTTCTATAGCGAAAGGGGATGGCATATGCCAATCCCTTTGGATGGATAAAAAACAATGTCTACCATCGATATATCTCACCTGCAAAACATCGACACGAACCTGATGGACACTGATACAGCCCCTACAGAGATCCTCCAAAGGCAGATTCGGGCGCGTCGTGAAGAAATCAATCACGCAGATATTGAATTCTGGCCTGCAATGAACAGCCTCGCAGACTGGGAAGCTTTTGTGCACCCACGCATCGACGCCCTGCGAACTTCACTTGGCGCATTTCCCACACCACCAAACAAGCTGAATGTCCACATCACAGGAACCCTCGAAGGCGAAGGATATCACATCCAAAACCTCGTCTTTGAAAGTCGGCCCGGCATTTACGTCTCAGCCAACCTCTATTGCCCCACCCCTTTGCGCGACAGAATGCCCGGCATTATCCCCATCCACAGCCATCACAACCCCAAAACACAAGGTGAACTACAAGACATGGGCATCTTGTGGGCGCGTGCGGGTTGCTTCGTTCTGGTCATCGATCAATTTTGTTATGGCGACCGTCGCGACCACGCATTTGCACCTCGCCAGGACTACTGGTTTCGATCCATCACAAGCCATCAACTGCACACCATAGGTGACAGCCTCATGGGCTGGATGGTTTGGGATATCCACCGGAGTGTGGATCTCTTACTCTCAAAACAAAACATCGACCCCGATAAAATCATCATCATGGGTTCTGTCGCAGGGGGTGGCGATCCATGCGCCGTTGCCGCAGCACTGGATACACGCATCACCTGTGCCGTGCCCTTCAACTTTGGTGGCCCGCAACCCGAAACACCCTATCCGATGCCAGATGATGTCGCATACACCTTCAACTACCTCGGCAGCGCAGGATGGGAAAGCACGCGCAACTTACGCCTGAGTGGTCGAGATGGTTTTTTACCCTGGCTCATTGTCGGGTCCATTGCCCCACGCAAACTCATCTACGCCCACGAATTTGAATGGGATCAAGATCGTGATCCTGTTTGGCAACGCCTCCAAAAAATCTACGGCTGGTATGACGCCGTTGACAACCTTGACCACGCAAAAGGTTTTGGTCTCCTACAAGGGCGCCCGCCGCACGCATCCCACTGCAATAACATCGGCGTGCCCCACCGCCAGCGTATCTATGGTGCATTGGAACGCTGGTATGACATCGCCCCCCCAGAGCAAGAAGTGCAAGAACGCTTCGCCGACGAACAACTCCAAAGCCTCACCTCAGAATTCAGACAACAGCACAATGTCCAACCCGTCCACAAAATACTATACCAGATTGGCCTCGAACGATCACAACAGATACAACCCCAACGAAAAACCCTACAGGAAGCCTGGAGTAACCTCCTTGGAAAAACCGATCCCAAAGCGCCTGAGATTCAGTCCCACAGAACAGAAACGGCAAACGGCATCCAAATCGAACGCATCGTTCTCACCGTAGATGCATTGATCAAACTCCCCCTCGTCATCCTCACTCCTCAAAACCTAAAACCCGACCACCTGATTATCGCCATTGCCCAATCAGGTAAACAAGCCTTACTCTCCGCGCGCGCAAAAGAGTACGCCACACTGCTAAACAGTGGCATCGCGATCTGCCTACCCGATCTGCGTGGGACAGGGGAAACTGCGCCGGAGGGGGGCCGAGGTTTTCGCAGTGCAGCCTCATCTCTTTCGGCAAATGAATGGATGTTTGGCCAGACCATGCTCGGGTCACAACTTTATGATTTGCGCACCATCTTCGCACATCTCCAAACACGTTTTACACATATTTCCATCTGGGGTGACAGCCTGGCCACCCCCAACGGGCTTAGCTTTCAAAACCCGCTCATCAATGAAGAACCGCAGCCACACCAAGTCGAATCCTTGGGCGGATCATTGGCACTCTTGTGCGCCCTCTTCGAGCCTCAGATAAAAGCGGTGGTAGCAAGCGGCACATTCACAAGCTTTTTGTCTTTGCTCAATGACGTCTTTTGTTATGCACCCCACGATGCCATCATCCCCGGTGCCCTTAACGCTGGCGACTTGCCTCACATCACCACGGCACTTGCACCCACCCCTATTCGTTTGGAAAACTTGGTTGATGGGCGCAACGTTATTGCACTGACAGAACACATCTACCAGACGTATGCACCCACACAAGCAGCTTATGCCAAAACGCCCGAGAATCTCAGTATGGATCCAAACGGAAATTCTGACACGGTCACTTGGCTCATCAACCAACTTGCATCAGAAAATGGATCCCCTCAAGTTCACACCTCATAATAGATCAAAAGCCTCCCGCCTTCGAGTGAGATAGGAAGTTCTTATGCCTAACCGCCCCAACATCATCCTCATCATGTCTGACCAACACAACGCCTCAGCCATGGGCTGCGCGTGCAATCCTATTGTACAAACACCCCATTTGGATACCTTAGCACAACAGGGCGTGCGTTTTACGAACACATACTGTCCTTATCCGTTGTGCGCACCTTCGCGTGCCGGATTTATGTCTGCCCAGTATCCCAGTGATATTGGTATTTACGACAACAGTGGCAGTTATTTCTTCAATCCTCAAACCCCAACCTTTGCCCATTCTTTTGGTGCCGCAGGTTATGAAACCATCTTGTGCGGGCGCATGCACTTTGGCCCCTTCGATGCCTTTCACGGTTTTGAAAAGCGCATTCACGGTGACACCGGCAACATGCTCAGTCGAGAAATCCAAGGGGAAGGATTGAACCGCACAAATGGGCAAACGCATTATGCCGTGGAAGTATCGGGTTATGGAAAAACCGGCGGCCAAGCCTTTGACCATTCGGTTACAAAAACAGCCTGTGACTTTATCGCCAACAGAGATCCACAGGACCGTCCTTACGTTCTCGTTGTCGGTTACTTCTTACCCCACAACCCGCTCATTTGCAGCAAAGAAGACTTCGACTTTTACATGGCGCAAATACCGCCTCTTGAACCCGAATCACAGGACTACTTGGATACCCTGCATCCCGCCTTGAAAAAGTGGCGAGAGCGACGAGGTGTTGACGGTCTAACGCCTGAACAGAATCGTCGGGGCTTAGCAGCATATTATGGCCTGGTTACCGAACTGGATCGCAACATCGGCCGTGTGCATGAAACGATTGCTGCTTCATCTCAAGCAGAAAACACCCTTCTCGCCTACACTTCAGATCACGGCGACATGACCCACCAACACGGCATGTGGTGGAAAAGTAACTTTTACGATGGAGCTTGCAAAATTCCGCTCATCATTTCACAGCCCTCACGCTTGGCCAAAAATGAAACCGTATCAGCCAACGTCAGCCTTATTGACGTGGGTCCCACCTTACTCGACCTTGCCGGGGCAGACCCTTTACCCGATGTGTCAGGCAAAAGTTTCGCATCCTTTTTAAACGGAGAAAACCCATCTCACTGGCCAAACGAAGTCTTTTCAGAATACGGTGGGCTTTTGGGTGACTATCCAGCCTGTATGATTCGCACGGGGCCGTGGAAATTGAACTATTATTCGGAGTTCGACTCCTGCCAACTCTTCAACATCAATGAAGATCCACACGAGCGCAAAGACCGAGCATCCGATCCTAATTGTCTAGAAATCATTCGTGAGTGTCTGTCCAAGATCGATGCCCGCTGGTCTGCCGATGAGATGCAAGAAAACATAGCAAAACAGAAACGCGCACGAAAAATGCTCCAAAGTTGTGGCCACGCCTTAGCCCCTCATGCACCACCTCATTTTCAAACACCTGAAGGCAGCAATGAATTTGACTTTTCACAACTGCCTCAAAAACCATCGTGGTCACCATTTGAAAAGTAAAAGATATTCCAGAGGTACTGTTGCATATTACAAAGTGCAACAGAGGGAATGGCCTACACACTCTATTTTCAAAAAGGAAACATATGTCTTCTCCTAACATCATCTACATACTCGCCGATGATATGGGGTATGGGGATTTTGGTGCCTTCAACAATGGCCTGTCACAAACCCCCGTGCTCGACCAATTGCTCACACAAAGTACAAGCCTCACGCAACATTACTCGGCCTCGCCGATCTGTTCTCCCTCACGGGCTGGTTTTCTCACAGGCCGGTATCCACATCGCACAGGCGCCATAGAAACACGTGAATTGCGTGGCCTTTGCAATCTCGCCCTCAGGGAAACCACCATCGCCGACATGTTCAAGACTGCGGGATATGCCACCGGTCTTGTGGGCAAATGGCACAACGGCTGTTTGCAAAATCGGTTCAGCCCCAACGCCCGCGGCTTCGACGAGTTTATCGGCTTTCGCAGTGGTTGGCAGGATTACTTCAATTGGGTCATTGACCGCAATGGACAACACGAAAAAACAGATGGTCGTTACCTCACCGACGTCTTCACAGAAGAAGCCATCGACTTTGTAACCCGCCATCAAAAAGAACCCTTCTTCTTACACCTCGCGTACAACGCCCCACACACCCCGCTTCAAGCCTTGGAAGAAGACATTGAACCCTTTGCACAAACGGGCCAGTTCAACAACGCCGTCAATATCATCTATGGCATGATTCGTCGCATGGACATTGGCATCGGTCGCTTGCTCGAAACATTGGACAAACTCGGCTTGGCCGACAACACCATCGTCTGCTTCACAAGCGACAATGGCCCCCAATTTGGAGGACGAGGCGAAAACAGCACGGTGCGGTTTAACTGCAATTTCAATGGGGCAAAAGGCAACGTCTACGAAGGGGGCATCCGCGTCCCTATGATTATGCGTTGGCCAGATGGATTCAAAGCCAACCACCAGATTGATCATATGATCCACGCCTGCGATTGGTTTCCCACACTCACATCGGCCGCAGGACTTGAGATTCCGAAAGACCTCAACATCGACGGCACCAATGTCCTCTCCGTTCTCCAAGGCGGAAGTAACAAAGTACCCGACCAACGTTTCTGGCAATGGAACCGCTACCAACCTGAAGTTACGAGCAACGCAGCGATGCGGGATGGTGATTGGAAACTCGTGCGCCCAGTCATCAAAGAAACCACTTGGACAGACCCAGTCGAACAAGCAGAAGACACCAAATTCCGGGACGCGCCTTGGGAGCATTACGAACCCGTTGAAGGCCCATTCCCTGCGAGGGAATTGCCACCCCCACCACCGGCAGAACTTTACAACATTGCAGATGACCCCCTGGAACAGAACAATCTTGCAGATCAACAGGCAAACCGCGCACACAAAATGCTCACCGAACTCGAAACGTGGTTTGAAAATGTAGAAGCCGATCGAGAATCCATTGGTGGCGCGTGGGCGGATGCGTAGAAACTTGAAGCAGTAAACTTGAAAACCAGAACGGAGGTATTGAATGGCAGTTAAGACATGTTTGATGATTGGTGGCGGCGGAATGGCGGGACGGTGGGTAAATCGATGGACAGAAATATTTGGAGACCGCGTCAAAATTGTTGGTCTGGCAGATGTTAACCAAGAGATTCTCGACAAACACGAAAGCGAAATAGGCTTATCCAAAAGCCAACTCTTCACCTCATATGAAGACGCCATCTCCTCGGTCAAGGCCGACTTTTGTGGTGTCGCAACCCCGCCTCAATTTCACGCACCCGCCGTCATCGCCGCACTTGAAGCTGGGATGCCTGTCCTTTGCGAAAAGCCCATATCTGATACACTCGACGCAGCCAAAGACATGGTGCGTGCGTCGCAGAGAACCGGCCTTCCCTGTTCCATCATCCAAAACTACCGTTACGCACGCAACAAACAAGAGATTGTTCGCATTCGCAATGAAGAACGCTTGGGCCGCCTACAACACATCGTCGGCAGATATGCACCCGACTATCGCAAATATGGCTCTTGGGGGAAAAACTGGCGGCACGACATGGATTTTGGCATGCTCTTTGAAGGTTCGGTACATCACTTTGACATGCTCCGCTTTCTCTCCGGTGCAGACCCCGACACGCTCATGGGCTTTGGTTGGAACCCCGAGTGGTCCAGCTTCAAACATTTCTCCAGTGGCATGTATCTTATGAACATGAAAAACGGCACCCACACCTTTTATGAAGGCAACAGCTCAGCAGCCGGTATTACAAATAGCTGGCACAGCGAATATTACCGCGCCGAATTTGAAGAAGGCTGTGTCGAAATTTCTGGCGGCAACACAATGACCATTCACCGCGTGGGCCAAGATCCAGAAGTTTATGAAGCCCCCGAAATTCAATGGGAAGCCCACGACCATCTCTTTGATGAATTTCTCAACTGGCTTGATGGCGGCCCTCCTTCTGACACGCGAATCGAAAACAACATCCTTTCATTTGCAATGGTCATTGCGGCAAGAGACACGACATTGGACGGACAACCCAAGAAGATTTCAGATTATGTTGCAGACTTGGGTCTTTAATCGGAAAATTAAGCACAGGTAATTGGATACGTCAGCCGAGGGCTTGGTTAAGCACTTCTAAAGGGTAGGTTTTATCGAAAGGTTGTTTGTTATGAAAATCACTGCTGTTCGTCCTATTCCCGTGTTCTACGGGTCGCGCAATTATCTCTTTGTTAAAGTGGAGACCGACGAGGGGATTTATGGGATTGGTGAGTTTGGCATTACGTGGAAAGAACAGGCAGGTATTGGCGCGATCAAGCACATGGAATCGGACCTTATTGGGCAAGATCCGCTCAACACAGAAAAAATTTGGCAAGTGCTCTTTCGGGGAGATTTCTTTCCCGGCGGGCGAATCAATATGGCGGCCCAGAGTGCCATTGACATTGCTTTGTGGGACATCAAGGGCAAAGCCCTGAATCAGCCCGTGTACATGCTTTTGAGTGGAAAAATGCGTGACAAGGCTGTGTGTTACAAAGGCGTGGGGGGAAGAACGCCCGAGATCACGGCAGAAAACAGCAAGAAATTGGTAGACCAAGGTTGGAAATATCTTCGTCTGAGTGTCATGGATCGCGACGGCGTACTCGAACCATCCGTTGCCGTTCGTGATTCAGTTGCCCACTTTGCTGCTGTGCGCGAAGCCGTGGGCCCCGACATTGAAATTTGCATTGACGTGCACACGCGTTTGGATCCGCCCGACACGATTCGATTGGGGCGCAGACTGGAACAATACGATCCCTTCTTCATCGAAGATCCGTTGCGTTGCGAAAACCCACAATCCTATCGCTTGGTGCGCCACCACGTGGCTTGCCCGCTCGCCATTGGTGAACACTACGCTACCAAATGGGAATTTCGCCAAGTGATCGAAGAAGAACTCATGGACTACGCGCGCATTGATCTGTGCATTGTAGGCGGTCTCACCGAAGCACGAAAGGTGGCCAATTGGTGTGAAACCCATTACATCAAAATAGTCCCTCACAATCCGCTCGGCCCAGCATCCGCTGCAGCTTGTTTACATCTCGACATTGCCACCGACAACTTCGCAGTGCAAGAAGCGGGGCGTGTGGGCGACGCTTTTATGGAAGACCTCTTCCCCGTCCAAATCGAGTACAAAGACGGGTATATGCTCGCCCCCGATCGCCCTGGGCTTGGCATTGAATTTAACGAAGACGCCATTGAAGATCATCCCTTTCAATGGGAACACGGTCCGCGCTTGCAACGTGCAGATGGCTCCTTTACAAACTGGTAAACTTTTGGAGGTTAATATGCAAACGGTCTCGATTCCTTGGCGTGCGTATTATGATCAAACAAATCTCGACCTGACATTTCCGGATGAATGGACGGTCGAAGTCTCAAACATGAAAGGTGGCGAAGACATCGGAGACAAAGGCATTCGCAACGCCTTTGCCAACCCGATTGGAAGCACGTCACTGAGAGAAATTGCCGCAAGTCGAACCTCCGCTGCCATCATTATCGACGACCTTTCGCGGCCCACACCCGCGGATCGTTTGTTGCCTTATATTTTGGAAGAACTTGAAGCCGGTGGCATTGGTGTTGAAAACACAAAAATCATCGCCGCAGTGGCCGCCCATCGACCGATGGTGCGCGATGACTTCATCAAAAAAGTGGGCCAAGACATTGTCGACAAATACTACGTCACCAACCACGACGCCTACGGCACGCTCGACTTTTTGGGCCACTCCAGCCGAGGGATTCCCATTTGGGTCAATCGCGATTTCATGTCCTGCGACGTCAGAATAGCATTGGGCATGATCACACCACGCGGCGGTTTCTTTGGCGGGGGTTCTAAGCTCGTTCTACCAGGTGTCTGTGGCCACGTCACAATCACCGCCAACCACCGATATATTCACGAAAACTTTCGCGAACACCTCGACGAAGTGGGCAAAATGGCGGGGTTGAGTTTTCTCGTCAACCCTCTACTCAACCCAGAACTCGGCATCATCGACATGGTCACTGGCGATCCATCCGAAGCCTATTGGGACGGTGTCGAACGCGGTAAAGATCTGTACGCATCACCTTTTCCTGAAGACCTCGACGTAGCCATCTTCAACGCGTTTCCCAAAGACACAGAATTTATGCAAGCCGGAATGGCAATGGTACCGATGGGCACTGGCAGTGGACACCGACACAAAATCAAAGACGATGCCACAGTGGTCATCATCTCGGCCTCACCCGAAGGCCTCGGTTGGCACTCGGTCTTTGGGCCGCTCGGATCACTCTCTAAAGGAAACGCATCTTCCCCCAGCAAGTGGCGCACCATTATGCTCTCGCCTGGGGTAAACAAATGGGACGTGATCATGAAACACGGTCAGGACGTGATTCACACACAAACTTGGGAACAAACCCTTGCCGAGCTTCAAAAGGTTCACGGTGAGGGTGCACGCGTGGGTGTCTTTCCTTGTGGGGCGATGCAATACGCACCCTAAAGCTTGAAAGAATAAAGTGGTGCCCCTTGCAAATGCCCAAAAGTCTGACTATACTTTGCACAAAGGAGACAGACAAATGGAAACCAAGACCGATACCCTAATCGAAGCACTCTACGACGTTCCAGAAGACGGTAAAGCCGAAATCGTTAATGGTGGCTTGCTTGTTATGGAACCGACGGGCGGCCTTCCCAGCCGATCAAGCGGTGATATTTATGTTCACTTGCGAAGCTACGAAAAAGAAACCAGCACGGGTTACGCTTTTCCTGATAACACCGGTTTCATTGTCAACCTACCCAATCGCCGATCTTTCAGCCCAGACACGTCGTATTTTGTCGGCGAACTCCAAGGCGGCAAATTCCTTGAAGGCGCGCCCATCTTTGCCGTTGAAGTGCGTAGTGAAAGCGATTACGGCCCGGTTGCCGAACAAAAAATGGCGGCGAAACGCGCAGACTATTTCGCCGCTGGCACACAGGTCGTTTGGGACGTTGATGTGCTGCGTGACCAAGTCATTCACGTCTACCGAGCAAATGATCCGCAAAATCCCACCCCCTACGCCAAAGACCAAATCGCCGAAGCAGAACCAGCCCTCCCCGGCTGGACAATGCCCGTCAACGATTGCCTACCATAAATCCAATTTTCTGAACAAAAAAACCCAAAATCTCATATTTTTACGATTCTAATTTATCGACTAAATATGTTTTTCGTAAACATATCTTACGGACCCACAGCGAAATTGGCTTTCAAGCAACACCTTCATCCGTGCTCTTCAGTGGTTGCAGTTCCTTCTTTTTTAAAAGATCGGAGCCAACCACCCTCCGTCCACAGGCAAAGACGTACCCGTAATCCACTCGGCATCTTCAGACGCAAAAAACACGGCGGCCCGGCCAACATCTTTTGGCAATCCCAAACGTGGCAATGGCGTCTTCTCCCTACACATTTCAATATCTTGTTCTGTAGAATAATCTTGCATTGGCGTTTCAATATACCCCGGGCAGATTGCATTCACTGTGGCACCAAAAGGGGCAAGTTCGAGCGCAGTGTCCCGTGTAAAGTTAATAATCCCAGCTTTGGCCGAGGCATACGCGGGCCCACCACCGCCACCAAAAGCCTGTACCGACGAAATGTTAATCACACGCCCAGTCGCCTTCTTCAAATGCGGCATTGCAAACTTGGTCGCCACAAACAGCCCGCGCAAATTAATCCCAATCACCTTGTCATAATCCTCAATCGACAGTGTTTCTATCCCACCCGGAATATGAATCCCCGCATTGTTCACCAAAATATCCAACCCACCAAAATGAGCAACAGTCCGATCAATCAAATTTTTCACACCCTTGTCGTCCAACATATCGGTCTGCACAAACAATCCTTCACTGCCCAACTTTTCCACCTCTTCAACCGTGGGTGTCATCAAGTCTTGGTCGTGAAACTTGCCCCGCTTGGGGTTTTCCTGAATATCTGCCACCACAACTTTCGCGCCTTCCTTGGCAAACTCCAACGCAATGCCTCGCCCAATACCCGAACTCCCGCCAGTCACAATTGCCACCCTATCTTTGAGTCTCATTTCCATCTCCTTGTCGAATCGTAAATCCGCTGATTCTATTTATTCCGATTCCCCCAACACCTCTACACCTTCCCCGCTCCCGCGTCGAACCACCAACAGTTTCGCCGTTGTTTCAACACCTGCCAGCTTACGTTTGTGTCCCTCAGGATCAAAAGCAAACAGCTCTTCTTCGCCACTTGTGAAAAGCACCGAAATCACAAATCCCCCCAGATCAGATGCCTTGATATGCACGACATCCACCTCGGGGTCACCATTGCCTTGTGTCGGATCGATGACTGCAGCAAACGTGGCAGATGTTCCCCTGCGCGTGACACACAACAACGGTACCCGATCCAAAACCGTTTCACCAACCCCAGTGCCAACGAGAACCTCAGACGCTGCTTCGTCATTCACCAACAGATGGATATGATCGTCTCCATTTGTCACATCTGCCCGAATGACATCACCCGTTTCACCTCGCCTCATACCTTCAATAAAATCAAACCCTTGCCCTTCAACCGGAGCAATTTCATCCACCGCTTGCGGTGACACAATCGCCTCACCTCGGTTGTGATATATCCAATCAAACGTGTGTTCAACCCCATCCGTCGCATTCAAAATATCCACAGCAAGCAAATAACCGGGTCGCATCACCAAAAGCTTTTGGTGAACGATCCCCTCATAGGCTTTGTCAACACGTGCTGCGGCTGCCGCGAAGTTCTGGTTCTCAACAAAGAACGTCAACTCGCCTGCCACACCCTCTTGCGACTGCCGATCTACCAACACCGTATTGTGACCTGTTGTCGCACGATACCAATTTTTATGCACAGGCAAGCGATACGCCTGGCTCTTCGCACGCCCCGGATCATACCCCTGCTCTTTACCCAATGCAAAATACACAAACGACAACTTATCAAAATGCCCGTGACCGCCACCAAAAGGTCCATAAGTTAAGACCGCACTGGACGGTCCCTCGTGGCCATCTACACGCAAAATCGCGTGCCCGGCACCATCTTTCAATACACTCTTAAAAGATTCCAAATCAACCCCACGCCCCGTGCCCGTCTCTCGGCCATTCAACACCGACTCCCACGTTGGTTCGTCGGGCAATACCGTAAGGAATGCCGGATCTTGCCATTGATGATAAGCCGTTTCATACCGAGCACCCGGTATCTTCATCGTAGTCGCATCCGCAAACCGAGGCAAGGTGCCATCAATCATTTGATAATCCAATGCCACGGTATACATCTCTTTCAATTGTGGAATCCAATACAAGTCAATGCCCAACCGACGTGCAGCTTCGGTTGTCCTTCTCACGGCTTCAAGCGGGTAAAAATGATATCCCCATGAATTTTCATACCACATCCCACCCGGCAAAACTGAGATATCCATCTGTCGGTAGAATCCATTTTCTGGGTCCTCCAGCGCCTTTATCAGCATCGACACATCGCCCAATAGCGCGCCAATATGAAAAATTGCCGCGTTGTGATAGGTCTGCCAATTGCTCTTACCGGCCCTGTATTTCTCGATATTTTCATACAAAGGCACAAACAACCCATCGCGTATTTTTATATGATCCGCT
>Ga0114999_10005597_pt1 | contig 14737 bp, 10 predicted proteins | sample ArcticOcean_MG_C_3_FD_89820 | JGI IMG/M metagenome (GOLD analysis project Ga0114999, IMG submission 89820) | Marine microbial communities from western Arctic Ocean - ArcticOcean_MG_CB8_126 | ecosystem: Environmental > Aquatic > Marine > Oceanic | place: Arctic Ocean: Canada Basin | collected...
CCAGGCGAAAACGGCGGATCACCGCCTCGTCCAGGCCCCGGTCCATCAGATAATCGCGCGCCACCCGGCCGCGCGGACCCCACAGGCATTCCTCGAAATAGACCGCGGCCGCCTCGACCACGTCATAGAGGGACTTGTTCCGCTCGGCCCTTTCGCGCGCCTGGGAGCTTTCGCGCGGCACCTCCAACCCGGCCTGGGTCGCCAGGCGTTCGACCGCTTCCGGAAAACTCAACCCTTCGGTCTTCATCAGGAAGGTGAAAACGTCGCCATGCTCGCCGGTCGAAAAGCAGTGGTAGAAGCCCTTTTCGTCATTGACCGTGAAACTGGGCGTCTTCTCGGCCTTGAAGGGGCTGAGGCCGACATGCTCGCGCCCGCGCCGTTTGAGCGCGACGCGCTTGCCCGTCACATCCGAAACAGGGATTCGGGCGCGGATCTCATCGAGAAATTCGGGCGGAAACGCCATAGGGCGACCGAAGACTCCATTCAAAATGTGCCAGGGACGCGGGCGGGGCCACGGCCGACCACACCCATCTGATCCTAACCGCCGGACGGTATCGGCACAGCCTGTTTCTGGCGGCCGACCGACGACGGCCGTTGCTAATGCCCGAGCTGCACCTTGACGATGCCGCTGGCCCGCGCGAAATCCATCTGGCCGGCGAAGTTGCCGCGCAGATGGGCCATCACCTTGCCCATATCCTTGAGACCGTCGGCCCCAGTTTCGGCGATCGCCGCATCGACGGAGTTCTGGATTTCCGCTTCGCTCAACTGCTCGGGCAGGAAACCTTCGATGATCGCGATTTCGCGTTCTTCCCGTTCCGCCAGACCTTCCCGCCCGCCCTTGCGGTAGAGCGCGATCGAATCCTGCCGCTGCTTCACCATGGTCTGCAGCATCAGCAGGATTTCATCCTCATCGATACCATCAGCATTGCCTTTGCCGCGGGCGGCGATATCGCGGTCCTTCAAGGCTGCGAGAATAAGGCGGAGGGTCGAAACCGCGCAGGCATCCTTGGCCTTTTGGGCGGTCTTGAGGTTCTCGGTCAATCGGTTGCGAAGCATGGAATTCTGCGTCTGGCCAGAGGTGGCGGGACGTTATCGGAATTCATTCTGCGAGTCGAATCGAGCGTCCGAATTAAGCGATTGAAATTTCTTTCGTTTTTGCAATGGCCTTTGCTTGACGGCGGCACGGCGATTGCTTATCAACTGCGCCGGAATTCCATGGCCCAAATCCCAGTCGATCCGCCCTTCGCGGGACGACCGCGCGCACCTTCCGGCGCCGCACCGCACGGGCCCGCCCACAGGGGGTCGCCCCGCAATGCCACACGCCCCGGCCGGCCCCGATACCCGGTCCGAAACACGACTGCAGACTGCCCCGAACGGTGCCACCGGCGCCCTCCTTCTGGCTGATGGCACCGTGCTATGGGGCCACGGCATCGGCGCAACCGGAACCGCTGTGGGCGAAGTCTGCTTCAACACCTCGATGACCGGCTATCAGGAAATTCTGACCGATCCGTCCTATGCCGGGCAGATCATCACTTTCACCTTTCCCCATATCGGCAATGTCGGCACCAACGACGAGGATATGGAGACCCTGAGCCCCGCTGCGCGAGGCCTGATCCTGCGCGCGGATATCACCACGCCGTCGAATTACCGCAGCAGCCGCGGCCTCGACGACTGGCTCCGGACGATGAATCTCATCGGCCTCTCCGGGGTCGACACCCGGCGGCTGACCCGGCGTATCCGCGACGGCGGCGCGCCCAACGGCCTTGTCTGTCATGCGCCGGACGGCCGCTTCGACCTCGATGCCCTGCGGCAAGAGGCGCGCGCCTTCCCCGGCCTCGAAGGCATGGATCTCGCCCTGGAAGTGACCTGCCGGCAGACCTATTCCTGGGACCAGACGGCCTGGGGATACCCTGCGGGCTTCGGCCGGGCCGAGGCGCCGACCCGCCATGTCGTCGCCATCGATTACGGCGCCAAACACAACATCCTGCGTTCGCTGGCCGGGCTGGGTTGCCGAGTAACGGTGGTGCCGGCGACGGCCACGACGGAAGACGTCCTGGACCACCGGCCGGACGGCGTCTTCCTGTCCAATGGGCCCGGCGATCCGGCGGCGACCGGCGAATACGCCGTGCCCGTGCTCAAGGACCTCGTCGAGACCGGCCTGCCGATCTTCGGCATCTGCCTGGGCCACCAACTTCTCGCCCTCGCCCTGGGCGGACGGACGGTCAAGATGCATCACGGCCATCGGGGCGCCAATCATCCGGTCAAGGACCTGGCCACCGGCAAGGTCGAGATAACTAGCCAGAACCACGGTTTCGTGGTCGATGGCGAGGCCTTGCCGGCCGGCGTCACGGCAAGCCATGTCTCGCTGTTCGACGGCAGCGTCGAGGGCTTGGCGGTCGAAGGTCGCCCGATCTTCAGCGTCCAATACCATCCCGAGGCCTCGCCGGGGCCCCATGACAGCCATTATCTGTTCGAGCGTTTCATGACCATGATCGACCTGTATGCCAAAACGGACTGACATAAAGTCGATCCTCATCATCGGCGCCGGCCCGATCATCATCGGCCAAGCGTGCGAGTTCGATTATTCGGGCGCCCAGGCTTGCAAGGCGCTGCGCGAAGAGGGCTACCGGGTCATTCTGGTCAACTCCAATCCGGCGACGATCATGACCGATCCGAGCTTGGCGGATGCGACCTATATCGAGCCCATCACCCCCGATTTCGTGGCACGCGTGATCGAGCGCGAACGGCCTGACGCCCTGCTCTCCACCATGGGTGGGCAGACCGCCCTGAACACGGCGATGGAACTCGCCCGGCGCGGCACCTTGAAGGAGATGGGAGTCGAGTTGATCGGCGCCCGCGAGGAAGCGATCGCCAAGGCCGAGGACCGGCTGCTCTTCCAGCAGGCCATGACCAGCATCGGCATTGACTGCCCGCGCAGCATCGTCGCGACCAGACTGGAGGAGGCCCGCGCCTTCGCCGCCGAGATAGGCCTGCCGATCATCGTGCGGCCATCCTTCACCCTTGGCGGGCTAGGCGGCGGCATCGCCTACAACACCGACGAGGTCGATCAGATCGTCACCAGCGGCCTGCGCGCCTCGCCCGTCCATCAGGTGCTGGTCGAGGAATCCGTGCTCGGCTGGAAGGAATACGAATTGGAGGTCGTGCGCGACAGCGCCGACAACTGCATCATCGTCTGCTCGATCGAGAATATCGACCCGATGGGCATCCATACTGGCGACAGCGTCACCGTCGCCCCGGCCATGACCCTGACCGACAAAGAATACCAGCGCATGCGGAATCAGGCGATCCAATGCCTGCGCGAGATCGGGGTCGACACCGGCGGCTCGAACGTCCAGTTCGCGGTCGATCCGGAGACGGGCCGCATCGTCATCATCGAGATGAACCCGCGGGTCTCGCGGTCCTCGGCCCTAGCCTCCAAGGCGACCGGCTTCCCGATCGCCAAGGTCGCGGCCAAGCTGGCCGTCGGCTACACCTTGGACGAACTGGTCAACGACATCACCGGCGTCACCCCGGCCTCCTTCGAGCCGACGATCGACTATGTCGTGACCAAGATGCCGCGCTTCACCTTCGAGAAATTCGCAGGTGCCGAGCCGCTTCTCACGACCTCCATGAAATCGGTCGGCGAAGCGATGGCGATCGGGCGCACCTTCCCTGAATCCCTCCAGAAGGTGCTGCGTTCCATGGAGACGGGGTTGACCGGCCTCAACGAGATTCCGATCGAGGGGTCCGACGCCACCGATTCGCACGACGCCGCGCGCGCCGCCCTGGCCAAACCGTCGCCCGATCGCCTGCTGGTGATTGCTCAGGCCTTCCGCCTCGGCCTCTCGCTGGAAGAGATTCAGCGCATCTCCCGTTTCGACCCCTGGTTTCTGGCCCATATCCAGGACCTCGTGAATTGCGAGGAGACCGTCCGTCGGGACGGCCTGCCGGTCAGCGCCAAGGGCTTCTCCGATCTCAAGAAACAGGGCTTTTCCGACGCGCGGCTGGCCGAACTAGTCGGACGGACGGAGGAAGAAGTCTCCGCCGCGCGGCGCGGCCTCGGCGTGCGGCCGACCTACAAGCGCATCGACACCTGCGCCGCCGAATTCCCCTCGCGCACGCCTTACATGTATTCCGCATACGAAGGCTACGGGATCGAGCCTGCGGAAAGCGAGTCGGAGGTCACCGACAAGCGCAAGATCATCATCCTGGGCGGCGGACCGAACCGCATCGGCCAGGGTATCGAGTTCGATTATTGCTGCGTTCATGCGGTCTACGGCCTGCGCGAGGCCGGCTACGAAACCATCATGGTCAACTGCAATCCGGAAACCGTTTCGACGGATTACGACACCTCGGATCGCCTCTATTTCGAGCCGTTGACGGCCGAGGACGTGATCGAGATCGTTCGCGAGGAGCAGCAGCGCGGCGAGTTACTGGGCGTGATCGTGCAGTTCGGCGGCCAGACCCCGCTGAAGCTCGCGGCCGCTCTCGAAGCCGCCAATATTCCCATCCTGGGCACGCCGCCCGACGCAATCGATCTGGCCGAGGATCGCGAGCGGTTCCAGCAGGTGCTGTCGCATCTGGGCCTGAAGCAGCCCGCCAATGGCATTGCCTATTCGATCGAGCAGGCCGAGACGACTGCGGAGAAACTCGGATATCCAGTTCTCCTGCGCCCCTCCTATGTGCTCGGCGGGCGGGCGATGGAAATCGTCCATGACCGCAACTCGCTGCACCGCTATATGGCAGCCGCGGTGAAGGTTTCGGGCAAGGACCCGGTGCTGATCGATTCCTACCTTCAGGATGCCATCGAGGTCGATGTCGACGCCCTGGCCGACGGCGAATCGGTCCACGTCGCCGGGATCATGGAGCATATCGAGGAAGCCGGAATCCATTCCGGCGATTCGGCCTGTTCCCTGCCGCCCTTCTCGCTGCGTCAGGACATTCTCCACGAGATCGGCCGCCAGACCGAAATGCTGGCGAACGGGTTGAGCGTCGTCGGCCTGATGAACATCCAGTTCGCGATCAAGGACGACGAAGTCTACATCCTCGAGGTCAATCCGCGGGCCAGCCGCACCGTGCCTTTCGTGGCCAAGGCGACGGGCCTGCCGATCGCCAAGATCGCGGCCCGCATCATGGCCGGCGAAAAGCTTGCGAGCTTCGATCTGCGCAGTCTGGCGATCAACAAGCATGTCGCCGTCAAGGAAGCCGTCTTCCCCTTTGCACGCTTCCCCGGCGTGGATGTGCTGCTCGGTCCCGAGATGAAATCGACCGGCGAGGTCATGGGCCTGGACACCGATTTCGGCCGGGCTTACGCCAAGTCCCAGATCGGTTGCGGCAACGACCTCCCGTTGCAGGGCGCGGTCTTCATCTCGGTGCGCGACCGGGACAAGCCCGGCATTCTGCAACCGGCCCGTCAGCTCGCCGAGCTTGGCTTCAAGATCGTGGCGACAAGCGGTACGGCGCGCTTTCTGGCCGATGCGGGCCTGGAGGTCAAATACGTCAACAAAGTGCTCGAAGGCCGGCCCCATATCGTCGATTCGATTAAGAACGGCCAGATTCAGCTGATCTTCAACACCACCGAAGGCCCTCGCGCCATCGAGGACAGCTTCACCTTGCGCCAGACCGCGCTCTACAATTCGATCCCCTATTCGACGACGGTTGCTGGCGCCATTGCCATGGGGAAGGCAATTGCAGCATTACGGGCAGGTGAGCTTGAAGTCGCGCCCCTGCAGTCCTACTTTAGAACATCGTTCTAATTGATTTAGCGCCGCGATCGACAATACAGTCCGCTCGGCGGATCGGAAAACTGGTTTTGCGGCATTTTGGGTGTTACGAGATGGAACGCGTACCGATGACCGCAAGCGGCTCGACCCGCTTGCAGGAAGAGTTGAAGCGCCTGAAGAGCGAAGAGCGGCCCGCCGTGATCCTTGCGCTCGAAGAGGCGCGCGCCCATGGCGACCTGTCCGAGAACGCGGAATACGAGGCCGCCAAGGAACGTCAGGCGTTCATCGAGGGCCGCATCAGCGAGATCGAAGACAAGCTTCGCCGCGCGGACGTTATCGATGTGTCCAAGCTTTCGGGCGATGAGGTCAAATTCGGTGCGACCATCTCTCTCGCCGATGAGAACAGCGACGAGGAAGTCACCTATCAGATCGTCGGTGCCGACGAGTCCGACATAAAGGCCGGGCTGCTGTCGATCAACGCGCCTCTGGCGCGGGCCCTGATCGGCAAGAGCGCGGGCGACACGGTCGAGGTGGCGGCCCCGGGCGGCTTTCGCATCTACGAGATTCTCACGGTCGAATACAAGTAGTCGGCACGCTCGCCATGACGCATGCGGAGGGCGCCGGGCCGATCTGCTGGTGTCTGACCGAGGGCCATGCGGGGATGGAAAGCCAGACCGTCGGTCTGGCCGAGGCCCTGAGTGTGACCCCGATCGTCAAACGCGTGCGCCTGCGGTTTCCCTGGACCCATGTTCCGCCCCGCTTGGCTCTGCCGCCCCTGAATGCTCGCAAGCCGGGCAGCGATGCCCTGGCGCTTCCTTGGCCTGATCTGTTGATCACCTGCGGCCGCCGCAGCGTCGGTCTGTCCATGCGGATCAGGCGGGAAAGCGCGGGACGGACCGTGGCGGTCCATATCCAGGATCCGCTGGTCCCCGCCGAGAGCTTCGATCTGATCGCCGTGCCCGAACACGATCGCCTGCGCGGGCCCAACGTGATGGTGACCCAGGCCGCGATCCACCGGGTCACGGCCGATAAGATGGCCGCCGATGCCGTGCGCCTGGCGCCCACCCTCGCCCATCTGCCGCGGCCGCTCGTCGCGGTGCTGGTGGGCGGATCGAACCGCCGCTATCGGCTGACCCCGCAGCGGGTGACGGAAATCTGCCTCGATCTCGCGCAGGCGGTCGGCGCTACGGGCGCCGGCCTGGCCGTGACGCCGTCGCGCCGCACAGGTGCGAAGAACGAAAGAGCGTTGCGCGCCGGACTGGCCGGTCTGCCAGCCTATATCTGGGACGGAGAGGGCGCGAATCCCTATCTCGGCCTGCTCGGCCTCGCCGATGCGATCGTGGTCACCGCGGATTCGGTCTCGATGGTCTCGGAAGCGCTTGCCACGGGCAAACCGGTCCATGTGATCGAATGCGAGGGTCTGTCGCGCCGTTTCGATGCCTTCCACACCGGCCTGCAGACCGCCGGCCTGACCCGCCCCTTCTGCGGTCGCCTGGAAGACTGGCGCTACGAGCCGCCGGACGACACCCGAATCGTCGCGCAAGAGATCGCCCGCCGCCTCTCGGCCCGGGCCGGGGGCGGAAAAGGCTAGCCAGCCCCCGGGCCTATCAGGCTATAACCCGGGGCAACTACCCAGCAACTTCCCACAGCCGCGCGCGTCAAATCATGGCCCTCCGAATCGAGACATACAGCAACCGCCACGGCGGCAACTGCTTTTTCAAGGCTATCGGCCACCCCCTGGCGCAGGACCGTTGGTCTGCGCTGCGCGACCGTCTGGCCGGAAGCCGGGGCATCGCCCTCTACGATATCGACGGATTCGCCGAAGGCTTTTCTGAAATCCACGATCTTTCCGACCTGCCCATCACAGGCGTCTATATCCAGGACATCACGCGCATCGGCACCAAGCTGCTTGGACACAAGGCCCAGCCGGTGACCGATCTGGCTGCCGGCGGCGCCGATACCGTGCTGGTCGCCAGTTTCGACAGCGAACGGGCCGAAGATCATATCCGCCATCTCCTTCCCGCCGGCGCGGCCGTTCTCAGCTTCGACGCCATCCGCCTGCCGGACGATATGCTGACCAATCCCCGGCGCTATCTCGATCCAATCAATTTCGCGACGAACTTCGCCTTCTTCCGCGACCGCGACGGCCATCACACCCGCCTGGTCACGGCGAATTACTGGGCCGGCTACGGCGCCGAGGAAGTCGCCCTCTGGTGCCGCCTCTTTGACGGCGACGGCATCGCGATCGCCGAATGGCGCGAAACCTTGCCGCCAGGCCAAGGCACGGTGGCGCTCGACAGCCAGGCCCTGCGCGCCCGCTTCGGCCTCGGCCCTTTCGCCGGCCAGTTGTTTCTGCATGTCATCGGCGCGCGCGGCCATGACGTCGTCAAATATGCCCTGGATACCTACGGCGACGACAGCCGCACCCTGTCCTGTACCCATGACGCCAATGCCTGGCCGGCCGATTTCTATGCCGGCCTGCCGGCGCCGGACGCGGGCGAACGGGTTGTGCTGTGGGTCCAGAACAGCCATCCAAGACCGATCCCGGCGCAGGCGATCGCCCTGGGCCGCATGGGCGGCGAGGAAGTCGTCCGGCTGGAGACGGAGATCGGGCCCTTCGCGACCCATGCCCTCGACGTTGCGGATCTGCTGCCCGACCTGGCCTGGCCCGAACAGATCGAGATCGATGCCGGCCGCCATTTCGTGCGCCCGCGCTATGAGATCGAGACGGGCGACGGCCACAGCCGCATCGCCCATGCGAATGTCGAGCGCACGGATCTCGCGCCCGACCCAAGAATCCCGGATCTCGGCGACCTGATAGGCAAGGGCTATATTCTGCCCGCCCCGGTGCTGCCCTCCGACCGGTTCGACAGCATCATGCTGCCCACGCCGATGGCCCGCACGCAGATCGACCTTCCGGCCGCGGTCGCGGTCTATGACGCCGATGGCACCGAGATCGCCCGGCGAAGCCTGGGCCGCTTGCCTCGCGGCGAAATCGACTCTCTCGACATCGCAACGCTTCTGAACGGCGCCGCCCTGCCCTCCGGTTATGGCCATATGGAACTGGTCTATGACTTCACGGATGGCGGCGGCGCGGATGGCTGGCTTCACGGCCTGTTCCGCTACCGCGACAAGCGCAGCGGCCACGCCGCCGAAACCAGCTTCGGCGCCCATATCTTCAACACCGTGCTGACCTATCGGGGCGAGCCGCAGTCCTATTCCGGCCCGCCCCCCGGCATCAGCACGCGCCTCTTCCTGCGACTCGGGCCGGCCCCGCTCGATACGATGTGCCATCTGATCTATCCGGCATCGACGCCCTGGAATCCCGCGTCGCGGACCGAACTCAAGCTTCATGCGACGGATGGCAGCGAAATCGCCTCGCGGGAGTTGGCGATTCCCTGCGGCGGCTCACGCCTCTGGCGCTATTCCGAGAGTTTCGACGAAACCGAGCGCGCGGCGGCCGGCCAGGGCGCCTATATCGTCGTCAGGGACACGACCTGCCGGCTGTTCGGCTATCACGGCCTGATATCCGGCGAAGATGCCTTCAGCTTCGACCATATGTTCGGCTTCTAGCGCGCGGCGCGCTTGGCCCGCAGGTTTCGCTACCTATAATTGCTCTAGGTTTTCCAAGGATCGGTCCGGCACTACATGGCACAGCATCACCATACCAAGGTTCTGATCATCGGCTCCGGGCCGGCCGGCTGCACGGCCGCCGTCTATGCCGCGCGCGCCAGCCTCGATCCGATCATGGTCGCGGGGCTGGAGCCGGGCGGCCAACTTACCATCACCACCGAGGTCGAAAACTATCCCGGCTTCTCCGAGGCGATCCAGGGCCCCTGGCTGATGGAACAGATGCATGCCCAGGCCGCGAATGTCGGCACGCGCATGATCAACGACATCGTCACCGAGGTTGATTTCGGCTCCCGCCCCTTTCGCTGCACCGGCGATTCCGGCGATGTCTATACCGGCGACACCGTGATCGTCTGCACCGGGGCGAAGGCGCGCTGGCTGGGCCTGTCCAGCGAGGCCGCTTTCATGGGTTTTGGCGTCTCCGCCTGCGCGACGTGCGACGGCTTCTTCTTCCGGAATCGCGAGGTCATCGTGGTCGGCGGTGGCAACACCGCGGTAACCGAGGCGATCTACCTCGCCAACCTCGCCTCCAAGGTCACGGTCGTTCATCGCCGGGACAACCTGCGCGCAGAAAAGACCCTGTCGGACCGCATGATCGTCCATCCCAAGATCGAGATGGCCTGGGACAGCACCGTCGAGGAGATCCGGGGCGACGAGAATCCCAAGGGCGTCACGGGCGCCGTGCTGCGCAATCTGAAGACGGGCGAGGCGCGGGAAATCCCCGTTGACGGGGTCTTTATCGCGATCGGCCACGACCCCGCGACGGAAGTCTTCCGCGGCAAGCTCGACATGGACGAGGAGGGTTACATCCGGACCGCGCCCGATAGCACCGCGACCAACGTGCCCGGCGTCTTCGCCGCCGGCGACGTGAAGGACAAAATCTTCCGCCAGGCCGTCACAGCCGCGGGACTGGGCTGCATGGGCGCGCTCGAAGCGGAAAAGTTCCTGGCCGAAAACGAAGACTCCTCCGTGATCGCGGCCCAATAGGCCATGGCAGCGAACACACCCACCGACATCCTCATGCCGAAGCCGCCGCGCGAGGCCAAGCATCGGATGGATTGGGACAAGCTGCGCGTCTTTCACGCGGTTGCCGAGGCCGGCAGCTTCACCCATGCGGGCGAAATGCTGAATCTCAGCCAATCGGCGGTCAGCCGGCAGATCGGCGCGCTCGAGGAAAGCCTCAGTGCGACACTGTTTCATCGTCATGCGCGCGGGCTGATCCTGACCGAACAAGGCGAGCTTCTGTTCAAGACCGTGCGCGAGGTGTTCGGCAAGCTGGCCATGACCGAGGCGTTGATTGCCGAAGCCAAGGACAAGCCGACAGGGCCGCTGGCGATCACCACGACCGTTGCCTTCGGCACCACGTGGCTGGCGCCGCGCATCCGCCGTTTCATCGAGATCTATCCCGATATCGACGTCACCATCCTGGTCGACGACGAACGCGAGCTCGATCTGACCATGCGCGAGGCGGATGTCGCGATCCGTCTGCGCCGGCCACGCCAGCCCGACCTGATCCAACGTCACCTGGTGACGGTGCGCTGGCACGTCTATGCCTCGCCGGAATATCTCGCGAGTCACGGAACGCCCGAATCGCCCGACGATCTCGACAAGCATCTGCTGGTCGTCTACGGCGAAAGCCCGACGGCACCTGTGCCGGATATCAACTGGCTGCTCAACGCAGGCGCAACCTCCGGACGGGAGCGGCAACCCATCCTGCGCCTGAACAACACCCATGGAATTTATCGTGCCGTGCGCAGCGGCCTGGGCCTCGGCGCTCTTCCCGACTACATGATCGCCGATGATGCGAACCTCGTTCGTGTGCTGCCCGATATGGAAGGGCCGACGATCGACGCCTTCTTCGTCTATCCCGAGGAACTGCGCCACTCCAAGCGCATCGCCGTTTTCCGCGACTTCCTGATCCATCAGATCGCACATTCGCGATTCTAATGACTATTCGATTGAGCCATGCGCTGAACGCATAGCTAGTTCGCGCAATCATGGCTGGCAGCCAAAGGTTCCGGGCATTAGGTATTGGGGGACTCGAATGTTGCATCGCAACATCGTTTGAGCCTTCTTTGTTCGCAGCAAAGCACTTGCGAGCAAATGTTCGGGCCCAGCGCTCGGACTTTGGGTCTTCGGACCCCACGTCTCCCAGACGTGAAGCCTCCCTGTTGTACTTGCCGGGCCCTAACGGGCCCGGCCTTTTTTTGTCTTGCCAAATATTATTTCTGCGCCGCGAAGAGACCGCGCGGCAGGCCGCCTCACATGAAGAGTTTATGATCCTTCAACCCTTCATAGAGGTACGTGACAAACTCTCCATAACCGTTGTATATCCGAGTCGGAACTCGCTCGGAATCGACGCCCAACAACCGCTCATCGGCCTGGGACCAGCGCGGATGAGAGACCTCTGGATTGACGTTGGCCCAGAAGCCGTATTCGCGGGACTGGATATCCTCCCAGAAGGTCGTGGGACGCTCGTCCGTGAAGCTGAAGCGGACGATAGACTTGATCGACTTGAAACCGTATTTCCACGGCACGGCGAGACGCAACGGTGCGCCATTCTGTTTCGGCATGGGTCGGCCGTAGAGGCCCGTCGCGATAAAGGCCAGGTCGTTGCGCGCTTCCTCAATGGTCAGTCCCTCGACATAGGGCCAAGGATACCAGCTCGCCTTCTGGCCCAGCGCGACGTCGGGATCCATGAAGGTTTCCATGCGCACGTATTTCGCCGAACCCAGAGGCGCCGCGAAATCGACCAGGGCCTTCATGGCAAAGCCGCTCCAGGGCACGGTCATCGCCCAGGCCTCCACGCATCGGTGGCGATAGACGCGCTCCTCCAACGGCATCTGGCGGATCAGGGTATCGAAATCGACCGTCTTCTCCTTCTCGACCATGCCGTCGAAGGTCACCGTCCAGGGCCGCAGCGGCAGCGCCTGGGTGTCCTTCGCGATCTGCTTATGCGAGCCGAACTCATAGAAATTGTTGTAAATTGTCGCGGACTTCTCGTCGGTGATCGCGCGCTCGACCTTATAGGTCTCGTTGCGCGCCATCGTGTAAAGATCGGCGGTCGGGTCGGTTTCCGCCGCATGGGCGTGGCTCACGGGCGATATGCTCGACGCCGTCTGGTCCGGATCGTCGCAGCCCGCCAGCAACCCGCCGCCGGCCAGCAGGATCGGGCCGGCCGCCAGGGCCTTCACCAGGGAACGGCGTTCGAGATAGATCGATTCCGGCGTGGCCGCGCTTTCGGGCAATTCCCAGCCGCGGCGAATCCTGGTCAACAGGGCCAATACTCCTCACAGATTTCTCTGAACAACAACCTGGAGTGCCAACGCCCAGGATTGAATTCACAATCCCTTGAGCGGTCCCGACGGCCGGCCTCGCAGCTAACGGGGCAGGAAGGGATCGGAGCCGCCCGTCGCCCAGTCGAGCAGCTCGACCGTATGGCGCACCGGCACGCCCGCCCCGGCGGCAAGCTGCACCATGCAGCCGATATTGCCGGTCGCCACGATCTCCGGCGTGGTCTTGGCGATATTGGCGAGTTTGCGGTCGCGCAGGCGGTCGGCCAGATCCGGCTGCATCAGATTGTAGGTACCGGCCGAGCCGCAACACAGATGGCCCTCCGGCACATCCACCACATCGAAACCCGCCGCCGAGAGCAACTCCGTGGGCAGCGCGCGGATGCCTTGGCCATGCTGCATGGAGCAGGCCGAGTGATAGGCCACCCGCCGCGCCGTCTCGCGCACGGGCGGCATCAGGCCCAATTTTCCCATGACCTCGGTCACGTCCTTGGCGAGGCCGGAAATCCGCGCCGCCTTCTCCGCCCAGGCCGGATCGGCGCGCAGCATGAAGCCGTAATCTTTCACCGTCGTGCCGCAGCCCGAGGCGTTGATCACGACGGCATCGAGCCCGTCTCCCTCGAGTTCCGCCGTCCAGGCCGCGATATTGGTCCGCGCGGCTCGCAGAGCATCCTCCTCGCGCCCCATGTGATGCACCAGGGAGCCGCAGCAACCGGCGCCGCGCGCCACCACCACCTCGCAGCCATGGCGGGTCAGCAGGCGCACCGTGGCCTCGTTGATACCCGGCTCGATCACCCGCTGGACGCAGCCGGTCAGCAGGGCGACACGCATGCGCCGCTTGCCCTCGGCCTGAAAGACCTGGGGCCGGTCCATGGGAGACGCCCGTAGCGGTGCCTGGGCCATGCGCAGGAAGCCCTTGAGACGGCCGGGCATGAAGCTCGCCAGGGGCCTGAACAGGCTCCCCAGGGCCATCGCAGGGCGAAAGCGGGCCGGATAGGGCAGCAGGTGGATCAGCAACCCCCGCAACAGTCTTTCGCCCAAAGGGCGCCGATAAGTCTCCTCGATATGCTTCCGCCCGTGATCGACCAGATGCATGTAATGGACGCCAGACGGGCAGGTCGTCATGCAGGACAGGCAGGACAGGCAGCGATCGACATGTTTCACGACCTGCGGCGTCGCTGGGCCGCCCGATTCGAACATCTCCTTCATCAGATAGATGCGCCCCCGAGGGCTATCCAACTCGTCGCCCAGCAGCACATAGGTCGGGCAGGTCGCCGTGCAGAAGCCGCAATGGACGCATTTGCGCAGGATGTCGTTGGAGGCCGCGATAGGCGGATCGGCAAGCTGGGCCAGGGTGAAATTGGTCTGCATTCAGCGCCTAGCCCTTCGGGTACATACGACCGGGGTTGAGGATGCCGCACGGATCGAAGGCCTCCTTGATCCGCGCCGACAGGGCCGCGCGCCCCAGCGACGGCGGGTGGAATGCCGGCGCCTCCGCCCGCAGGTCCGGCGAAGCCCGCATCAGCAGGGCATGGCCGCCCGCCTCGGCCGCCGCCGCGCGCACAAGCGAAGCCTTCGCCCGATCCCCCTCGTCCGGCAGTTCCAGCCAGACCAGCCCCCCGGCCCAATCGAAGCAATGGCGCAAGGGTCCAGCCGCGGCGACGCGGGCCGCAAAACCCGCCCCGGTGCTCGGCGGAAGCGAGACCCGCCACAAGGGCCGCGCCGTCTCCGCCGCGAAGACCGCGGCGTCGCGCAGATGGCGCCACAGGGCCATGGACCGGCTGCTGTGCAATTCCTCAGTCCCGCCGAATTCGGCCAGCATGGCGTGGAGAGATTCTGCGCGGGCCTCGACCGACGGCCCCGGGCCCTCGACACGGATCAGGGTCACCGCGCCGCCCGCATCGCGCACCATATCGACCGGGCTTTCGCCCGCGATCGCGGTGGGCAGATGGGCCGCGCCGGAAACCTCGTAGGGACTGCCCATCGCGGCGCGCATGGCGGCACCCGCCGCTTCGTCGCTCAGACCCAGAACCATGACCGTGCGGATCTTCTCCGGGGCGGGCAGGACCTTGACCGTGATCCGGGTCATGA
>Ga0114999_10005598_pt1 | contig 14737 bp, 15 predicted proteins | sample ArcticOcean_MG_C_3_FD_89820 | JGI IMG/M metagenome (GOLD analysis project Ga0114999, IMG submission 89820) | Marine microbial communities from western Arctic Ocean - ArcticOcean_MG_CB8_126 | ecosystem: Environmental > Aquatic > Marine > Oceanic | place: Arctic Ocean: Canada Basin | collected...
CTCTCAATACTTCTTCGTTTCTCCTCTAACTAATATCAGTTAATCCCTCACAGAGTCAGAGGAACTCCTCAAATAGTGCATCAAGGTTCTCATCTGGTTTATAATCGGATAATAATGATGTAAGTACCGCTCCTTTACTCAACAGTCCCTCATCACTCATAGACACTGCAACCAATGCAATCCCTGCAATTGCATTTTGTTGTTTAGATAGATGGTTTATCTTCTCTCCTATGTCCGTTTTGTATTGGAACCTGAAATCTTGACCTAATTATCCTTTGGGTAACCCACTTAGTTCTAATCATCTTTCCCTTCGGGAAAGTCAAACTTCGTTTGAACCTTATGAAGTTATTTTCTTTTTAATCAATCTCTTTACTCTATTCCTTTCTTAAAATATCTTTCAGATATATTTAGACATATTGGAATCTTCAGGTGAATAATAATGTAAATTTAAACTGACTATTTTTGGATTATTTACCCTTAGAAACAATTCTAAGATGTTCGGGGGGAAATTTTATATGTGGGGGGAAACATCATGAGATGTTTCAGATTCATATTTATTGAATAGTTCTGGACTCAATTCCTTTATTGTATTCTTGAGGGAACTCCTGTGTTTACAAATGTGACAACAGTAATTGTAGGAGTTTCCTTTTAGGTATAGATAACCTAAAGAAACATGAGTCTTTCTTGACCATTTCTTGTTACTGGTCTTACTGTTCGCACAAAAAAAACAATCAAACCGATAAACACCATCCTTAACTTTTCTGATGTTTGGTAGAAATAGTTTCCCTATGTATTTTTCATCTATTGTCATTTTGATTATTCATTATTTGTTTAAAGAAATATGGAACTGAACTGTCATTCGGATAATGACACTCTTCTTAAAGGTAACTAGTGAAGAACCTTTGAAGTATTGTCCAGTTGCATATATTTCATTTTTTAGAGACAACTTTATTGTCATTTCTATTTGTCACCTAAGTATTTATACAACTTTGGTATAGATATTTTTAAAATTGTTAGTGACTATTATCGGAGTCTTTGTGATATCATCTTCATTAGAATTATAGAACCAAGCAGCAGACATTCAAGTCAATCAAACTGACTATTATTGGAATTATGGAAGAACTAAAAGTTAAACCAATACCCACAAGGAACTGGAAAGATAAGAATATTGACTTGGTTGTTGAAAGGGATAAGGAGAGAAAGGAATCACAGGAAAATGTAGATAAGAGAATCTATTATATGTGGTTCAATTATCTCAAGTTGTGTCTTAATTTGGAGGAAATAAATTACTCTGTTGAGAAGAAGGGTGCAAAGGGAAAAGTTATTGGTGAGACAGTTGTGAAAGTCAATATAAAGATATACAAGGATTGGGATTTAAAAAACCTCATCACTATGAATTTTAAGAAATGGTATAAAGACCCTAAACATCAAAAACTGTTTACTGAAGGGAAGTTTAAACCACAGAGTCGTGCAAGATATCACTCCTTGGTGAAACGATATAATGTCTTTATTGAATACTATAATGGAATGAACAGGGAGTTTAATAGTAGGGGTGATATTTCTAAGGAAATGAGAGTGTGTTCAGATATCATTGAGAAGTATCAGAAGGTAAGATATGACCAACTTAAAAAGAATATAGAATCTGGCAAATCTATGTTAAATGATTTGATCAAAAAGGATGTAAAACTATGTGGTAAGGAAATCTTGTATTGTTGTCAGGGTGAGTTTCCTAAATCGTCTTGAGTAGATAATTTCAATGTATGTAAATTAATTTGGGGAAAAATTGAAACTTGTATTCTATTGGGATGGATTTATTGGATAGATTGGAAATGTATTTTGACATTATAACCCCCTAAACTGGAACTAAAACAGAACTACACAAGTAGAGGGGTTCGGTGTGGGGATATTTTTTAGATTTGTAAATTGACAAATGAGAGTAATTCCAACTGCTTACAGACCGAAAGGTCAAGCAAGGAATCGAGGTGAGAGGATTTTAAACTCCGGCCTCTTCGTCCCGAACGAAGCACGCTACCGGACTGCGCCACACCTCGAAAGTTAGGTAATTTTAACACAGCATCGTGAAAATGGCAACGGAGGAAAGGGTCTGCTAACTCAGTGTAAAATGCTTTGCAGAGAAGCAATTTTCTGCTGTTGCTCCTGTGTAGTAGCGTAGCGTTCCGCGTGTATCAATTGTTTGAGCAGTTTCTTGCTGACTTCCGGATCAGCTTTTGCGCCTGTGCTTTCAAGATTCTGCGCTAGAATGGACATTTGCACATTTCGAATAATCAGTTTCGGCATCGTAAGCAGCAAGAGGTCTCTCTGTTTCAACGACTGTGCGATTTGGAAATCATTTTCTGAAGACAAGGCTGCCTGTTTCAAAGACTTAAGGGCTTTAAAATAAGTTTCGATCTTGTCGTCTGTATTCAACTGTGTCTGTGCCTCACGGATCATTGCAACGGCTTCCATGTAATTTTTTTCAAATTCCGTCTCCTGTTGATCCAGTGTAAAAACCGAGCGCGGCAAATCAGCAACTGAACGTGATCCAAGCAGTTCCGGCGGTTGAGTCAGACTTTGGTCGGTCGAACTGTAGAAATTAACCACGATAGAATTACGCCCTGTTATTTCAATAAATGGTGGTAAATCCAAAGCGTCCGGATTAACCATGGCCCGCAGGATAACTCGTTTCTGGTGCTCTATGTCTGTATCAAGTTCTACAAATCGCAAATATTCATGATTCTTGAAGCCGGATATTTGTCCGATTTTTTCTGAATTTGGGAAAATAATCTGCAGGAAAAATTCCGATTTATATCTTCCTGTTTCCGGATCTTTCAATTTTAATTCAACGACTTGATAAGGGAAGCGATCTGTACTTGTCTCAATTGGTCCGTCAAAAACAACCTCAATTCCAAAGCGCCAGATTTCACGTAACTCATCTTCTATCTGCAGAGGAATTTTTTTCAATTCAATGACTTTAAATGTTTTCCGTAATACTTTGACGTTTTCCGGCACCTCCGCTAAAAAGGCGGTACGCCGCAGCAACGCGAAAGCATCGTTATAAGTTAAGTATTCGCGTGTACCGTTTTCCAGTTCTAAAACATAACGATAACGATCACCTAATTTATCGGTAATTAAAAATTTACTGTCTTCAGGTTCAAGAATACGAAAACGCCGGACACCTAAAACCAGGCTTTTAGCTTCAAGAACATCATGCCTGCCGTAAATTTTAACGAAGGCAGTTGCGTTAAGAACGCTGCGGTAAAAATCATTCTTCTTCAGTACTCCAAAATCAGTACTTTCCGCTGAAGGAAAAACAAGCGCCCTGTTGTCACTGAGTATCAGTTCATCCGTCTGTGTCCACTCGCGAATACGGTCTAGCAACCACTTTCTGCTGGAACCGTCATCTAAAATCGCCTGTAGATAAAAGTCGTCCCGACCTCTGTTTTTCACAAATACAGATGATATTTTTATTGATTTGAAATATCCATGATCCAGAACGGCAGCAAGTTTGAGGGCTTTATGCCGTGACGTATATTCCGGAAAGGCAAATACAGGCAAGCTTAAGCAACCTATAAAAAGGAAGACCGCAAGAGTTATTGAGTAGATTTTTTTATTCAAAATTCTTTCCCACATAAATTTCAACATCGGTTGCCAGTTTACTTTTTCTGCTGTCCGGCACTGGTTCAAGCACCTGTTCTCCCGGCAAAACCTCTGCCAGAATCAAAGCTGCTTTCAATAAGTTTGCATGAAAATATATTTTTGTTTTGGGCAGAATCGTCTGTTCACGTACCGAAGAGATGTTGACGATATTCAACTTCATGCCCATCCGCTTTTCAATTGTTCTTTTTTGCTTGCGGTCCAGCATTACAGCAAAACTCTGCGCTGCGCCGATATTCGGGGACGCGTTAAGCACTACGACATTCAGTTGATCTAAGTGACGGTAAGACATCAGCGCTGTGACAGGATGCAGTAAGATCTGCTCCCGCGGAGTTATTTTGGCCGGACCCAACTCAGCTTTAACTGTTTGGGTAATTTGCACTCCTTCTGAGTCAACAAGGGATAACACTTTTTTTTGCTTTTTTTGTAAGGCAAAGGTTAATTGTCGTGAATCGGATCTTTTCGTATCAAGCACAAGGATGTGTTTTTCTTTGCTGGTAACAGTAAATGTCACCAAGAAATTAATTTCGCCGTTTTCTGTTTTAGTAATTTTTTCTGCTAGGCTCATTTTTTCCAAAATACCAGCCTCAGCAAATGATGTGATTTCCCGCTCAGGTAGCAAAATATTGTTAATGAGTGTATTGGGGAGAATAACCGTGGTTTCAGTCTCAGAATTTCCTCGAGTAATCTTGATATGAGGGAATTGCCCCGGATCAAAAAAACCCTTGAAAGTCAAATATGGACTGTTTTTGTCTGCAAGCAATTCGAAGCGGTCAAGCATATGACCGGAATTTGCGGACAACGACAAAGTTGCTGAAAAAAATAAAAACAGCAGACTGAGAGCTAAAATATATGAAAACTGCTTCATAAAACTGCAGTGGCTAAGGTGCATGATTGGGGGCCTCCTGACGGCACATCACCCGTGGAGACACCCACTCATAAATGCAGAAAATGAGCCACTAGAACAAAGCAATCATGAATCTGAAGAATCGTCAGAGTTCTCCGGGTCTTGAGGTTCCTCTGGAGCGTCTTCCTGATCAGTGTCTTCAGCTGGATTTTCAAGCGCTGAGTCCGCGGATTCGTCAGTTGAATTTTCCACTATAGGAGAGTTTTCACCGTCAGGAGTGTTTTCTCCGTTTTCCGCAGTTTCTTCCTCATCCTCAGCTTCAATCACAGGCGCAATACCGATCACCTGTTCATCCTTTTCAAGGCGGATCAGTCTGTTACCCTGTGTGACCCTGCCTATTGTACGGATATTTTCTACAGGAATCCGAATCAATTTACCCAACTGAGTGATCAAGAAAAGCTGGAAATGCTCTTCAACTTCGAGTACATTAACAACCGGCCCATTTGCTTCAGTAATCCGGATGGTACGCATACCGTAGTTACCCCTGTTTTTCGCCAGTGTATAATCTGCGATCGGTGTCTTTTTGCCAAATCCGCCTTCAGTAACAGTCAATACTTCGCCAGTACCTGTGAGCGCCAACGCGGAAACCACCCTGTCACCTTCACGAAGTCTTACACCTCTAACTCCACGTGCCTGACGTCCCATCGCACGTAAAGTAGACTCATTAACTCGCAAACCCATTCCGTCACGTGTCGCAAAAAACAACTCCTGATCACCGTCTGTCAGCTGTACTGAAATGACTGAATCACCCTCATCAAGAGTAATTACACGCAGACCAGTCACGCGAATCTTTGCGCAATCGAGCATAGGTGTTTTTTTGGCAACACCTCGCTCAGTGCAGAGGAAAATATATTTGTTCTCGGCTTCCTTCGGAACATTCAAACAGGAGCAAATCGTTTCACCTTCACGTAAAGGCAGCAGATTGATAGCCGCTTTTCCACGTCCGGTTGGACCGGCTTGCGGGAGTTCAAAAACTTTCTTGCGGAAAACCTGACCTTTGTTAGTGAAAAAGAGCAAGTAATCATGCGTTGATGCGACGAAGAGCTGTTCTACAAAATCTTCATCTTTGGTGCCCATGCCCAGACGTCCTTTTCCTCCACGACGCTGCAATCTGTATTCACTGACTGAACTGCGTTTGATGTAACCTTCCCGTGAAAGGGTGACCACCATGTCTTCTTCATTAATCAGTTCTTCAATGAGAATTGAACTGTCGCCTTCAATAATTTCTGTTCGACGTTCATCACCATATTTATCCCTGATTTCGATACTCTCGTTACGGATAATTTCGATGACACGTTCATCTTTGTCCAGAATATCTTTGTAATCCGCAATCGCTTTGCCGACTTCTTCGTGTTCAACACGTATTTTATCCTGCTCCATACCTGTCAAACGCTGCAGTTTCATGTCTAATATTCCATGTGCCTGACGTTTTGACAGTCCATAATCTTCCATCAGCACTGCTTCAGCAGCAACTCCGCTTTCTGCTTTCCGAATAATTTCAAGCACCGCATCCAGATTTTCGAGCGCAATCATCAGGCCTTCCAACAGGTGCATCCTGTTTTCCGCCTGTCTCAATTCATAACTTGTACGGCGGACAACTACTTCTATGCGGTGCTGCAGAAAGTACTCCAGCATCTGCTGCAAAGCCAAAATTTTAGGCTGCTTGTCCACAATGGAAAGCATAATAATGCCGAAACTTGACTGCAAAGAAGTATGTTTATAAAGATTACTCAAAACAACTTCCGGATTTTCTCCACGTTTCAGTTGGATGAAAATGCGCATACCTTTGCGGTCAGATTCATCACGCAAATCCGAAATACCATCCATTTTTTTATGACGTACCAAATCGGCGATTTTCTCCAGCAGAGAAGCCTTATTAACCATGAACGGAAGTTCGGTCACGATAATCAGTTCCCGCCCATCTTTGGTTTGTTCAAAATGACTTTTTGCGCGTATCCGGATTATTCCCCTTCCAGTTGTATATGCGTCATAGATTCCACTTTTTCCGATGATCGTTCCGCCTGTTGGAAAGTCCGGTCCCGGAATAAACTCCATCAAATCCTGAACTGTAGCATTTTCACGATTGTCCAGATAATAAAGCAGAGCATTCATGACCTCAGTTAAATTGTGAGGAGGAATGTTACTTGCCATTCCCACTGCAATTCCGGTCGAACCATTGGTGAGTAAATTCGGAATTCTGGAAGGTAAAACAGAAGGTTCAATCAGCGAGTCATCATATGTTGGTACAAAATTAACCGTATCTTTTTCTAAATCTGCCAGCAAGTCATGAGCGATTTTCCGCATCCGGACTTCTGTGTAACGCATCGCGGCAGGAGAATCTCCATCAACTGAACCAAAGTTTCCCTGACCGTCAATCAATTGATAACGCATCGAAAAAGGCTGAGTCAAACGTACCACAGTATCGTAAATTGCCTGGTCACCATGAGGATGATATTTTCCCATCACGTCACCTACCACAGTTGCTGATTTACGGTAAGGTTTATTGAAATCGTTCCCCTGCTCACTCATCGAAAACAATACACGCCGATGCACAGGTTTCAAGCCGTCCCGGACATCCGGCAGAGCACGGCCGACAATGACGCTCATTGCATATTCCAAATAGGAATCACGCATTTCGTGGACAATGTCCGCCTCAAGGATAGTTTCACTCATGGTTCAATAATATTTAATTATTAGTTTTATTTTCAGGACACTGCCTGTATTTCAAGGGGTTGAATAAGTATGAGGTGCTGAGATTGACCTTCATCAGCTCTTACACAGTTTCCACTTCATAAACATGATCACGCTTTTGAAGTACGACAACTTTTTCCATCACGTCACCCTGCTGAATTTCATGGACAAGTTCCAGGCCGTCAGTGACTTTTCCGAAAACAGTGTGTTTACCGTCCAAATGAGGAGTGGGCCCATGTGTGATAAAAAACTGGCTGCCGTTGGTCCGCGGCCCTGCATTTGCCATCGAGAGTACTCCTGCACTGTCATGCCGACGTTCCGACGTACATTCATCATCAAAATTATAACCGGGACCGCCTGTGCCCGTTCCTTCAGGACATCCGCCCTGAATCATAAAATCCGCAATTACACGATGAAAATTTAGTCCATCATAATAACCTTTCTCAATGAGAGAAATCATGTTGGCCACAGTGTTCGGTGCGTCGTCTTCAAACATTTCGATTGTCAAATCTCCACGATCGGTCTGGATTTGAATTTGTGGAAGTCCTGCTGTAATTTGTGTTTCGCTCATATTATTTAATTCTTTATGTGTTTAATTGATTGAAATTATTCTTTAGATTCCGGTGAGTCAGTTTGATCACCGGCAGATAAAGCTGAAAGATCTCCCAGCCCCAGTGAAGAAAGATCAAAGTTTGAAACTGCTGCAGAAGTTTCTGCATCAACCCATTGATCATTTTCAAACATTAGCAATTTAGCTACTCCGCGAAAAGGATTAAAAATTTTAAGGTATGATTCTTCATCCTCACCTTCCAGCGTTAAATGAGTATCGGTTTCTTCAACAATTTTTCCCGCATATTTTACGGTTAACCTTTTTGGAAAAGTTACTCGTTTTTCTTCAATTTTCATAATTATCCAGTATATTGTTGGCGCTTATAAACATCCATTTTAAGCCGCTACGATCGCTAATGTTTTTCTTAGGGTACATGGCGCACTTAGCGGCTAATATTTTGTTAAGCTGATGTCAACGTTTCTAAACGTGCAATTGCATGAACAGGCGCATTACTTCCTGCCATCAAGTCACCAAGAGCAGCATAGACCAAGCGTTGTTTTTCCAGGGTACGTTTTCCTGCAAACACCGGAGACACTACCTGAATTTCAAAATGCCGGCCATCACCGCCTACTTCTGCAGTTGAATCCGGGACTGATGTTTCAATTGCATGTTTGATTTGTTCTTCAATAGTTAGTTGACTAACTGTTTCATTCATAAATCCTCCTTTATGCTTATTACATCCAACTTGGTTGAAAATTTTCTTCCTGCTCAGGTGGTTCAAACATAAAAGACGTTTTGCAGCCGCATGAACCTTTTGCCGATGGATTGTTGAATCTAAGCCCGCGGTCCATCAAACCATAACTCCAGTCTATTTCTGTATCCTTAATGTAAAGATGACTTTTTTTATCAACCAGAATCTTCAAATTCTGTGATGCAAACTCCAAATCAAATTTCGTTTTTTTAGAATCAAAATCCAAAGTATAAGTAAAACCTGAACAGCCACCACCCTTGATACCTACACGCAGGCAGACATCATCAGTCACTTCGTTTTCCTGCATTATTTTATGAATTTCCTTAGCTGCGTTTTCTGTCAGTGTTATCATAGCGTCTCCTTTATCAGTGGTCTTCGCTGACCATGTTTCGATTCCATTCCGGGATTTCAACGATGATGGATTGAGATCCGTCAGGTACGCACTGGCAGGCCAAACGTGATTGTGGTTCCAGTCCGGGTGCTAAATCCAACATATCTTCTTCATCATCAGTTGCCTCGTTACAGCTTTCCAGCCCCTGCCGCACAATGATATGACAGGTGGAACAAGCACATACACCTCCGCAGGAATGATCCAAATCAAGACCTGCAGCTAAGGCTGCATTCAGAATTGAACCCGGAAGACCATCGTTTTCAGTTGCTATTTTTTCTGCTAATATTTCCACCTTTTTCTTCATCGGCAGAAAGGTTACATTATAGTTTTGTTGAGGCAACTCAAATTCAGCTTTCTCAATATAAGGATTTGTACCAGCCATTTTCTATTTGAACAATTTTTTAGGTGCAACTTCAATCCTAAAATTATACTTAATTTAGCTCAGATAATCAATGCAAGAACAAAGAATTTAAGTTTTCGTCTCAAGAGCAAGTCGTCCTGTAATGTGACACAGAAAAAATTAACAGCAAGCATTTTGCAAATCAGCAGATAGAGTAAATTATATTGTTCCTGATAAAAGATATTTGAAGGAGGAAATCATTAGGACATGCATATAATTCTGCATAGCCTTTTTTATTTAAGGCGGGAATTTATGAACGCGAATAAATCCGGACTTGCCCAATCCCGGATACCCAAAGCTCTGCCGAGGACAATACCAGCTGGATCAATCAGATAAGTAACAGGAATATTTCTAACTCCATAAAGTTTAGTAATTTCCATTTTTTTATCTGCCAACAGAGGAAAGGAGAAACCGTATTTATTAAAAAATGCTTTTATTTTTTCAACACTTTCTCCCATACCGACCGCAAGCACTACCAGTTTTTCTTGCCCCATCTGGCGGTAGGCTTTTTCAAGGTCCGGCATTTCTTTCAAACACGGAGAACACCAGGTGGCCCAAAAATTCAGCAGCACAAATCGTCCCCGATAGTCCTTTAAATTAACTGTCTTGCCATCCATCATATCTCCTGCAAAATCATGAGCCTCAATCCATTGTGTGGCGGGCGTGATACGCAAGTTTTTCAACACTTCCTTTTCTTCTGCAGCCAAAGGCACCTCTTTGCTCTGTGCAGAAGGCAGTGCAAAAACAAGCACCGTGAACAACAGCAACAAGCTCTGCAGTATCATTTTGGTAAGAATTGAATTAAAACCGTACATTATAATCTGTTGAAAAATATTTCAGCGGGCCTTCACTTATTTTTGAGGCAAAGCTTTTGGAAAGTTCTGTATAATTATTTTACGTCAAAACGGTTGGCTTCACGATCAGCAATACAAAATATTCATTCCGAACATCCAGAAGCCGGTGGCCAATTATAAATCACACGTACAAAATCAAGGTTCTCGACAAAACCATTTTTTTGGAGTAATTCCAAAAAAACTCTTTGGCCTTCAGCATCTCCAATGGCCAACACAATCAAAGCATCCCGGAATTGTTCCAAAAATTCCGCAGGAGGCAAATCCGGAAAACCCCATGCTGGCTTGTCTTTTACTTGTCGATCAGGAGGCCCCTGACGATTATCGACAAATCCCAGCAACTTGACTTCCCTGTTTTCAAAACTTTTTGCAGCCTGCCTGCCAGTTGGTCCGGAACCAACTATGAGTACACCCCTGCGATTTTTAAGTCGGCCAAACTCCAACAGAAAATGGATTTTTGCATCAAACATCGCCGGACGTTTATAAATCGAGTCACGTCTGGAGAGACGTCCTGGAGCATGATATTTACGCACAAGAATTTCCGGATGTTTACCAAATTTCGCACCTTTGCCGTATGCTCTTAAAATCACGTCATAATCCTCCGCCCACGGATTTTCGGAGTAACCGCCTATTTTGTTATATAAATCCTTCGTTGCAAAAAAGCTTGGATGCACAATTGGAGATTCCGCAAACAAATCACGCTCAATCTGTGCATGAGAAATCAAGGAGTTGCTCCATGACTGGTATTGAATTCCGCTTTCTGGAAATTTATCGGAATCCGTGAAACCTTTCACTCTGCAGCCGATCAACTCCAGTTCCGGATTTTGTTTCATGAACTCCAGTTGTTTTTCAAGTCTTGTTTTTTCCATTCTATCGTCTGCATCCATTCGCGCTATGTATTCTCCTTTGCATTCCGCCAGTCCAGTATTTAAAGCGGAAACTATTCCATTTGCGGAAGTCCGAATTATCCGGACTCTTGCATCACGCACTTTTGCTTTTTCCAGCAACTGCGGAGTTTCATCGGCAGAACCGTCATCTACAACCAGCAGTTCATAATTTTCGAAACTCTGATTTTTAATGTCATCAAGACAACTGCCTAAGACAGAGGCATCGTCCCTTACAGGCATCAGGATGGAAATCAAAGGTGAGGATTTCAAAATATTATCGAGAAAAATCGGTTGCCAAAAGCAGTTTTAGAATTTCATCACGCCGGTTTTTTGACTGATTGAGCAGGATCACAAAATAGCGTGGTTTAGTGCCGGGCAAATATCCAGCCATCGTCGACACTCCACGCAAAGTTCCGGTCTTGTATAAAATGCCTTTATCTCCGTGAAGCAGGTTTTGATGTGGCGCAAAAGCTTTTAGCATTTGCCAGACTGCTTCCGATGTCAGCCGGTTTTTACGTGAGATTCCGGAACCTTCCACTATGCGGAATTGTTTCGCAGCAATACCGAGTTCATTACGTAAATATTCTTCGAACGCGCGTGTTCCTTTTTCCAGAGTGGCCGGTACTCCAAAACGCTTTAAGCCAGCACTTAATAAAAGTTGATTAGCCGTAAAATTGTTGGAATAACGCATCATTCCCGCGATCAGTTCAGTTAAGCTGGTAGAACTTTTGTGAGTGTAAATAAAACTGTCTCCGGAACTGAGCGGACGTTGAGTGAAATTTCCGGAATGAAATGAAAAACCCGCCTCAGCTAAAAAAGCGTGAACAAGTTCTCCAGCATAAGTAATTCCGGAATCCTGCGGAATACTGATCCGGTGTTTTCCGGTTGACAAGTTTTTAGCTAAACGCTTTGCCAACGGCGTCAGCGGAGTTTGCTTTTCTGCAGATGTGACAATACCTTTTGAGTCAATTTGCAAAAACACTGTATTGAAATTAACTACCAGCGCACCATTCCGCGCATCATAAGGATTTCTGGAAAATTCAATTCCCGGAATTTTTACTTTTGCGCTGAAGAGCGAAGTATCGAAAAATACTCCGTTCAGTTGTTTTGGCAGTTCCGGAAACTGACTGAGTTTTTGCGTAATTCTCCGCCATTCCTCAGACACCAAAAAAGGATCACCGTAACCTCTTATTCCGAGCATACGGTTTTCTGCTAAATAAAAATCAGTTCGGAAACGGAACTCCGGCCCAAGGTAATGCAGCGCAGTCAATGCCGTGGCGAGCTTGAGTACGGAAGCCGGAACCAACAGCGGATTGGCTTTAGGAGGATACCGATAGAGGACATTTTTTTCGTCTGCTACCAAAACACTACCGTGACGTACCAACGATTTTAGTTTAAAATCCAGCTCGGTTTGAGCTGTATTTGCGGACACAGAAACAGTCGATAACAGCAAAAGGAGTCCAAACACAAACACCGTGACAAGTGTTTTTCCTTGCACAAGACGAGGCTTCTCACTAGGATGGATCATTGATTTTAACAAAAATTATTAATTTTAAAAAAGGCATCATGAATACAAAAAAGATCCTCGTTACTCCCGGAGATGGTATCGGCCCCGAAGTTTCGAAACAGGCAATTCAGGTTTTGAAAAATATAGCTCCACGTTACGGACTCCAGCTTGAGTTAACCGAAAAACCTGTGGGCGGAGCAGCATACGATTTGACCGGAACACCTATTCCTGATGAAACACTCGATGCAGCAAAAAATTCTGACGCGGTGTTACTTGGTGCTGTCGGTGGCCCCAAATGGGAGTCTCTGGATTTTTCGGTACGTCCGGAACGCGGATTATTGAAATTACGTTCCGAATTGGAGTTGTACGCAAATTTGCGACCTGCAGTAATATACGGTGATCTGGTCAATGCTTCAACACTTAAACCTGAAGTGGTTGACGGTGCAGATCTGATGGTGGTACGTGAACTGACTGGCGGAATTTATTTCGGACAGCCTCGCGGTGTGGAAGTTCGCAACGGTGAACGTGTTGGATTTAACACTCTTGTTTATTCTGAATCCGAAATTCGCCGAATTGCAAAAGTCGGTTTCGAAATTGCCATGAAGCGTGGTAAAAAACTGACTTCGGTTGATAAAGCAAATGTGCTCGAATCAACTGAACTATGGCGTGAAGTTGTTACGGAAGTCGGCCAAGATTTTCCGGAAGTAGAATTGAGTCACATGTATGCGGACAACGCAGCGATGCAGATTATCCGCAATCCAAAACAATTTGACACAATGGTAACAATGAATATGTTTGGTGACATTCTCAGCGATGCAGCAGCGATGATGACAGGTTCACTGGGAATGTTGCCCTCCGCGAGTATCGGCGGTAGCAAGCAGGAAATGCACGGAATGTACGAACCAGTTCACGGATCTGCACCTGACATTTCAGGACAGGACAAGGCAAATCCACTGGCGATGATCCTTTCAGTTGGCATGATGCTACGTTATTCCTTTGACCTCGGAGAGGCCGACGAAATCATCAAACAAGCTGTCGTAGAAACCATTGATACTTACCGTACCGGCGACATTATGGCTGAAGGAAAAACCCTCATCGGCTGTATCGAAATGGGTGAGAAAGTGCTCGAAGCGCTTGAACAATTTTAAGCTGTCTCGAAAGCAGTAAAATCAACTTCCTGCGTTTTCTTCACGATTCACCAAATCCGGAGAGAACGCTGGAACACAGACCGACCAGTATTCCGCTTCTTCCTCAAACGGATTGGAATAACGTACCCTCGCCCCCTTGCGTACCAGCAAAGATTCTCCTACTTTAAGTGTTACTGTTTCTCCATCAATTTCAATCTGTTTGCGTCCGCGGACAAGCATCGTGTATTCATCAAATTCAGGAGTTTGAAAAGGCTCACTCCATCCTGAAGGCGCCACCATGTGCGCGATGCTGAGTCCGGGTTCATTGCTGATCACCCGCCCAACATGCTCTTCAATTAGTTTGCCGTCTGTTGTTGGTACTACAAACGGTGCTTGCTGGATAACATAGGAACTACTCATATTTTTCTGCTTTATTAAAGGTTTTAAATTTGTTTATTGTGACGTATTATTTGTTACAATACTGTCGTAAAAAATTAAATTTTCAGTCTTTTTCAACCTTGAGGGTTGTTTCGATATTTCTCGCTCTTAAGACAAATGCCAGTTTTTTTTCCCACCAGTTAATTCCCTTCAGTTTAATTATGGATTTAGGCAAAAAGGCTAATGCGCTTTTACCAAAACTTATTTTTGTCTGAATGTGCGTGAAGCGCGAGACTTGTGCCTGCAAATACGAATTTGTCATTATCGAATGCCATTCACTAGAAAGATGCCAGCGGTGAGTTGGATCTGAATATGAATCGATTGAAGAAAAGTGCGGCGTCGCTAAATGAATTGTTGCACCATTTTTTGCAATACGATGCACTTCATTCATAAATTCCGGAATAGACTCTACATGTTCGATTACATGATTCGCAAAAATAGTTTCAAAATGATCTGCAGGCAAATCCCATGGTACAGAATTCAGGTCAAGCAGTTGATCCACTTCAGGGTACTGAAAAATATCAACGCCCCATGAATTTTCAACTTTTGAAGGACCGCAGCCTATATCAAGAATTATTTTATC
>Ga0114999_10005599_pt1 | contig 14736 bp, 12 predicted proteins | sample ArcticOcean_MG_C_3_FD_89820 | JGI IMG/M metagenome (GOLD analysis project Ga0114999, IMG submission 89820) | Marine microbial communities from western Arctic Ocean - ArcticOcean_MG_CB8_126 | ecosystem: Environmental > Aquatic > Marine > Oceanic | place: Arctic Ocean: Canada Basin | collected...
CGCGCACAGGCGGAGTAACTCACCCGCCGAGCTCCAACGACCGCTTGTACGCCGCGAGGTGGCTGAGTGCCTCCTCAGCGTCACCTCTCGCCTCGTGGAGTCGCGACAGGTTGAATTGCGCCGTCGCCAGCCCATCGTCGACGCTGAGAGCGTCCCGGTACGCATGGATCGCCTCTTCTATCCGGCCCTGGTCCTCGAGCGCAACTCCGAGGTTGTATCGCGCTCGCCCCCCCTCAGGATCGGCGGCTGACGCCTCCCGGTAGTGTCGCTCCGCTGCGGGGAGGTCGCCCTGCTCGTGCAGGAGCCTTCCGAGATTCACGTGTGCGTCGGCGTGATCGGACTCCTGAGCGAGTGCTTCCCGGTAGGCATCAATCGCGCGGTCCGGCGCCACCGCCTCCAGGTCCAGTGCCGTGTCGTACCAGTCGTCCGCTGACATGTCGGGGCCGCCCGCCTGCTCGGCCATGACGCGCCGTGCCACAGGCTCGGCTGTTTCGGCGATCTCAGCCACCGCGAAGTCGATGGTCAGCTGCCCCGAGCCCGGCTCCCACACCGCGCCGTCGTCTCTGACGAGCACGCGGTCGCCGATGGAGGAGATGTGTACGGCGCTCAGAGGGCGACCCACCGGAAGCTGCTCGCGCAGCGCCTCAAGCGCCGCACGGACGCGGCGCGCCGGTACTTCCGAGTCCAGCAGCTCTTTCGCCGCCCGCAGCAGCACGATGTCTTGGAAGGAGAACAGGTAGGAGCCTTTTGGGCCGCGCTCGGGCGTGAGGAGTCCGCTGCGGGCCCACGAGAGGATTTTGGAGGCGGGCAGGCCCAGGACCTCCGCGACCTCCCGGGTCGAGAAGCCCTTCATCCCCGCGTCGGCGGAGGGGGACTCAGCCCGACGCGACTTTCTTGCGCGTGGACCGCTTCTTCGCCGCAGGCTGTTCGGCACCCTGCTCCTTCTTCCCCGCTCGGGTTGCGGGCTTCCGTTCGTCCTCGTCGGCCTCGATCGAGGCTTTCAGTGCGGCCATCAAGTCGATGATCTTGGTCTTCGACTCCTCGACTGGCGCGGCCGTGATCTCCTGACCCTGGATCTTCTGCTCGATGAGCTCGAGCGTCCTGTCACGAACTTCATCTTTGAACTGCGTGGGATCGAAGGCCTCGGACGTAGCCTGGTCGACCAACTGGATGGCCAAGGCGAGCTCGGCGTTGTTGACCTCGCCCTCCTCCAGTGGCACCTCCTCGAAGGACCGGATCTCGTCCGAGTAGTAGAGCTGCTCCAAGAGGAGCCCCTCGTCGTGCGGCCGGATCATGACGATGTACTGCTTGCCGCGCGTGGCGTGCTTGGCGATGGCGACGCGCTCGGTTTGGCGCAGTGCCGCGGCCAGCAGCCGGTACGCCCTCGAGCCGCCTTTGTCGGGCCCGAGGTAGTAGGCCTTGTTGAAATAGAGTCGTCCCACGCTGTCCGCGGGGACGAAGCTCACGATCTCGATCTCGTCGGACTTGGGCGCCTCGACGACCTCGAGCTCCTCGGGGGTGAAGAGGACGTACTGGTCTTTTGCGAACTCGTACCCCTTCACGATCTCTTCCTTAGGGACCACGGCTCCGTCCGCCGGATCGATGTACTGCTGCCGGACGCGGACGCCCCGCTCCTTCCAAATCATGTTGAAGGAGACCTTACGAGAGGACTCGCCCGTCGAGTAGATCTTCACGGGGAGAGAGACCAGCCCGAAGGCGATGCTCGAGGTTCCGATTGCGCGCGCTGCCATAGTCCTGGAAACGTATGTTCCAACGACGCGAGGGCGCAACGATGGCCTGCGGCTACCAAGCGAGCCGCCTCAGCGGGGCGGACCGGCGCCTCAGCTAAGAGACGTGCCGCACCACCGGCAGAATCCCGCGGTCGGGTCGGGCTCGGTCCGGGCGCATCCGGGGCACTCACGACCTCCCGGGGGATTCCGGTACGCCTGGTGCGTCAGCTCCGCGGTCACGATGCCGGTCGGCACTGCGATGACGCCGTAACCCAGGATCATGACGAACGAGGCGAGCGCCTGACCCATGGGCGTGACCGGCGCGATATCGCCGTAGCCTACCGTGGTCAGCGTCACGATGGCCCAGTAGACTCCCCGAGGAATGCTCGTGAAGCCGGACTCTCCACCTTCGACCAGATACATCATGGAGCCGACGACGATTACCACCGTGATCACGCCGACGACGAAGACGGCGATCTTATAGCGCGCGGCCCTCAATGCGGCCCCTAGCACGCTGGCCTCCCCGACGTATCGGGCGAGCTTCAGGACCCGGAACACTCGGATGACCCTGAGCACGCGAATGACGGCCAGGTATTGGCCGCCCGGCAGGAGCAAGCTCAGATAGGTGGGAATCACGGCGAGCAGGTCGATCAAGCCGAAGAAGCTGAGCGCGTAGGCTCGGCCGGGCCGCACAGACCATACGCGCAGCGCGTACTCGATCGTGAAGATGATCGTGAACTGCCACTCGATCCACGTCAGTAGGGTCCCGTGGCGGTCCGCGAAGCCCGAGACCGAGTCGAGTATGACCGCGATGACGCTTGCCAAGATCGCGAGAATCAGGCCGACGTCGAACACCCGAGCCCATCCCTTATCGCTGTCGAAAATGACATGGTACGTGCGAGCCCGTAGGGATCCAGGGGCGCCGGCTGGGCTGAGGGGGGTCATGTCGAGGCAAGTTGAATGGATCGGAAACGCTGAGGCGAAGGTAGCGCCTCGTCCCGCGGCTGCTACCGTACCTGCATCGTGCGTGTCCGCTATGAATCGTTCTCACGCCCCAAGCGCCCCATGAGTCCCATCCGCGACGAGCGGCTTGCCACTTATCGGCAGAAGCGACAGGCGTCGCGAACGCCGGAGCCCTTCGGCGGTCGTGTCGTGGCCGGCGGCAGCATCTTCGTCGTCCAAAAGCACGCGGCTCGTAGCCTTCACTGGGACCTTCGCCTGGAACTCGACGGCGTGCTCCTGTCGTGGGCGGTCCCCAAGGGACCTTCCCCGAATCAGGCAGACAAGCGCCTCGCCATGCAGACTGAGGATCACCCTCTCGAGTATGCGGAGTTCGAGGGTGTCATTCCCGAGGGCGAGTACGGAGCAGGCGCCATGATCGTTTGGGATCGCGGCGTTTGGATTCCCATCGAAGATCCGCACGAGGGGCTCGAGAAGGGCAAGCTTCTCTTCGAGCTCCGGGGCCACAAGCTGCATGGCAACTGGACGCTCGTGAAGACCAAGCAGGCCGAGAACTCATGGCTCTTCATCAAAGAGCGCGACGCGTATATGGACCCAGAGGCGTCGACCGAGGATTACCCCGACGACTCGATCTACTCGGGCCTTACGGTCGACGAGTTCCCGCACGCCGACGCGCACGCGGAAGGACTCGCAGATCGGCTCTCCGAGCGGGGTGCCAAGGTTGGCTCGGTCCATGCCGGCGACGTCAGCCTCATGCTCGCGTCCTCCCTCGAGAAGCCGTTCAGCCGCGAGGGCTGGATCTTCGAGCTCAAGCTCGATGGCTATCGCCTTGTGGCCGAGCGCTCTGCGGGCGAGCCCTACCTGCGCTCGCGCGCCGGGCACGACCTCACCGCCACCTTCCCGGAGATCGCGCGGGCGGTACGCGGTCTGCCGTACGAGGGCCTGATCCTGGATGGTGAGGTCGTCGTTAACGACGCCGAGGGGCTGCCCTCTTTTTCTCGGCTGCAGCGGCGCGGCCGCATCCTCAACAAGGACGACGCGCTGCGGAGCAGCGTCTCGTTGCCGGCCATCTATCACGCGTTCGACATCCTGGCTCTCGAGGGCTTCGACCTCCGTAGCAAGCCACTCCTGGAACGGAAAGAGATCCTGCGGGAGGTGCTCCCGTCGGCCGGCCCCATCCGCTACACGGATCATCTCGAGGAGAAGGGCGAGGCGATGTACGAACACGTGGAGCGCATGCGGCTCGAGGGCATCGTTGGAAAGAAGGCCGACGCGCCGTACCGGGGCGGCCGCTCGAAGAACTGGATCAAGGTGCGCACCGTTCAGGTCGACGACTTCGTGGTGGTGGGCTGGACGGAGCCGAAAGGGTCGCGAGGGGGCTTCGGTTCTCTGCACATCGCGCAATACGAAGGGGAGGATCTGGTCTACATGGGGAGTGTCGGTGGTGGCTTCAGGGACGCGGAGCTAGACGACATCCTTTCCCGCCTACAAGACATCGAGATCGACGGGTGTCCCTGCACGGCGGGCGCCGCGCCGAAGCGAAGGGGGCATCACTGGACTCGGCGCGAGCTTGTCGCCGAGGTGAAGTACAAAGAGTTCACTGACCACGGGCTGGCGCGCCAGCCCTCGTTCTCTCGCTTCCGCACAGACAAGCCGCCCGAGGAATGCGTCCGTGAGACCGCGCTCGGGGGGGAGGCTGATGAGCCCGAGCCTGTGGAGGTCGTCGAGGAAAAGGCGGTGCCGTTCACCAACCTCGACAAGGTCTTCTGGCCCGAGGAGGGCTACACGAAGGGCGACCTCATCGAGTACCACCGGCAGGTCGCGGAGTGGATCCTGCCTTATCTGCAGGACCGGCCGCTCGTGATGACCAGGTACCCGGACGGCATCAACGGGAAGTCGTTCTTTCAAAAGGATGCACCTCCCTACGCGCCCGACTGGTTCCGACGCGTCACGGTCTGGAGCGAAGGGTCGGAACGAGAGCTCTCCTATTTCGTGGCCGAGGACGTCGAGTCGCTCCTCTACGTGATCAACCTGGGCACGATCCCGCTACACATTTGGTCGAGTCGCATCGAGACGCTCGCCCACCCGGACTGGTGCATCCTGGACCTGGACCCCAAGGAGGCGCCGTTCACGGATGTGGTCGAGATCGCGCGCCGCCTCCACGAGGTCTGTGAAGAGATCGGGCTGCCCTCATTCGCCAAGACCAGCGGCTCCTCCGGAATCCATGTGCTCGTGCCCTTGGGACGACAGCTCACCTACGAGCAGTCGAGGACGCTGGGCCAGCTCCTCGGCCGTGTGGCCGTCGCGGAGCTGCCCGAGATCGCGACGCTACAGCGGAGCGCGGATCGGCGAGACGGTAAGGTCTACATCGACTTCCTACAAAATGGGCACGGCCGCCTGCTGGCCGCTCCGTTCACGGTTCGCCCGCTACCGGCCGCCTCGGTGTCGGCTCCTCTTCTCTGGAAGGAGGTCACGAAGCGCCTCCGCATCGACCGCCACACCATCGCGAGCCTGCCCCGTCGCATGACGCGCCTCGGAGAGGACCCAATGCGCCCGGTGCTGGACCTGCAGCCCCACATGCTCGGCGCCCTAGACAGACTGACTCGCTGGTTCGATTAGCCGGACTCGCTGAACGTTTCCCTCGGTCACGATGTACAGTGAGCGTCCGGGATCGTAGACGTCGCAGATCGAGGTCACTTTTTCTTTGAATCAGATCAGGGCTGGGCGCCGAGGGGCGAGCTTTCTGCTGGCGTGCGCCCTTGCCGCCATCGGTACCCCCGCGCTCGCGCAGGATGCTACGGTCCAGGGACGCATAAGGGACGACGAGGGCGCCGCCGTTAGGGGGGTGCTCGTCACTGTCCTGCGCGACTCCGCTGTGTTCGCGGGCACCGACACCGACGCTCTGGGATCTTTTCGCATTGCCTCCATGCCTGCAGGTGCGTACACCCTGCTCACAGCCGGCCTGGGCTACGAGCCGTATAGTCAGGAGATCGTTCTTCAGCTGGGCGGGACGCTCGACCTGGAGCTGACGCTGGTCCGACGAGCGATCGAGCTCCAGGGCATTTCCGTTCAGGCCGCAGCGACCCGAGAGCGGATACGCTTCGAGGAGCTGGTGGGAGCGACTGTGCGTGAGCTCAGCGTCGCGGAGTTGCGGGCTGTGCCGGGCTTAGCCGAAGCGGATCCGATCCGCGCTGTGGAAGTGCTCCCGGGCGTGGTCTCCACTTCGGACTTTTCGGCCGCGTTCCACGTGCGGGGCGGCTCGCAGGACCAGAATCTCATCCTCCTCGACGGCGTCCCGATCTTTAGCCCATTTCACTTGGGCGGTCTCTTCTCAGTGTTCAACGTCGACATGCTGGACCGCGTTGAGCTCCAGTCGGGAGGTTTTGCGGCTGAGCACGGTGGCCGGGTGTCGTCCGTGCTGGAGATCGAGTCTGACGCTGGCGATGGCCCGTTCGGCGTCGACGCCGGCGTGTCTCTTCTTTCCACTCGCGTGGCAGCCGGTGGACTTCTTCCGGCTCAGTTAGCGAGAGCCCTGGGGCAATCGAGTGTCCGCTACCGGGTTTCCGCACGACGGTCGTACTTCGATATCCTGGCGAAGCCGGTCTTCGACTTTCCCTACCACCTGACCGACGTTCAGGCACTCGTGGAGGCGTGGAGCCCCTCGGGAGATCGGTTCGCGCTGACCGCATATTCGGGTCGTGACGTCCTCGCTTTGTCGAGTGTCGATGACCCGGACTTCCCACTGCGTCTCGACTGGGATTGGGGCAACGACCTGCTCGGGCTGCGCTGGACGCGCCCGCGCCCGGGCGGTGGCTCACTGGACCTGAGGGCCAATGTCAGCCGATACGGGACGGCCCTAGCCTTCCCGGATTTCGACGACACCGAGTTCACGAGCAGGATCCAACAAAGCCAGATACGAATGGATCTCGACACGCGGCCGCTCCCACGTCTCGCGGTTCAACTCGGCACGAGCATCGAGCGGCTCTCGTACAGAAACCGGTTCGCGACGGGCGGGACCGTGTTTGGCGATGGGGAGGGGACGGGATGGCTCTTGGGGAGTTACCTGCAGACTCGGTGGACGCGCTCAAGAGAGTGGCTCATCGAGGCCGGCGTCCGCCTCGACGGGTGGAGTCCCGATCCCGGCGCTTGGATCGGCGAGGTCTCGCCGCGACTGGCAGTGAAGCGGTTCTTCTCCGATGGTGATGTCGCGTTCAAACTGGCGGCGGGCCGATACACACAGTTCATGCACTCGGTGCGGGACGAGGAGCTGCCCCTCGGCCTCGATGTCTGGGTGCTCGCGGGCGACCGTGCCCCACACGTTGTCTCCAACCAACTTCAGGTGGGGGTCGAGGGATATCGTGACCTTGACTGGTTCTGGTCGGTCGAGGCTTATGCGCGGACTTTCGACGGCGTTGTGAGCCTCAATACCTCTGACGACACGAACACGGACATCGACGACCTTCTGACCGGGACCGGTCTCTCGTATGGGGCCGATTTCCTGCTGAGGAGGGAAACTGGGAGCGTGACGGGTTGGGCCGCCCTCTCCCTCCTCAAAGCAGAGCGCACCTTCCCGGATCCGCTCTCGCCCGGCAATCCCGAAGTCACTTACTCCCCCATTTTCGATCGCACGATCGACCTCGACGTGGTGCTCCAGTATCCCTTCATCTGGGGATGGGACGCGGGACTTCGATGGAATGTCGGAACAGGGATTCCCTACACCCGCGCGGTCGGGTCTTATGCCAACTTCTCACAGCGCTTCGTGGGGAACGGAAGGCTGGAGTGGGACGGCGACGAAGAAGATTCCCAAGGCTCCTACGGCGTCGTGCTGGGCGACCGTAACGGAGCGCGTTACCCGGTCTATCACCGATTGGACGTGAGTCTTAGGCGCACATCGGTTAAGTCGTGGGGGACGATCACGCCCTACATCAACCTCTTGAATATTTACAATCGCCGAAATCCGCTCTTTTACTTCTACGAATACGAGGCGCCGCCGCCCGTGCGGACGGGGGTCTCGATGTTTCCGTTGCTACCGACCATCGGACTGGAGGTGACGTTCTGATGCGCCGAAACGCTGCGAGGCTTTCTGGCCTAACGCTGTTACTGGCCACGGTTGCTTGCGACCTAACGGACGTCGAGATCGTCGACTTCGCCGAAGTGGTCGTCGCCGAGGTCTACGTCACTGTCGCAGACGATCCCGCCCTAAACAGACTGAGGGCCTTCATTCACGGGACAGCCCCCGGGTCTCAGCCGAGCTCGCAGACCTTCGACGATGCGGTGGTGACGGTGACCGATGGGGACGGCGTTAGGTCGGTGTTGGGGCCGAGCGTGATCGATGGATGCGTCGGTGTACGGCCGGAAGACTCCAGTGGAACATGCTTCGTGGCCGACTTCTTCCTCGCTGTGAGTTTCGAGGGCGGGGATACCCTAGTGGTGGAGGTGACTCTGGCCGACGGCCGCATGCTGAGCGGTTCGACGCGCATCCCGGGGGACTTTCGCGTGGACGGTATCGGAGGCGATTGCCGGGTAATCCCTAATACGCGGTTGCCGCTGCGGTGGTCTCGCTCGAACAACGCTTCGGCTTACCTGAGCGAGGCACTTATCACGGGACTTCCCGCGGCGCTCGTGAGTGAGGGCATCGAGGCTCCGGACTCGCTTTTTCTGCTCGGCCTTTCGATCTCGGAGACGGATACGACGGTTGTTTTTCCGCGCGAGTTCGGGGTGTTCGACCGCCTCGATCTGGCGCAAGATCTGGCCGTGAGGCTGCAGGACGGTCTCCCGGCGGGCGCCAGCGCCGACCTGGCCATCACGGCCGTGGGGCAGAACTACGTCAACTGGGTGAGAGGAGGGAGTTTCAATCCCTCCGGCACCGTGCGCGTGTCCAGCCTTGTTGGAGATGGCTCCGGTGTCTTCGGGGCGGCAGTGACACGCCGTTTCACGATTCTCAGTTCGGCCGATACTGCGGCGGGACTCCTCTGCGGTCGAGGCTGACGAGATTGCGTTGGTCGGCCGGACTACTCCTCGTCCGGCACCACGTAGATTTGTCGGGCCAAATCTTCTTGGATGGCGCGCGACTCGTCCTCGCCTGAGCCCAAGCTGATCTCCAACGCCCCTTCCACGCTCTGCGTCGCCGTCACAAGCACTCGGGCGCCCGGCACGAGCCCTTCGGCCGCCATGGAGCGCAGGTTGGCGGAGTGCTCGTCCTTGACCGCGCGGATGCGGACTCGGTCGCCCGGCTGGGTGTCGGCCAGCGTGGCCGCGTCCGTGCTCTCGATGTCACCGAACCGCGTCGGAATGGGCGTGCCGTGGGGGTCGTGCAGTGGAAACTCGAGCGCCGCCGCCATCTTCTCGATAAGGTCGTCGGACGCCGCGTGCTCAAGCCGCTCCGCCTCTCCGTGGACGTCGTCCCAAGAGTAGCCCAGTCGCTCGCACAGATAGGTCTCGAGAATCCGGTGCCGTCGCAGCACCTTCAAGGCCTCCAAGGTCCCTCGCTTGGTGAGTCGCACGCCCCGATACGGGACGTATTCCAGCAGGCCCGACTCCGCGAGGCGCTTGACCATACCGGTCACAGAGGCCGGCTGGATATCTAGGGTCTCGGCGACGGCGCTCGTCGAAGCGGCGTCACCGGCCTCAGAGAGTCCGTAGATCGCCTTGAGGTAATCCTCGGCGGACCGTGAGAGGGGGCCGGCACTCATCGTTCGAACCTATAGCGGGCCGACGGTGCCGTCGACCGCCGGCCCCGTGATCCCTATCTTCCCTGGGACCACCGGATTACCATCCCGGTCCGAATGCCCACCTAGTTACCCACAAGCCCGGCACACCCGGTCGGCGCTCACCCGGGTCGCCCAACTCATGACAGCATGAGTGAGAACGACGAAGTAAAGCCATTTCACGCCAAAGGTGTCGACCCCGGCCAGGAAACCGCCGATGTCGTCGCGGCGGTGCTGAAGCACGCCGCCGAGCGTGAAAGGGCTGCCAAGAGCAAGACCGCGCCCAAGAAGCAGCCGAAGTGGCTCCTGCCCGTGGGCGTGAATCTGGCCGTATTCGCGGCGTACCTGCTCATCTGGTCACCCGAATGGGTTGTACTCAACCCGATCGCCCCGCCGGCGACTGAGCAGCGGGTTGAGAAGCTCTCAGGCGCGATGTGGCTCGCGATTAACAAGATCGAGGCCTTCAACCTCGACAACGAAAGGTTGCCACAGTCACTCATGGAGGCAGGAGCGAACGAGGCGAGCCTGACCGATACGCTCGTCGGCTCTAGCTACGTGCTCAGCGCTGAGGTGGGTGAGGAGGCATTGGTGTTCAACTCCGCCGTGCAGACCCCGCGAGAATGGGGCATTGCGAACGCAGGTGGCTTGTCAGAGCGAATCGGAGGGTGAGACGCGTGCAAAGGATCGGGAGGTCGGCGGCATCAATGGACACCAGACGCGGCGGGTTCTCTCTCATCGAGCTCCTGGTTGTGGTCTCGATCGTCGGCATCTTGGCGGGGCTGGCGATCCCGAACATGCGCAACGTGACCTTCCGAGCGCGCGCGACCTCGGTATTCGGTGACCTGAACGTGATTCGCCAGGCTACCCTCGACTTCAACGCAGACCAAAACGCGTGGCCCTCGGAGGAGGCCTCTGGAAACATCCCGGCGGGGTTGGTAGCCTTTCTCCCCGAGGGCTTCTCCTTCCAAGGGGATGGTTACGAGTTGGACTTCGAGAACCTCACGCTCCCATTGGGCCTGCCCAGTGATCCGACCGTGACCCGCATGGTCGGCGCCGCTGTCACCGCCACGGACGCCGTCCTGAGCAATGCAATCGCGGAAGTGCTCGGCGGCGCGATCATCTTCAGCGCCGGCAACACGCACACGGTGGTCTTCGACGCCAGTTAGTCCCCGAGTCCCCGGAGGGCTGTTTGCTGACCGGGCGCGCCTTTTGTGTGACTTTCGGGAACGGCGTGTGTACCACAGTGAGCGAAACGACCTTTCCCAATCGGTACAGCCATGTCCTACGAGAAGGCCACATCAGGCATCAGGGTGCGGGTGCAGCCCCAATTCTCCCTGGCGGATTCAGATCCGGCGGACGGGAGCTTCGTGTTCTCGTACGAGGTGAACATGGCCAACGAGGGCGATCGGGCGGCACAGCTTCTGTTCCGACACTGGCTCATTCATGACTCCGCCACGGGAGATTCACTCGTCGATGGCGAGGGAGTGGTCGGCGAGCAGCCTCACTTAGCGCCGGGTGGGTCTCACGAGTACCGCAGCTACTGTGTGCTGCGGTCCCCGGTGGGCTACATGGAGGGTTACTACACCTTCGCCCGGCCGGATGGAACGGAGTTCAGGGTCGAGGTGCCTCGCTTCCACCTGAACGGCCCTTTGGTTCTGCCAGGGCCGGGACGCGAGTCGTTCGATGAGGAACAAGACCCCGGGAAGCTTCATTAGGGGCTCTTTGGCGGCGCGCCCGCCCGCTCGATGCCCGCAGACCCCTGGATCCTCCGGGGCGGCTCTCGTTATTCTTTTCGGCCTTTAGTCACGGAATTTCATGGCAGCAAGCCGCGCAACTAAGCAGAAGCTTCCCGACCCCGTAGCCGTTGACGCCAAGCGCATCCTGCTCAGGTACGGCGCACCGATCGCGATCCTAGACAAAGTGACCGAGGTGCATCGGATCGAGTTTGCGCGCGAGATTACCAAGACGGGCCTGGCCGAACGTGAGCCGCGCCTCCGCGCGCTGCTCGAGGAGAAGGGGTACGTCAAGCCGAAGGGATGACCCCCGGCGAGTGACCCTGTCTCCCTAGTTTCCCCCGAAGTCTCCGGCCTTCACGATCGTCATGTTGGAGGGATCGAGGCGTGCCCTGACCGCCCGGTTCACCTCGCCTAGCGTCATGGCCCGTACGCGGTCCTCGAGCTCCGCATCGAAGATCAACGTGCGGTCGAAGTAGAGGCCCTGCGAGAGCGCTGCGGCCAGACTCGAATCCTGGGCGCGGCCCAGTTGGCGGCCCTCGAGCCAGCCCTGTTGCGCAGTCCGTAGCTCATCTTCTGTGAATCCGTCGCGGAGCACCCCCTCGATCACCTCGTTGAAAGCGGTCTCGAGCGCTTCGGCGTTCTCCGGGGCGTAGATCGCTGACGCCCCGAACTGACCGACCGGGTCTACCGGATGGCCTGAGAAGCCGCCCCCGACACCGTAGCTGAGGCCCTCCTCGACGCGAATCCTACGGGCGAGCCTCGAGTTCATGACGCCGCCGCCGAGCATGTAGCCGGCCAGGATGAGCGCGGGGTAGTCGGAATCCGTGTCCCGGAGGGGAAGGTTCTGCTGCGCGATGAAGACCGCATTGGCCTTGTCCGGCGTCTCAATCACGATCTCCTCCGCCGGGGCTTCGTAGAAGGGGGCCGCCACGCGAGCGAACGGGTGGGGGCTCTGCCAGTCACCGAAGCCCTCCTCGATCGCAGCGCGCACTTCCGTCTCGTCGAAGTCCCCCACGACGACAACGTTTCCGTGCTGCGGTCCCCAGAAGTCCTCGTAGAATGCGCGAGCGTCCTCGAGCGTCGTGGCTTGCAACGATGCGAGCTGCTCATCGAACGTGCCGGCATAGTTGGGGTGACCCGGCGGGTAGTTCGTCATGTGGCGCGCCAGCTCCATCTGGGCGAGCGCTTGCGGCTCAGAGCGTGCCTGATCGACGGACGATAGGCGCTGCTCCTTCATGATGTCGAACTCCGACTGTGGGAAGGCGGGCTCGCGCGCGATTTCGGCCATCAGTCTTATCAACTCGTCGACGTTTCCGCGGTTGGTCTGGAACTGACCGGTGGCTAGGATCGCGCTTCCACCGACGCCACCCGAGGACTCGAGTCGGTCGAGGTCGTCCTGGATCTCTTGCCGCGAGCTCTGCCGAGTGCCCCTCATGAGCATCGAGCCGGCGAAATCACCAGCCGTGCCCCGCCCCATGAGCGATTGTTCGTCTCCGAAAGCCAACCTCAGGCGCACAATCGCCACGTCGCCTCGCGTCTCCTTCGGCAGGAGCGCGATCTGCATCCCATTGCCGAGCGTGTAACGACTCGTGCGCATTTCGATATTGGTCGGGGACGGGTCGAACTCCTCGCCCACGGCGACCGCCTCGCGCCCCTGATAATCCTCGACCATCGCGGTCACGTCCGGCGTGTCGGGAACTTCGGCCCGGTCCGGGCTATCCGTGGGGTAGAAGAGTCCGACCGTGCGGTTGTCAGGCTTCAGGTACGTGGCGGCCACGCGGTTCACGTCCTCGGCCGTGACCGCTTCGATGCGATCGCGGTTGAGGAATAAGAGCCGCCAATCGCCCATCGACGCCCACTCGGAGAGCTGGAGGGCGATGCCGGCTGACGAGTTGAAGGACTGGTTGATGTTGTTGAGTTGGGCGGCCTTCGCGCGCTCGACTTCCTCCGACGTGACCGGCTCGGTGCGGATCCCCTCGACCGTCTCGTTCATCACCCTGAGCACTTCGGACATATCGTTCTCGCCGTCCACGATCGCGTAGAGGAGGAGCGGTCCGGCCTCGCGAAGCTGCATGGCGAAGGCGGCCGACTGCGTGGCGAGCTGCGTCTCGACGAGCGCGCGGTAGAGGCGTCCTGACGGAGTGTCCCCGAGCACGAAGGAGAGGACGTTCACAGCTGCGAAATCCGGGTGCGACCCCGGCGGGACGTGGTACATCTCGGCGAGGTACTGTACGTCGCCCACCCGACGGAGCGTTACGGTGCGCTCGCCGTCCTGCGTGGGCTCGTCCGTATAAGTTGGGTAGAGGATGTCGTTGCCAGTGCGCTCGGGCCGGGGAATCGAGCCGAACCTCTCGACTATGAGGTCGAGTGCCTCGTCGGCGTCGAAATTGCCCGCCACCACGAGCATGGCATTGTCCGGCTGGTAGTACTTCCTGTAGAAGGCCTGTAACCTCTCGATCGGCACACCCTCCACGTCAGAGCGAGAGCCGATCGTGGATTTGCCATAATTGTGCCACAGATAAGCCGTTGACATCGTGCGCTCGATCAAGATTCCGAGCGGGCTGTTCTCGCCGGACTCCATCTCGTTGCGCACCACGGTCATCTCCGACTCAAGGTCGGCCTCTGCCACGAACGAGTTGACCATCCGGTCCGACTCGAGGCCGAGCGCCCACTCTAGGTTGTCGCCCCCAGCGGGGAAGATTTCGAAGTAGTTCGTGCGGTCGTAGCTGGTGGTTCCATTCGGTTGGGCACCCCGCTCGGTCAGCTCCTGCATGATGTCCGTGTGGTCGGGCGTGCCCTTGAAGAGCAGGTGCTCTAGAAGGTGCGCCATGCCGGTCTCGCCGTACCCCTCGTGCCGCGAGCCCACCATGTAGGTGATGTTCACCGTGATCTGCGGCTTGCTCGGATCCGGGAAGAGCAGCACTCGCAGTCCGTTGTCGAGCCGGTACTCGGTGATGCCTTCGACCGTCGCGACGACTTCGGGAGCAGTCGCGGTCTCTTGCGCGAAGATGAGTGAGGGGAGAGCTGCGGAGAGGGTGAGCACCGCGGCACTCAGGGCGCTGAGCAGTCGAGCAACCATGACAACCTCGTTCGAGACGGGCCGGCTCGCTGCGGGTGGATCCCGTCGCGGCCGTTGGACGAAGACTACTCTACACGGAGGGAGCGTAGGCGGTTCAGCGTGGCGGCGAGCTCGAAGCGTCGAAAGGCGGCCAGGTCGCCGACGAGGCGGTCGTCCAAAGCGTCCAGGCCGCGCTCGGTGAGCGAGGATGCGACCGCGTCGAGAGCTTCCGGGAGGTCGACGCTCCTCTCCCTCAGCAGGTCCGCGAGGAGGGCCAGCGATTGACCGATCGCGCGCACTTGAGCGCGGCTGGCAAGCTGCTCGACGGCCACTAGGTCGATCGTCTCCCTTCCGAAGAGGAGCGTCCGATCGTCCGGCACTTTCACATACGTCGCGCGTAAGCGCCTGCTCGGATCCAGGGTGCCGCGTGAGAGGACACGGGGCTTAGGTGCTGACCGCTTGCCCGAGCGGCCTGGCTCGCGTCCGCTCGGGAGGCGCTCTGCCACCGCTCGCGCCTCCCCGGTGACGTCCTCAGGCGCGTAGTC
>Ga0114999_10005601_pt1 | contig 14735 bp, 11 predicted proteins | sample ArcticOcean_MG_C_3_FD_89820 | JGI IMG/M metagenome (GOLD analysis project Ga0114999, IMG submission 89820) | Marine microbial communities from western Arctic Ocean - ArcticOcean_MG_CB8_126 | ecosystem: Environmental > Aquatic > Marine > Oceanic | place: Arctic Ocean: Canada Basin | collected...
CCGAAAATTCATACTGCACAGGCTGCTTTACGGGAAACTACCCGATACCGGTGCAACTTGAGATGAACAAAATGAGCCTGGAAATCGCCCAGAACAAGTAATCGGCTCTCGCTCTTGGTGCTCTGGCAGGCTCTCTAGTACCCCTCCCGAACGTATACTTATTGCCTCGTTATCACGTGTCTGAATCAAGACCGGAAAAATCGTTCTCGGGAGCCTTAACGCATGACTGATCGCCCGGCAGGCAAGACCTACGCTGATGCAGGTGTAGACCTGGACGCGGCGTCGTCGGTGAAGAACACCATCAAGGGGATCGCAGCTGCAACTCTCGGCAGTGCAGTTATCGCCGGTCCCGGTGGATTTGGCGGGATTATAGACCCGGATCCTGCTGGTGACACTCTTCTTGTGGCAAGTACCGATGGCGTAGGTACAAAGCTCCGCATTGCCGATGCACTGGGCAGGCACGACACCATCGGCGCGAGCATCGTGAATCACTGCATCAACGATATTCTACCTGCTGGAGCTCGACCGCTTTTCTTCCTCGATTACATTGGCCTCAGCCGATTCGATCCCGAGAAAATCGCTGAGATAGTCTCGGGGTTAGCGCAGGCTTGCAGAGAAGCAGGCTGTGCGTTGCTCGGCGGTGAGACTGCCACGATGCCCGATATCTACCACGGCAACGACTACGATCTCGCCGGCTTTATCGTTGGCACGGTTCGAAAAGATGTGCTACTCAAGCCCGAAAACACCCGGGCAGGCGATGTGATTCTGGCGCTGCATTCGGACGGGCTGCACACCAACGGCTACTCGCTGGTTCGCTCGGTATTCGAGACCGACCAAAATCCGTCTGTGCTTGCCACAAATGTTCCCGAGACAGCGCACACGCTGGGTGAGCTGCTGCTACGACCGCACCTCAGCTATCTCGATGCACTCGGCCCGGTACTCGACAAAATTCGCGGACTCGGGCACATTACCGGCGGAAGTTTTTACAAGAACATCCCACGAGCGTTGGCAGATGGCCTGGGTGCCGACGTTGATATATCTACGTGGTCGATTCCACCGCTGTTTAAGTTCATTCAAAAGTCTGGAAACGTCGATGATCAGGAGATGTTCCGGGTCTTCAACATGGGCGTTGGAATGACAATAATTGTTGAACCAGGACTGGCTGATGACGTACTCAACAGTGTGCCCGGCGCGTTCCGAGTTGGCGAGGTTGTCGAGCGGGCTGAAGGCGAAGAACGAACCAAGCTGATCGGCCTCTAGACGGTCAAGATCGGGATACACTCTGGCCGCGCGTAGCGATATTCGAAAAGAAATATAAAAACAGAATCGAGATTCAATTGAGGGCGCTACTTTCTGCATACGACCGAACTGGGCTTGTCGAATTTGCCATGGCGCTTACGAAGGCCGGATTCGAACTGATTAGCACCGGTGGCACCGCGAATGAGCTGAAAATTGCCGGTCTCGATATCACTGAAGTTGCATCGGTAACGGGCGCACCAGAGATCCTCGATGGCCGAGTAAAAACACTTCACCCTCGCATTCACGGTGGTCTGCTCGGAAAACGAAGCAACCCAGCCCATGTCGCCGAGATGAAAGAGCATGGGATCGAGGGAATCGACCTCGTAGTCAATAATCTCTACCCGTTCCAGCAAACAATTTCCAAACCCGATGTGACCCTCGACGATGCTCTCGAAAACATCGACATTGGCGGACCGGCTATGACACGTGCTGCCGCCAAGAATTTTCCGGACGTAGTTATCGTGGTTGACCCGTCTGACTACGGAGTTGTCGGTGAAATGATCGCAAACGGCGGAGTTTCGATGGGTCAGCGCCGTAGACTCGCATCCAAGGCGTTTCAGCATGTGGCTGGGTACGACACCGTGATTTCTGCTTACCTGCGCGTACCCGACATCTCAGGTGACGACAAGACAGCGCTCTTCCCAGACGAAATCACGTTTGGATGGAACCGGGTCGCAATCCCTCGATACGGAGAGAATCCGCACCAGGCAGGAGGAATCTACACCACTCCCGGTGAGACTGGCGGCATCGTAAATGCAAATAAATTGCACGGCATAGACATGTCGTATCTCAACTACTTCGACGCCGATGCCGCATGGGTTTCGGCCAACTCGTTCCAGTCCCTTGGCGCAGAAGGTAAGCACTGTGTCTCGGTCGTGAAACACGCCAATCCGTGCGGTCTTGCCACCGATGACAACCAGGCAGAGGCGTACCGAAAGGCGTACGCAGGCGATAAGATCTCGGCGTTCGGCGGAATCGTGGGATTCAACAATGTCGTCACAGCAGAAACAGCGACTGCCATGAAAGGCGTGCTCTACGACGTGATAGTCGCTCCCGGATATGAACCGGAAGCGCTGGAAATACTTAGCAAACGGAAACGCACTCGAGTGCTAGAAGCCAGCCCTTCGACAGCACCGCTCCTAAACATTCGCAACGTCACCGGTGGCGCCCTGGTTCAACAGCCGGACAACATCGAGGAAGTCGCCTCGTCGTGGAAAGTGGTCACCGAAAAGCAGCCCACCGAGCAGCAGCTCGCCGACATGGCCTTTGCATGGAAGGCGTGTCAACTCGTTCACTCCAACGCAATCGTCTTTGCCAAAGATTCGATGCTTCAGGGCATGGGTGCCGGTCAGCCGAACCGGGCAATCAGCGTATATCTAGCAGGGCGAGCGGCTGGCGATGAAGCAGCCGGCTGCGTAATGGCAAGCGACGCATTCTTCCCGTTCCCCGATGGCATTGAAGCCGCGGCTGAAGCGGGAGCTATTGCAGTTGTTCAGCCGGGTGGATCAGTGAAGGATCAGGAAGTAATCGAGGCAGCCGACCGACTGGGTCTGGTGATGCTGTTCACTGGCACACGCCACTTCAATCACTAGTCTGGCACTAAGCCGATCAAACGAGCCAGATCTCGTGAGACAGATATTCAATCGTTCGTATCACGCCATCAGAAACAGGCATTAAATGAATGCAACAGTCGACATAGTAATTCCAGTCCTCAACGAGGAAGTGGCTCTGCCCGGTTGCATCGAAAAACTTTATGCTTTCACTGCGGATTATCCTGAACGCGACTGGCGAATCATCGTTGCCGACAACGGTTCTACAGATCGCACTACCGAAATTGCTACAGAACTGGCAGCGAAGCATTCTAGCCTGTCTGTAACTCGCCTCGACCAGCGAGGACGGGGCCGTGCGCTCAAAAAGGCATGGAGCGAAAGCGACGTAGACGTCAGGCTTTACATGGATGTTGATCTGTCCACAGACCTGAAAGCATTGCCTACCCTGGTTGCCGCAATTGCAGACGAAGGATACGAAGTTGCGATTGGTTCACGCTTGAAGAAAGGCTCAGAAGTTGTCGATCGAACGCTCAAGCGGGAGATAACCTCGCGCGGCTACAACATCCTGATCCATATGTTCTTCCCACTCACGAAATTCAAGGATGCACAGTGCGGCTTTAAAGCGATTTCAAGACGCACAGCCGACAGCTTGATCCCCCTGATTGAAGACAATGCGTGGTTCTTCGATACTGAACTTTTGCTGCTGGCCGATAAGGCTGGTTATGGAATAAAGGAAGTGCCGGTCCACTGGGAAGATGATCCGGACACCCGTGTAAAAATAATTTCAACGGCGTGGAAAGACCTTAAAGGACTCCTCAGGTTGAGGTTTAAAGGTCGCGCAGTTCCGCCATCTGTGGCTTGACCACTGATTTGTACGGTAGTTAGAGTTGGTTACTCGCGTGACCTAGCTGCGAAAAGTTGTTCGCAATCAAGTATTAACACATGACCACACCCGGCGATTTTGAAATTGGCCGCTCGGTACTAACCGGGTATACAGCCGATAACGAACTACACAGGGCGTTGACCATCCTTCGTAACGAGGGGATCAACCCTCAAGTTGTAGTTGAGTTCACCGCGGAGCGAGATGGGGTATTCTGCGGAATCACAGAGGTCAAGACTCTTCTGGACAGAGTGCTGCCAGAAACCGGCCGAGAAGTTTGGGCGCTCGATGAAGGCGTATCAGTTGCCGGTGGTGAAGTTGCACTCCGAATCAGGGCACCGTACGCATCGTTCGGCCTCTTCGAAACAGCAATCCTGGGAACGCTAGCTTCGTGTACCGGATGGGCTACTGCAGCCTCCGAGTGCGTTAATGCAGGCGACGGAATACCGGTGATAGCGTACGGCGCACGTCACGTTCACCCCGAAGTCGTCGGAGTGATGGACTACTCGGCTGTGGTCGGTAAGTGCGCTTCAAGCTCCTCGGTGGTCGGACAGCAGCTCCACGGACTGACTCCGTCCGGCACGATGCCTCACTCTCTGGTGCTTTTGATGGGCGACACGGTTCGCGCGATCATGGCATTCGATAAGCACATGCCGCCCGAAGTTCCGAGAGTCGCTCTAGTCGATACGTTCAAAGACGAGGCTGAAGAAGCTCTAGATGTTGCAAAGGCGCTTAGAGAACGTCTGCGTGGCATCAGGCTCGATACTCCAAAAGAGCGGGGCGGCGTGACTCCAGACCTGGTTCACGAAATTCGAGCCCGGCTCGATCAGGGCGGGTACAGCCACGTCGATATTTTTGTAAGTGGTGGCATTACGCCGGAGCGAATTCGAGAGTTTGTCGATGCTTCAGCCCCGGTCAGCGTGTTCGCTGTCGGCTACTACATCGCGGCTGCCAGTCCAATTTCGTTTACTGCCGACATCAAGGAAATCGAACAGCGTGCAATCGCAAAGCGTGGTCGAATACCAGGTCTTGCCGTGAACCCCCGGTTGTCTCAGGTTCTTTAGCGCACCGTTTTCTCAGCGAGAACGGCTGTCATCTGATCTTGCGATTTCGAGCTTCGTCACCCGTGAGTGACTCGGCAGAACTTTGGCCCACTCCGCCAGGCGATACCCGGCGACCCAGACGATTCCCTCACCCGACTCGATAATCGGAACCCTGTCACGCCAGCGCTCTGGAACACCGGCACCAACGAAGAAATCCTGAAGCTTGACCCGTTGCTTCATTCCGAGTGGTTGGAATCGGTCGCCGTTTATACGATTGCGCAGCTTTAGGGCGTGCGTAAGAAGATCTGGTGTGGCGAACGTGATGTGTGCGCTGCCCGAGTCGAGTTGGTCTGGCCGATCGATAATTTCGGAGTTGGCGATAAATCCGTCACCAAGTAATGTCGTACCCGGAAGTTGAAAATCGATAGCGTTGAGCGAGTTGGGATACGGGCAGTCGTCATCGTCGGGCGATGCAAATCCGAACGACTCTCTATCAATATAAAAATTCGTTCGATTCGGGAGTTCAATCGATGTACCGCTGCGGCCCGACAGCTGGCTCACCATTTCCGAAACGTGCACCCGCTCCAGATCTTGTGAGTGCCCAACATGGTTTTCATACGCCCGCATCAGCATTCTGGAGACGAGACTTCGGGGTAGTTCTGTAATGGCACTTCGAGAATATGCGCCTGCCTCGGTTGTCGCCTCACTCAAGAAACGATCAACGACCCAGTCGATGATTTCCAGATCGTCCGTGGCGTTTTTTGCCAGACGGGCAAGTGCATCTGATGAGCCAGGAGTAGCTTTTTCCAAAAGAGGCAGGACATCGAGTCGAATCTGATTCCGGGTGTAGTCTCTACTGCTATTCGAGGGGTCGACCACTGGCTTGATGCCAAGTTGCTCACAATAGTCGATGCATTCAAGCCTTGGTGTATCAAGCATCGGGCGGAGCACGTTGAGTTCGAGATCGGATTCAGGGAACTTGAGGATAGAGCTGTATTTCATGCCTCCGATTCCTCTCAGCCCCGCGCCCCGCGCTGCGTGCAGCAATACGGTTTCGGCCTGATCGTTCCGGGTATGACCGGTGACTACCCCGTACGCGTTGCTGACTGTGGCGATCTTCGATAGCGCTGTGTATCGAGTGTGGCGGGCTGCAAGCTCGATAGAGATCTTATTTTCAGCGGCCAGGGCTGGAGCGTTTACTGTCTCGATTCTGAAATCGACTCCAATAGACTCGGCAATTCGACTCGCGGCTAACTGGTCGCGAGTGGATGACTCGGCCTGAATCTGATGATTCACGTGGGCTGCGATCAACATGAGTTCGCGACGTTTGCTCACACGGGCTAATCCCGCGAGCAGGGCCGTCGAATCAGGGCCACCTGAAATTGCGACCACCAGCGTGGCGCCGTTCGGGACTGATGCGAGAGTTAATCCGGCATCAAGGCGGTCGAGAAATTTCGATTCGGTAGCCATTAGTTTTCGATTACTGAGTAACTTCAGCGATCTCGGTCACCAGACGCACTCGAATAGTGACGATTTTCGAACCTTCCATTTCACCGATCTGCATCCGCAAGTTTCCGAAACGAACACGTGTCCCGATATCGGGCATGTGCTGTGCCTGTTCGAGGAAGAATCCGGCGATCGTTTCGTAATCGCCTTCCGGAATATCCAGACCAAGTTCATCATTGGCCTCACCGATCTCGAATCCTCCGTCCAAAACGAACGTGTTTTCGTTTACGGTCACGAATCGACGGTCTGGTTTGTTGCCTTCTTCACCCGTACGTCCAACGATTTGCTCTACGAGCTTCGTCATAGTAATGAGGCCTGCGATTCCACCGAACTCATCAACTACGAGCGTAATCTTGTGCCCGGACTCCTGCATTTCCTCGAAAAGGTCATCCAACCGCTTGGTTTCTGGAACGAAGTTTGCCTGGCGCATCAGATTGATGACCGGATGGTCCATGTCGAGTTTGGATTCGGACAACGAACCAAGAACATCTTTGACCGAGAATATGCCAACCACGTCATCGTAATCGGTGTCGAATACAGGGAATCGCGTGTGTGGAGATGCGCGATAGGAGTCCATAAAAGCACCGAAAGTAACGTCAGCCTGAATCCATATGATCTCGGTGCGGGGAGTCATTACGTCCCGAACTTCCATCTCCCCGAATCGGAAAATGTTCTCGAGCATTTCACCAGTATTTTCTTCAACCGTACCTTCGGCCTCACCGAGGTCGATCAAAGTTCTCAACTCACCGGCGGTAACGATTGGGCTCTTCAGTGAATCTTTTCCTCCAAAAAGGTGGATAATTCCACGAGGCACCAAGGTGAAAGCGAATACCACGGGCCATGCGACCGTCATTAAAATCAATACTGTCCGTGCAGTAATTAGCGCCCAGCGCTCGGCGGCGACAAGAGCCAGAGTCTTTGGCGTTAACTCACCGACTACGACGATAGCCACAGTCGCAATCGCGGTCGCAACGACCGAGGATAGGATTGTTGGCTCTCCACCACCGATAGTTGTAATAGCGAGAGTAGTTCCCACCGAAGCAACCATGATGTTGAACAGGTTTCCAAGAAGAAGAATCGTTCCGAAGAATTTTTCGTATTGATCGAAAATCTGAACGACTAACTTTGCCCGATTGTCACCCTCTTCACCGCGATGCTCGATTCTGTATCGGCTCGCGCCTAATACGGCCGCTTCGGTAGCGCTGATAAATGCGCTTCCCAAGAGCCCGATCACGATAATTGCGATTGAGGTGGTCATCAGATTGATTTAGGAGGAGCAGACGTGAACAACACGCCGCCCCGCTCCTACATCAAGTTTATCGGTCAATGACCATTCGTACGCAACTGTATAACGATTGCCAGTTGGACCCGAAATGATCAGCCGGTGATTGCGAGAACGCTTAGCGAGCCTACTCTGGCACCGACGCGTCGACAGTTTCACCTTCGGAAGGAGTCGTATTAGCTTCTCCGCTGCGAATAGTCGCTTCGATTTGATCACGAATATCCGTGTTCAGTTTAAGGAACTTACGAGAAGCCTCGCGTCCCTGACCCAGGCGAGTATCGCCGTACGAGTAGAACGATCCGCTCTTTTTCACAATGCCCTCTTCGACACCAAGGTCGAGCAGGCTACCCTCTTTGCTGATGCCAGAATCGAACATGATTTCCATCTCAGCTTTACGGAAAGGTGGCGCAACCTTGTTCTTTACAACCCGAGCACGAATACGGTTGCCTATGATGTCCTGTCCAACCTTCACAGCCTCAACCCTGCGGAGGTCGATGCGCACCGAACTGTAGAACTTCAATGCTCGTCCACCCGGAGTCACCTCAGGGCTGCCGAATACCACACCGACTTTTTCACGGAGCTGGTTGATGAAAATACAGACAGTGTCAGTCTTATGAATAACACCAGTCAGCTTACGTAACGCCTTCGACATGATCCGAGCTTGCAGGCCAATCTGCATCTCACCCATGTCACCTTCGAGCTCAGCCTGCGGAACGAGAGCGGCAACACTGTCCAAAACGATGATATCCAGCGCACCACTACGAATAAGGTACTCAGTAATTTCTAGAGCCTGCTCAGCGGAATCTGGCTGTGAAATAAGAAGCTTCTCAACATCAACGCCAAGCAATCGAGCATATGAAGGATCCATAGCGTGCTCGACATCGATGAAAGCGGCCTGCCCGCCAGCTGCCTGTGCTTCGGCTATTGCCGACATGGCAAGAGTTGTCTTACCTGCAGATTCAGCACCGAAAATCTCGATAATTCGGCCACGGGGCAGCCCGCCTACGCCAAGTGCAAGGTCGAGAGCAATCGAACCCGTTGGAATTGACTTGATAGTCGTATCCAGGTTCGACTCGCCGAGTCGCATAACCGCACCACGGCCAAATGCTTTCTCAATCTGTGCAAGAGCCAGCTCGAGAGTCTTATCTCGGTCGCTGCTTGCCCCGTTAACCGAAACTTTGGGCATTGCTTTCTTAACAGCCAACGTCGCTCTTCTTTCTGCGTTTTCAAATGGCCAGAACTACGGGTCAGTTCACCCGCAGTGACACGCAGATTAGCACAAGTGTTCTAATGCTGCAACAGGCCTATGGCGCAACGATATCGTTGTGCCATAGGCCTGTTGCATGAGGCAAAAAGAAATACTAAGAAGATTTGCTTTCGATGAAGTCGATGAAGGCCTGAGTATGGCGGCCACGCACACGTGCTGATTCGTAAATCAGGTTCAAATCCCGTTCAAGAGAGAGACCTTCTATACGTAGTGCATGGATCCTGGTGCGGTTCTCAACGGCATGCTTTGTAACGAAACCAACACCGAGATTCTGATCAACGGCGGCCACAACTGCCTGCGTGCTTCCGAGTGTCATCGAAACCCTGTGTTCTGGAAGTTCGATACCAGCCGCAGAAAGAGATTGCACAACAGTTTGCCATGTGCCGGAACCACCTTCTCGTTCGATGATGTTCTCATCTTTCAACTGGTCGATTGTGATCGATCGCTGATCGGCAAACGAGTGTTCAGACGAAACTGCCAGAACCACTTCATCCTGTGACATCGGCACAGCCGAGTAACCAATGGCAGTTGACGGCATTCCCGAAAGACCAAGATCTGCCTGGCGGTCGCCAAGAGTTCGGGCCACCTGTGCTGAGTCCGCCACGAGAACCTCGACAGAGATTCCGATGTGCTCTTTAGTAAATTCGGCGATCAGGCTGGGAACCAGATATTCGACCGGAGTGGAGCTGGCAACTATCCTGATAACCCCTGACAGCGCCGATGGGTCAGGGCCGAATCGTGATACTAGCGCTTCGAAATCTGAAATCGTTCGAATCGCAAATTGCATCGATTCATGACCGGCATCCGTCGGGATCGCTCCTGTACCGCGACGTTCTAGTAAGCGGGTACCTAATTGTCGTTCCAGACGCTGGATCTGCCGGCTCAAACCAGGCTGACTCATGCCAAGGCGATCCGCTGCTCGTGTGAAGCTTCCTGTCTCAGCGACAGCCTTTAACGCCTCAAGTTCTGCGATATTCATGATTTATGCGCCCCCGATGATTTTACTTTCGGCTTTCGGATAATTTCTCCAATCATGCGGTTTGCATGCGAACTTATTCTCTACATTCAGCACGGTCATATCAATTTGTTTGCTTGATTCAATGGTGAAAAATCAGTGAAAAGCTGCAAACCATATCTAACGAGTCTAACGGACGATGTTGATCTCTAAAAAAGGTAAATCGGACCACTATGCGCGAGCACCAGCCATACACGCTGACTAATTCAACACAAAAATTATGTGATGAACTCATCACTGAACACGGCAAGTGTACCTAGGAATATCCAGAATTCTAGTGCGTAATTGGGATTCTGTATATTTCAATTGTCAAAAAAATAACCCTCGGTAACAAAATGCCGAGGGTTATCGGGTTCCTTACTGTATTTACTGTATTTTCTACGTTCGGACTATGAAATTGAAGGACGAGAACCAAGTTTCATCGACACGGATATCTCTATGCCGTCCCTGAATATACCAATCTCAATTTCTTGGTCAGGAGCCGTGTTAAGTGCGAGATATCCGATTAGGTCATCCATAGATCTCATTGGGATGGAGTTGATGGAAACGATCACATCGCCATCCCAATTCTCAAGCCCTCGAATCAGTGCGCCGTTGTTTGCACGCTCCCCGGAGTCCCCACGTATCCCCGCAGTGTCCGCTGGACCGCCAGGCGAGACACTCATCACCATTGCACCCACGACGTCTCCGGGCAGGTTAGCGCTCTCACGTTTGGTGATGTCTACCTCTACACCAGTAATGCCCATAAGTGAATAAGTGTGGTGACCAAAGTTGATTAGAGAGGGCACGACACGCTTCACAAGGTCGACCGGCACGGCGAATCCGACTCCTGAGTTCTGGCGTGACTCACTTCTTATCTGCGTGTTCACACCGATCACCGCACCGTTCTTGTCGAGCAACGGGCCGCCAGAGTTACCGGGGTTGATGGCCGCATCAGTCTGAACAACAGATGGGATGCTGTAAGAAGAAAAACCGCTGTTCAGAGTTCTGCTCACCGCACTCACTATCCCGGTTGTCATAGTGAACTCTTCGCCAAACGGATTACCAAGTGCGATAGCCATTTCGCCAGGACGCAGATCGGAAGAATTGCCAATCGCTATAGGCACCAGCTCGTGCTCCGGGTCGATCAACTTGATTACAGCCAGATCAGCGTCGGGGTCGAACGCAACGACATCGGCTCGGTACTCGCGGCCATTGAAGAACTTGACAGTCAGTGAACTCGCATTCTGAACTACGTGATAGTTCGTAACGATGTGCCCTTCGGTATCCCAAACAAATCCCGATCCTGAACCCACTCCTTGAGCGGTGGTAGAAACAATGAACACAACAGACTGCACTGTTCGTTCGTAGAGGTCAGCAAGATGAATACCCTGCGCCTCGACAATTTCAGCCGGCGTGAGTGTTCCGACTTCTGGTTCAACGACTTCCGGAAAAGCATCGCCTTTCGGTTTGTCGTCTTCTTCTCCATTGAATGCAGCCTGAATCGACTCGGCCGTCGGGCTACTCTGCTCTGTTGGTGAAGCCGGAACATCGGTTGCGGTAGCTGGTACATCAGGAAGAACCGCTACATCGGCCTCGACCGGCGGTTTTGTGTTTTCGGGAGCGACCACAGCCGTATCGATCGTATTTGTGGCCGCTATTTGCTGGCCCAATGTGCCATCAGTCGCAATAGCCGACCCTGCGCCAGCAGTCCGATCGACCGCACTCGAGCATGCAACCGCTGTTACGAGCGTCAGCGTGAAGATACCGCCGATGAGGAGTTTCTTGAATTTGTGCAGCTTGTTCATAATATTTTTGATGCAGTGCCAACTCGAACGATCATTGTGGAGCCAGCATGACTGTCGAATTACGTGCAGAGGAATAGTTGTTATTTAGCTTACGAAATGAATGTGGAGCAAGTTTGTGGATAGCAATGAATCCGATTCACCAGCTGTTCGTATGATTAGCTGAATCGTGACGATTTACCGAGTAAAAGCTCCCCGAAATCATGTAATCATGAAATAGCGCTTTATCTCTGCCAGCCGGAAGCAATCGGTAATCGACGGTCTTTACCGAACGCAAGTCCCGTGATCTTCACACCCGGAGGCGACTGTCGACGCTTGTACTCGTTGATGTCTATTAGCCGAACAATGCGTCGTATGACTGCCTCGCTTGCGCCAGCGCTACCAAGAACCTGCTCTTTTTGAATAATGAGATCTGGCGACATCCATTCTTCGATGTACATGTGAATAACTCGGTCGAGTTGATCGTAAGGTGGCAACGAGTCCTCATCCAACTGGTCCGGTCGAAGTTCGGCACTCGGGGGCTTTTCGATTATGGCAGCAGGTATCGGCGAACCCGGGCCCCGCTTATTCCGATGATCGCAAAGTTCGTACACCAAGGTCTTAGGCACGTCCTTGATCACTGCGTAGGCTCCGGCCATATCGCCATAGAGAGTCGCGTATCCGGTGGCCATCTCCGATTTGTTTCCGGTAGTAAGAACCAGCCAGCCGAACTTGTTGGCGATCGACATCATCAGGTTGCCGCGAACGCGCGCCTGGGTGTTTTCTTCAGAGAGTCCCGGGTCTGTCCCTTCAAATGTCTCGCTGAGCATTTCTTCAAACGCGGAATGTCCCGGTTCGATCGGGATTTTCCACAGCTCGACCCCGAGCCTGGAACACAGATCCTCTGCATCAGTGATACTTCCCTGCGACGAGTATCTAGAGGGGAGCGCTACACCAACGACATTTTCTGCACCGATGGCGTCGGCAGCAATTGCGGTGACAATCGCGGAGTCGATACCGCCTGAAACAGCGATTGCGACTTTCTGGAATCCGGTTTTTCTCAGGTAATCGCGTGTGCAACACCAGTGCCCGGTAAACAGCATCCAGTCGATCCAGGCTGCGAATTGAAAGTTCCTGGAGTTTGGGGTGGTTTTTAGGAGCTGTTGCAGGGATTTCTATAAACGTGGATGGGCCGATCTGGTCGAGCTCAGTTTGCAAAATGGCAGTTGACTGATGTTGCAGCCGTAATTCATCGAGAGACCCTGCATCTATATCTGCGACTAGAAGCGACTCCTCGAACCGAGCAGCGGTGCCGAGCAACTCGCCATGGGGGCCAGCAATCATGCTCCCGCCGTCGAACACAAGTTCGTCCTGACCGCCAACCTGGTTCGTGTAAAGCGTGTAGACGCGGTTCCGCCGTGATAGATCGGTAACGACATCGACCCGGTGGCCCTGTTTACCCGATTCATACGGCGACGAATTAATATTGATGAGAATCTGGGCTCCAGCTGCGCACTGCACTTCCGAAGGGCCTACCTGCTCCCAGATATCTTCACAAATATTGATACCAACCTTGATTCCGCGAATCGAAATAACAGGGCATTCGTTGCCGGGGGTGAAGTATCGCCTCTCATCGAAGACACCGTAGTTGGGCAGGTGAATCTTTCGATAGATTGCGACGATCTTTCGATTGTGAATTACGGCCGCCGCGTTGAAAAGTTTTGTACCTTCGTCATCAGAATCAACAAAACCAACCACCGCGACAATGTTGCCAACGTCTGAAGCGATGCGATTTAGCGCTGCCTTGTTCGCGTCAATAAAATTCTTGTAGAGAACAAGATCTTCTGGCGGATAACCGGTGATCGTCAGCTCTGGGAAGGCGACAAGATCTGCACTCTGTTCTTCCGCAAGACCGATCCACTTTTCGATCAGCCTCGCGTTGCCATCGATGTCACCGACGGTGGTATTTATCTGTGCAGCCGCGACTCGAAGAATACCGTTCGAACCCGAACTGCCGTTATCGGAAGTCATAATGATTCGATTCTATAGGCGCTCTTAGTCGCTGTTACTTCCCGCTCGAGCCATTATCGGAGGTCGAGCGTAGCCGGTTACGGTTGGCAAGCGTGATGCACCGGTCAAGAAAATGTCGATCTGGCGAGCAGCCCGACGTCCGCTGGCGATAGCGTGAACTACAAGTGACTGACCCCGCTGCATGTCTCCGCAAGCAAAGACTTTATCGAGGTTGGTGCGCATGCTGCCATCAGCCGCAACGTTCCCGCGCGAGTCGTAGTCAACGCCGAGTGCATCGAGTAATCCTTCGTGCTGTGGCTGAACGAATCCCATTGCAAGAAAAACAGCATCGGCCTCAATAACGAACTCGGTGCCCGGAATCTCTTTCATATCGAATCGGCCAGTCTCTTCGTCCTTGACCCACTCAACCCGTGCACACTCTAGGTGTTTCAGGTTGCCTTCGTCGTCACCAACAAATCGCTTTGTAAGCACGTTGAAGTCCCTGTCCCCACCCTCTTCGTGAGCACTCGACGTTCGGAAGATCGTCGGCCACTGCGGCCATGGGTTGGTGTCTATTCGGGTCTCGGACGGCCGAGGCATGATCTCCATCTGAATGATGTTGCTCGCACCCTGCCTGTGTGAAGTGCCAAGGCAGTCGGCACCAGTATCACCACCGCCGATGATGACAACTTTCTTGTTGACCACATCGATGTTTTCTTCGGGTGGGAACTCCTGGCCACGTAGCTTTAGGTTTTGCTGGGTCAGGAACTCCAGAGCGAAATAAACACCCTTGAGATCGCACCCTTCAACCGGAAGATCACGCGGGATGGTTGAACCACCGGAAAGACAGATAGCGTCATAGCGTTCGAGAAGTTGATCGTGCGTAACGTCGACACCAACGTTAACGCCCACACGGAACCTAACGCCCTCGCTTCGCAACTGGTTAACACGTCGCTCTACAACATGTTTCTCGAGTTTGAACTCGGGAATTCCCAGCGCCAGAAGCCCGCCGATGTACTCGTCACGCTCATAAACCGTAACGGTGTGACCGGCTCGGGCAAGCTGCTGGGCGGCTGCAAGTCCGGCAGGACCCGATCCAACAACGGCCACTTTCTGGCCC
>Ga0114999_10005602_pt1 | contig 14735 bp, 16 predicted proteins | sample ArcticOcean_MG_C_3_FD_89820 | JGI IMG/M metagenome (GOLD analysis project Ga0114999, IMG submission 89820) | Marine microbial communities from western Arctic Ocean - ArcticOcean_MG_CB8_126 | ecosystem: Environmental > Aquatic > Marine > Oceanic | place: Arctic Ocean: Canada Basin | collected...
CTACGGCTTCATGCCCTCCCCCAACATCATGGCTTCGACACTCGCGCGAAACACCAAGGACGCGGCCATCGTCGTAATGGGAGCCACCCTGCCAGCCGCCAATCCTCCTCAGCGCATCGCCGAGGAGTACGCCATGATCGACGTCATCTCCGGCGGACGCCTGGTCGCGGGCATGCCTCTGGGTAGCTCGCCAGACATTAACTACGCTTACGGCATCCCCCCTATCGAACAGCGAGAGCGATATCGCGAGGCTCACGACCTCATCAAACAGGCTTGGGAGCGCGAAGATGTCTTCGCCTTCAACGGCAAGTACACCCAGCTTCGCTACGTCAACACCTGGCCCAAGCCAATACAGAAAAACCCGCCCATCTGGGTTCCTGGCACCGGCAGCAAGTCAACCGTCGACTTCGTGGTCAAGCACGGCTACTGCTACTGCTTCCTCAGCTACTTCGGCAACAAGGTCGCCAAAAAGAACGTCGATAAGTACTGGGACCGTCTCGACGAACTGGGGGAGGAACTGAACCCCTACAGGCTCGGGTTCCTCCAGTTAGTCGTCGTCGGAGAGACCGACGCCAAAGCCGAAGAAGACTACTTCAAGCACATCAAGTACTTCTACGACAAGTCCCTCCACATCGACCCCAACTTCTTCCTGGCACCCGGTCATGTAGACCACGCCAGCCTCGTCGGAGCCACCCGAGCCGGGGGCTACGGTGCGGGCATGTTCGACGACCGCTCGGACTGGACATTCAAAAACTACGTTGACAACCAGTTCGTCATCGGCGGCAGCCCGGACTCGGTCGCCCAGCAGCTCGAAGAGGCCGTGCGAACACTGCGAGTCGGCAACCTGATGGTGCTATTGCAGATCGGTTCTATGCCACACGAACTGACCAAAAAGAACATAGCGTTATTTGCCGAAGAGGTCTTACCAAAGGTACGGCCTATCTGGGACGCCGAGGGGTGGGAAAACAAATGGTGGCCATCCGGAGCCAGGCAGGCCACCCTTCCGACGGTGTCGGCCCGATGACAACCACATCTCAGACAAAACAGACTCTAACATCGATGAACGGCCGTGTAAGTTCGCACGTGACCATCCAGGGAAACGGCCCGCCCGTGGTCTTTTTGCACGGCGCTGGTGGGCCCCAGTGGGACCCGTTCCTCGACGACCTGTCAGAGAAATTCACGGTCTACGCGCCCTCGCTTCCAGGCACCGAGGGCGACCCGGACGCCGTGCGAGAAATACGCGGCCTGTGGGAACTAGCGCTTCACTACTACGAGGTGTTCGACCAGCTTGGCCTGTCGTCCCCGGCGGTCATCGGCCACTCATTCGGCGGCATGCTTGCTGCCGAAATCGCCGCCACCAACCCCGAGCGTGTGAGCAAGCTGGTACTCATCAGCGCGATCGGCCTGTGGCGAGACGAACAGCAGGTGCAGGACTGGATGGGCATGGGCCCGGACGACCTGTTGCCGCTGGTGTTTTACGAACCCGAAGGCGAACTGGCAAAACAGATGATGGCCCTGCCGGAGGAAGAAATCGCCAAACAGGACGAAACCATAAGGCGCAGCTGGGCACTCGCTTGCTCGGGCGCATTCATCTGGCCTATCCCGGAGAAGGGCCTGTCACGGCGAATCCACCGGGTGACGGCCGATACGCTGATCGTTTGGGGCAAGGCCGACGGTCTCGTGCCTCCCGTGTACGCCTCTGACTTCGCCGAAATGATCCCTGGCTCCGAAGTCCTCATGCTCGACCGCGCGGCTCACGTGCCCCAGTTGGAGCGCAGAGACGCCGTCACACCGGCCGTCATAGACTTCCTGTCCGGCTGACCGATTCGGCCGAAACTCGGGCGCGGTCGATTGAAATCGACCGCGCCCCGGTCGCTGACGCTAGCTAACGCCGATGGCTGAGCTTCTACAGGCCGCAGGGCTGAGCAAACACTACGGCTCGACGGTCGCGCTCGACTCCGTAGACTTCGCCGTGCCCTCCGGCATCACCGGTCTTCTCGGACCCAACGGGGCGGGTAAAAGCACGGCCATAAAGCTATTTCTCGGCCTGTTAGAACCCACTGGCGGGCAGGCGCTGGTCATGGGCGAAGAGCCTTACTCCTTGCCTGCGGCCCGCAGCCGCTTGGGCTACATGCCCGAGCACGACTGTCTGCCATCGGCAATTACTGCGTCCGAGTTCCTCACCCACATGGCGCGCGTAAGCGGCCTGCCCGCTGCCGACGCCCGCACCAGGGCCGCCGACACTCTCCGTCACGTTGGTCTTGACGAAGAGCGTTACCGGTCCATCGGCGAGTACTCCACCGGCATGAAGCAACGGGTCAAGCTGGCCCAGGCCATCGTGCACGACCCGGTCATGGTCTTCCTCGACGAGCCCACCGCCGGGCTGGACCCTATGGGCCGGGAGGAGATGCTCGACCTGATCCGACGCATAGGCACCGACTTCGGCATCAGCGCTCTCGTATCGACGCACCTCATGGGCGACGTAGAGCGCACCTGCGACGAAATCCTCGTCATCGACGCGGGCCGGGTAACACACCAGGGCGCGGTCAAGGGTTTCACAGAGGAAACTCAAACAATGTACATCGAGGTCGACGACCGGCGAGACCAGCTGGTCGCCGCCCTCGCCGACCGGGGCATTGAGGCGAACGGCGACGGCCACGGGCCTTTGCTCATCGAGAACCTCAGCGACGACGGCTTCGACGCGATCAGGGACGCCCTGGTAGCGTCTGGAGCGCCCCTGAGGCGGCTGGCACCGGGCCGAGCACAACTCTCCGACATCTTCAAGGCGTCCGGCACCGAGCGTGAATCGGGTATGAGCAACGGCCAATGAACAAGCCTCAGGGTGAAGTCTTTGACATCGGCTACCAGCCTTACGAGGGCGCGCGTGAAGGCCGCAATGCCGCCCGCAAGGCTTTGCTGATCGATGGCATGCGCACAGCCCTGGGCATGGGACGAGGACTAACTGCAAAAATCCTCCCCGGCCTGCTCTTTCTTGCCCTGCTAATACCGGCGCTGGTTTTCATAATCATCGCATCGGTAGTAGGGCAGACCGGCATAGATGACTTACCGGGGGTGGCAGACTACTACCAGGGAGCAATCTACCCGGTACTCATCTTCTCGGCGATCATCGCCCCAGAGTTACTCACCACCGATCGGCGAAACGGCGTCCTCAGCCTTTACCTGGTAAGGCCAATCACCTCCTCCGACTACATAATTGGTCGCTGGTTGGCGTTCTTTCTCCTCTCGTTAATCGTCGTCTGGGTTCCCCAACTACTGCTGTACATAGGCGTCAATTTGGGTTCCACAGACGCCTGGGAATACTTACGTGACAACTGGGACGACATTCCTCGATTCCTCCTGGCGGGCGCGGCCCTCGCGCTTTTCACCACCACCCTTCCACTTGCTGCTGCGGCCTTTACCGACCGGCGCGCAATCGCAGCCGCGCTCGTCATTGGCATCTGGGTGATAGCCCTGGCCGTAGGCAACGCCCTCAGCGACGGCATAGGTGGAACCGCAGGTGCCTGGCTGGCCCTGATAGACATCGGTTCCACCCCCCTGCACATCAATGACATGATCTTCAATCAGGCCTCCGACGGACCGGGCAGGGCGGCAGAAGAAGTTCCCAAAGCCGTTCGAATCGGTTGGTACCTCATTCTCGTCGCTGTACCCGCCGCTTTCCTCTACATGAAGTACAGGAAGGTTTCGGCATGACGGACAGAGACGCAAATGGGACCCCCACCATCCGGGTGGACAGCGTCTCGAAGTGGTTCGGCAACGTCGTCGCGGTAAACGACGTCTCGTTGGAAATACGCCCCGGCATCACCGGCCTGCTGGGCCCCAACGGCGCTGGCAAAACAACGCTGCTGCACATGATCAACGGCCTGTCAGCCCCGTCCGAGGGCGAAATCACCGTGCTGGGCGAGCCAGTTCGGAACAACCCCGGCATCTACAATCGCCTCGGCGTTATGGCCGAGCACGAGGCCGTCTACGGCTTCTTCACCGGCCGGGCGTTCGTCGAATTCTCGGCCCGGCTCTACGGACTGAATGACGTACCGGCAATGGTGGACAAAGCCATCAAAGCCGTGAACATGGCCGACGCCCAAAATCGACCTCTCGGTGAATACTCCCGAGGCATGCGCCAGCGTATGCGCCTGGCCGCCTCCATGGTGCACGACCCGGAGGTCATGCTCCTCGACGAGCCGCTGTCAGGAACCGACCCTCGCCAGCGGATTGAGTTTTCTGAGCTACTGGCCGAGCTTGCGAAAGACGGGAGGACCATCGTCGTGTCCTCACACATCCTCGAAGAGGTCGAGACGCTGGCCGACTCGATACTGCTCATGATCAGCGGCAAGCTGGCAGCCGCGGGAGACTACCGTGCCATTCGCGCCAAGCTCGACGAGCGACCCTACACCGTCAGTGTCGGCTGCTCCGAGCCACGCCGCATGGCCGCCGCCCTCGTCGGGCTCGACGAGGTGGACTCGGTCACCGTCGATGCAGAGGGGCGGGTGATCGTGTTGAGTAAGAACGTGTCTGTCCTTCAACTGGCCGTGCCCAAATTGGCCCAGGACGCTGGCATTCGCCTGGAGCGTGTGGAGCCTTTGGACGACTCGCTTGAGAGCGTGTTCGGGTATCTGGTGGACGCATGATGGGTAGAAACATGATGGGTAAAAGCATGATGGCCGGTTTCATTAAAGACCCCGTCCTACATATTTCCCTGAAACAACTTTCCGGCCCCAGACGTATGACGATCGTGACGCTGCTGGCAATCATCCCCGTCGTCATCACCTCGGTCATCGTTGGGGTCAACGGAGGGGTGCCCGACGAGTTCGCGGCACCCATATTCGGCAGAATGTTCGTCGCTGCGATACTGCCCATCGTAGTAATGGCCCTGGCGACTGCGGCCTTCGGCAACGAACTGGAGGACAAGACCCTCAGCTATCTCGTGCTAAAACCGGTGTCACGTCTGCGACTTGTGCTCCCCAAATACGCCGTCACCGTGCTTATGACCGGGCCGCTGCTCGTCGTAAGCGGGGTAGTAGTCGCTCTGGTCGCCTACGACGCCGACGCGCGCACGGCCACTGCGGTCGCAGTGGGGATAGCGGTCGGTGTCGTCACCTATTCCAGCATCTTCATGTGGATGGGCCTGGTGACGACCAAGGCCCTGGGCTTCGCCCTTTTCTACGTGTTCCTTTGGGAAGGACTGCTCTCTGAGTTCCTGTCGGGAATCAGGTTCCTGTCCGTGCGGGCCTACACCGTGTCGATAATGCACGGCATTGAGGACATTAACCTGGCGGAACTGGACGAACTCTCTATCCGACTGCCCGTGGCCGCCGTGGGCGCGGGCATCGTCACGGTGCTGTTTTTCTACCTCACCGTCCGCCGTCTCCGCCGCATGGACGTGCCCTAGCCGCCCGTGGCCCGGCTAACCCACCGTCGCCAGGCGATACCCCAGCCACACCGCACCGAGACCGGCAGCGATGTGTATGCCGATATTGGCGATCGTCGCGTTAATATCGCCGCTCCGCGCTAGCGTAAAAGTCTCGTAACCGAAAGCCGAGAAGGTAGTAAAGCCGCCCAGCAGCCCAACCACCAGGAACGCCCGAAAGTCGGTGCTGAGCACCTGGCGATGGTCCATTAGCCCGGCCACGACCCCAATAAGCAGGCAGCCGACAACGTTAACTGCCAGGGTGCCGTAGGGGATCCACTGCGACCCCGCCGACACCTGCCCCAGCCCGCGCCCTACTCCGTAACGGGCTATCGCCCCTAAAAACCCACCGGCACCGACGAGAAGCACAGTAATCATAAAAGTCGTTCCCCGCGCGCCGAGCGCGCTCGCATTGGCAATCGACCATTACTTTACTGCACCGTTGACCGGCCGTAACATCTGGCAGCGATTAAAACCCAAATGAACAAACCCGTATGAGCTGGATAGCGCTCGCCATAGTGGCTGCGGCCCTTACCGGCCTGGGAAATGTCGGCGAAAAGGTGCTGGCCAGTCGCTACATGCCCGACACCGCCAGCCTAATGGGGTGGCTCGCCCTGTCGGTCCTCGGCTACGGAGTCGTCTTCGCCTTCCTCTACCCTTTCGCGGCCGGTACCCCGCTCGGCCACATCATCGCCGTGTTCGGCAGTGGCGTGTCATTCGGGGTGGCCCTCAGCATCCTGTACCGGGCCATCAGGCGGTCAGAGGCATCGCGGGCCTTCCCGGTCTTCAACTCCGCACCGGTCTTCGTGGCCATAATCGCCGTGTTCGCCCTGGGCCAGAGCGTTAGCGCGCTGCAGTGGCTGGCCATCCTGCTCGTCGTTGCGGGCGTTGTCGCCATCTCCGTCGAGCGGGGCAAAGGTGGCAGGCCCAAACTCGACAGCACTTTCCTGTGGCTGCTGGTCGCCGCCGGGGCCGTGGGCCTCTCGCAGGTACTGGGAAGCTATGCCCTGGAGGAAGTCACCACCCAGAACGCCTTTTGGGCCCAGCGGTTCGGTGCCCTCCTCCCCATCGCCCTGAACTGGCGACGAGATTCTTTGAGGAACTTTTTATCAACGGCCCGCAGACCGGGCGATACCGTATTTGCGCTGGTAACCGAGGCCGGCGTTCTGCCCGTCGCCCACTTGCTTATGCTGGAGGCGTTTTCCAAAGGCCCCGTATCGCTCGTTTCCGCCACCATTGCGACCGTACCGGTCTGGGTATTCCTATTCAGCACCGCCCTGAGCACCCGGCTGTGGAACGTCCTGTCAGAGCCCCTTAAGCCGGGCACGCTGGCCATCAAAGCTATCGCCATCGGTGGCATAGTGGCCGGAGTTGTCGGAATCACATACTTCTAACCCGTGGGGTTCTTGGACAGGTTCGCCAGGCGTCACACGGTTGAATTGGTCCCTATCGGTTGACGCTTTATTGAGGAACGGGCGTGTTCACCGTAGTATTGACCGACCCTCAAGGGAGCCCCAATGGCAATCGACTCAAACATCACAACACTCTTCACCCATCCCGACTGCACCTACTCCGGTGCTAAAAAGACGGAGTTGGACGAAGACAAAGTCGAATACCAGGAGATCGACCTGGGCCTCCACCCCGACCGGTGGGCCGACCTGGAAGAGATAACCGGGGGCGAGCGCATCACCCCGGTCTTCATCGGACCGGGCGTAATGGAAATCGGCTACCACGGCGTAGGCTGAACCTTCTAACCCCGGGCCGTAGGCCCGGACATCGAATTTCAGGCAACGGTCGAATTGCGAAAGCGATGAGGCCACCAGCCGAAGAAGCCTTGACGAGCGAGGCGAAGCCTCGCGGAGAGTACGGAGACACAAATGGCCAAACCCGTTAACGTCGTCAACGTTGGAGACAAGGCACCCGACTTCACCCTGCGATCCCTCGACGGGCGCGACGTCAGCCTGTCGGACTACATCGGCAAACGAGTCGCACTGTTCATCTGGGCGTCTTGGTGAGCCTGCCGCGCACAGCTGCCAGTCTGGCAGTCCTTCCACTCCGGTAACGCCGGTAGCGACGTCGTGGTCCTGACCGTCGCCGTAGACGTGCAGGGCGCCGACAAGGCACGGCCGTACACCGAAAAAGCGAACGCCACCTTCACCACCGTGGTTGACGAGGCCAACGCCCTGGGGCAGCTATACGGCTACAAGGCCATTCCCAACCTGTTCCTCATCGAGGCCGACGGTACCGTCTCATTCAAGGAACTCGGAACGTTCAACGTGCTCGAACCGGCCAAGCGCGCCATCGTCGACCAGTGGGCTGCCACAGGGGCAACAAGCGAAAAGGGAAACACCGAGGACCTAGACGGCAGCCACGCCCAGGCCAACGCCCACTTCCTATTCGGCCAGCAGCTATTTAAGCGCGGCATGACACAAGACGCCCTGACAGAGTGGCGCAAGGGCGTCGCGCTAGAACCGGACAACTACAACATTCGCAAACAGATCTGGGCCATCGAAAACCCCGACCGGTTCTACGACGGCAAGGTCGACTACGACTGGCAGGACGAACAACTGGCGAAGGGCCTGTAATGGCGAGTGGCCCCAACGTAAGAGACCTGTTCGACATGTCCGGCCGGGTTGCCATCGTCACCGGCGGCGGCACCCATCTCGGTACTGCGATGGCCGAGGCTATCGGCGAACTGGGCGGCACCGTCGTGTTAGCCTCTCGCCGCCTCGAAGTCTGCGAAGAGGCCGCCGCCGGGCTTGGCGAGCAAGGCCTGGACGCCCATGCCGCTCGGTGCGACGCCACAGACGAAGCCGACGTGCAATCTCTAGTGGACGGCGTGATGGAAAAACATGGCCGACTGGACGTCATGCTGTGCAACGCCGGGGGCTCGCCCGCCGACGACGACACCCCCAACGCCGACGTCGCCAAATTCCGCGAAGCCGTAGGCATGAACATCAACTCCACCTTCATATGCGCCCAGACCGCCGCACGGGTGATGATTGGCCAGGGAGGCGGCAAAATAATCACCATCGGATCCACCCACGGCATCATGGGCACCGACAAGCGCCTGTACGAAGGCCTCGGCCACAAGCGCTCGTCAATTGGCTACTTTGCCGCTAAAGGGGGAGTGGTCAACCTGACCCGCGCGCTAGCGGCGGAGTATGGCGAACACAACATCACCGTCAACTGCCTGAGCCCGGGCCAGATACCCAAACCCACCGTGAAACCCACCATGGTCGAACGTATGCGACTGCGTCAACCCATCCAGCGCAGCGGCCAGCCAAAGGACCTAAAGGGTGCCGTCGCCCTGCTCGCCTCCCCGGCTGGCGATTGGATAACGGGCCTCAATCTTCTCGTAGACGGCGGCTGGTCTACCTTCTAGTTAATCTGGCTAGTCAATCGGGCTGATTAATTTGGCTTGCCAAACTTGTTACCCGTTTCCTGATAACATGTGCGTACCTTCTAGTTCTGCGCGTCACGTACTGACCTCATCCGTCGTTGTCTGACAGGCCCAAGCTGGGTCTCCGCTTTGCTCTTAGGAATATTGACCGAATGGAGTTCGGTATGAGAATTTACGTTGGAAGTCTTGCAGAGAGTGTTACAGACGAGACGCTGAGAGCAGCGTTCGCCGCCTATGGAGAGGTCGCATCGTGCGACGTCATTACTGACCGTTACACCGGCCAGTCCCGTGGTTTCGGCTTCGTCGAGATCCGCGACAACGAGGGTGCCCAGCAGGCCATCCGTGCGTTGGACGGCAGCGACCTCGGTGGTCGCACGCTGAGGGTCAATGAGGCCCGACCCCGCACAGAGAACCGAGGCGGCGGCGGCGGCGGCGGCGGCGCTGGCGGCGGTGGTGGACGCGGCGGCGACTTCGGTGGCGGCGGCGGCGGCGGTGGACGCGGCGGAAGCGGAGGCGGAGGTCGCTGGTAAGTCCAGCTACCGAAGCATCCTCAGGTAGCAGTGAGGGGTTAATTCCCCAAGCCACACCTGACTCGCTCCGATAATCGAATAGCAAGAGCAAAAGCCCTCACCCTTAATTGGGTGGGGGCTTTTGTGTTGTCGCCAGCCTGCGACGTATGTAAACGCTCAGCAGGCCGATTGCTACGGCGGCAGCGCTGCCGGAGACCGCCAGGGCGAACGGGGCGCTCACCGACTGCGCCAGGAACCCCAGCATCAGCCCTCCGAAAGCCGAAGCCCCCCAGCCCAGCTGGTGGATGCTCGATACCCGGCCCCGGTAGTCATCGGCCACGATGCTCTGGAGCAGCGTGTTGTTGATCGTCCCAAAGGCCATCGTGAACGCACCAACTGCTCCTATGGCAACAATGGCGACGGGCAGCCAACCAGCGAGGGCGAACGCGACGAGTGAGACGCCCAGGCCAACACCGGTCACCGCCTGGACAGACGCCGAGTCCTTAAGGTTCACGAAATTGGCCAGCGCCAGCATTCCCACAAGGCCGCCGACACCAGTGGCCTGCAGCAAATAACCGTAACCATCGACCGGCGAGTCCAGGACATCTGAGGCAAACGCCGGTAGCAACGTCAGGTACGGAGTCGCGAAAATGCCCGTTACCACGCCTATCGCGATCAATGCCACCATCACCCCGTTGGCACGAATGTAGGAAAAGCCTGCTAACAGGTCGGCAAGCGGGCTTTTGACATGTGAATTCTCGCGAGCTGCCTGTGACTTCAGTCGCGAAAACATAATCGCTGTGAACACGTAAGCACCGCCGACGAAGAAGAACACTCCCTCAATCCCCCACGCTTTTATCATCAGCGGCAAGAACATCGGACCCAGTACCGCAGAGCCGACATAGAGCATCGACTGCAACGACAGCGCGTTCACTAGATGCTCCCTGGGCAGCAAGTTCGGCACTATGGCCTGGCGGGACGGTATGTCGAACGAAAGCAGTACGCCGTTGGCCACCGAGATGGCTATCAGGTGCCAGGGCGCTATTACATCGAACGCTATCAGCGCGCCGGTAAGAAGCGCCGTAACGGCGAACATCGCCCTTGTCGCCGTCACCAGCTTCACCCTGCTCACCCGGTCCGCCAGCACGCCGCCCCACATGGACAAAACAAGAATCGGGCCAACACTGGCGAACGTGAGGATGCCCAGCATGGCCTCGGAGTCCGTGAGGTCGAAAATGAGCCACAGCCGTCCGGCCATCAGCAGCCATATGCCAATGTTGGATGCGGCGTTGCCCACCCAAAAAACCCGGTATTCCCGGTACCGCAGTGCGGTAAAGATTTTAGGTAGGCTCAATTCATTGCCCCAAAGGAGAGTTTACGGTCGATTGCCAAAGTGATCAGCGCTTGCGCGAAGAAGCCCTGACGAGCCCGGCGGGGAGCGGCGCTTGCGCGAATAAGCCCCCAGAGCTAACGAAGTTAGCGGAGATATCGACTACGCATTTGTCGCCCGGCAGCGGCCCCGGAAGTATGCTCGATACCCTCGATGAACTCCCGCACAGCCTTCGGTCCGTTCTCGGCCAGCGCCCCGAAAAACAGGTCGTTGTCATTGGGGCGCTTGGGCAGCCACTCCACCTGAAAGTGAGCCATCGGAATGCGCGACCGCAACTGCGACACTTCGTGCGCCAGGTGATCGGCGGCCACTTCCAGGTTGTGGGCGTCCGTCCAGTCGGCTTTATAGACGATAGTCCCGGCCGTATCCACAATGAAGCTCATGTTCGGCAGCTTGCCATAGGCACCGTGCAGAGGGCCGTCCAGGTCGTCAACCAGCATAGTGCGCCGAATACTCCATTGCTTCGCCATGCGCAGGGCGTGCTGGACCTTTTGGCCCATCGTCTCGTGGTGTGGCCACGTCTCACCGGGGTGCCCTTCACGGGTGTACACGAATAAGAAGCCAACACCCCGTTCACCTAGCCGCTCGGCCAGGGGTTCCAGGGCTGACGCCGCCAGCCCACAGTACGGTCATGAAGCCGAACCGAACTCCACTATTAACGGACCGCCTTTCCAAAAGTCCGACAGCCTCACCCGTTCGCCGGTAGCGGCGTCCGTAAGCTCGCCATCCGGTGCCTTCATCCCTGGACGAATATGATCACGAAACCCGTTGAAGGTCGCCATGTCCATGTCGGCCGGAAACGACGCGTAGTTGTAGTCCATCAATTTGTCACCACGTTCATGGGACTCCCGCTCAAATATGCCAGCACGTTTTCCACCGCTCCCTGGTTCAGTAGCTCCATGCCCTCCGGTGTCACATCGGCAACGTGAGGCGTTAGCACCACGTTGTCGCAGCCCAGTATTGCGGCGTCCGGCGGCAAGGGTTCAGCGTCGAACACGTCCAGCCCCGCTCCGCCCAGGCGACCGTCGTTGAGCGCGTCCACCAGCGCGGCCGTATCCAGCAGAGGTCCACGGCCCACGTTGACCACCATCGCCCCCGGCTTCATGGCCGCTATCTGCTCGCGTCCCAGCATACCCTTGCTCTCGCGTGTCAGTTTGAGGTGCAAACTCACGACGTCGGACGTCCGCAGCAGTTCCTCATAATCAACGTACTCAACGCCGTGTTTGGCCGCCCACTCGGCGTCCGGGTGGAACGTCCAGGCAATTACCCTCATCCCCAGGGCACGCCCCTTCTCAGCCGTCAGTTTGCCAATATTGCCCGTGCCTACAATGCCCAGCGTCTTGCCGTGCAGGTACATCCCGTCCACGTTCACCCAGCGACCGGCCTTTAGTTCGGCTGTGTAAAACGAAGTTCGCCGGGCCGCCGCCATCATCAGAGCCACGGCGTGTTCGGCAACTACCGGCGCGGTGCGCCCGGGCTGGTTGCAGACGATGATGCCCAGTCGCGAAGCGGCCTCCAGGTCTATCGAGTCCGTACCAATAGAGCACGTCGTTATCATGCGCAGTCGCGGCAGGCTGGCAAGTTCGGCCTCGGACCACCTCACCGAGCTTCGCGTATTGAGAATAACGTCGGCCTCGGCGACCCGGGCGAGCTTGTCTTCGTCACTGGCTGGCCGGTCGGTGTGAACGACAACCTCGCCTTTGTCTCGCAAAGCTGCCAGGTGTGGCGACGCCTGCAACTGCGGCGGGAAGTCTCCGGGGGCAACAAATCGCAGGTCAGTAATAGGGGGCTCCTTGTTTCCAAGTAGTATCGGAGTCTGGGGGTAGTATCGGGGCGCTCTGGGGCGCAGTCGATGGTAGATGCGACCGGGCTGTCAGGCAAGCGTTCCCCGTCGGCTGGTTGTCCCGCAGACTCGCACAATTCGTTAGAGGTTCGGTCAATATTGGGGCTCCGTTCGGTGGCTATGGGTGCCTCCCTGTGCCCAATCGGGGCTGAACCGCGATAACCTAGCTTGCGCAATGATCCTAATTAGGCGCCTGATAACCGTACCCTTGGGGCTCGTATTTTTCTTACTCATGGTGGCAGCCGTGTTGCTACTTGCGGTGAACGAGCGCTTCCTACAGACAAACGCATACCCTGAGCTTCTCGCCGAAACCGAGTTCTACGCCTTCGTCATGGGACCGCTACTGACGACCGCACTTGACGAGGCGCGGGAGCTACCGGGCAGCGAGTTCTCCGACGACTTCAGCGACAACCCGTTCGTACTGTCCGGTCTGACCACTGAAGAAATCAGCGCATCGCTCAACCGCGCCTTCCCGCCCGAATGGACACAGGAACTGGTCGACACCTCGTTTGACCAGATCGGTGGCTACATACGTGGCGAACAAGACGAATTCACCGTCCAGATAGAGGCCGGGGAGCAGGTCAAAATAATCGTCGACGAGGCGCAGGCTCTTTTGAGCAAGGCCCAGGCCTACAACTTGCTGTACGACGAGGTCGTCGATCCGCTATTGGAAGAGTTCGACCAGGGAGGCCTCCCGCTTGACGTAAGCGTGCCGGTAAGCAGCCTGTCTGCGGCCGCCAGGGCGATAATCCCTCCCGATTGGATACAAGACAACGTCGAGGGCATCCTCGACGAGGTGACGCCTTACATGGTCGGCGATACCGAGTCTTTCCGGGTACACATTCCCTTCGACGACCGCGTCGAGATAGCCGCCGAAGAGTTGAAGAAACTACTGGCCGAGGGCGACGTGTACCAGGTCGTTTACGACGAGGTCATCGAGCCAGCGGTCACCGATGCACTGGGCGTCGTGATCAACTTGCCCATCGGCATCAGCATCTCCAAAGACGAGGTCGTGGCCGCCATGCGCGCCGTCGCCCCAATTTCGTGGGTGCAGCAGCAGGCCGAGCAGATCATCGACGCCGCAGTCCCCTACCTGGTAGGTCGCGAGGACGACTTCGTGGTTTCCCTCGATCTACGCGAAAACAAAGTCGCCACCGCAGAGCACATAAGCTTGCTGGTCGCGACCAAGCTGGAAGCGCTACTGAACCTGCCGACGTGCACCCAGCGACAGCTGGTGGACCTGCTGACGATCAGCGGTTTCTCTGACATCCCCGAATGCATCCCGCCGGGCATGCCCATCGCCGAACTGGCGGAACTGGTTTCCGAAGGCATCGACGATCAGATCCAGGCACTGGTGATAGACGCCATCCCCGACACTGTGGAATTCGACCAGTCCACGCTGCTATCGCAGGTCGCGTCTTCTGGCGACGGCGAGGACAGCATTGAACGCCTCAACGACATTCGCGAACTCCTCGCCGACGGCTTCACCTACACAGACGCCGACCTCAAGGCCGACATCGTCGACATCGTCGACAACGACATCATGTCCCTGGACGGCTTCGAGGACTTCCGCTCGTTCCTCAGCGAGGGATGGTCCTTCACCGAGCAGGACCTGGAAGCTCGGGTTGACCAGGCCACAGGCGGAATCGAAACCTTCCACACTATTAGGGAGAATTTCAACTGGGTGAACACGTTCCGCTGGCTAGTGTTCCTGCCTATGGGCTTCATCTTATTGCTCATCGGCATGCTCGGCGGTCGCTCATGGCGCAGCCGACTGGCCTGGGCGGGTGCGTTCCTAACGGTTGGCGCCGCCATCACCTTCGCAATTTCCGGCCCAGTCTATGACAGCCAGGGCAAGCCCAGGCTCGACGACTTGAAGGAAGAGATACGGCAAGAGATCCAGTTAGACGACATCTACTTCCTCAAGACCAGCGAACTGGCGACCGAAAAGGCCCTGGAGATCGCCGAAGTGGTTGCGGACGACTTCCGCAACTCCATGTTCGCCGGCAGCCGCAACCTCCTCATAGCCGGTGTGGCTATTTTGGCGGTGGCGATAGGTCTGGGCTTCCTACCCGGCGGCACCCGCAAGCGAAAACGGCGACCGGTCGCCAAGAGCGCAGGCGCAGGCAAGACCGACTACTCAGACGTATTCCGCGAAGCCAAAC
>Ga0114999_10005604_pt1 | contig 14731 bp, 25 predicted proteins | sample ArcticOcean_MG_C_3_FD_89820 | JGI IMG/M metagenome (GOLD analysis project Ga0114999, IMG submission 89820) | Marine microbial communities from western Arctic Ocean - ArcticOcean_MG_CB8_126 | ecosystem: Environmental > Aquatic > Marine > Oceanic | place: Arctic Ocean: Canada Basin | collected...
ACCTCAAGTCAGCCCGACAGGTTGCGGATAAACTTGGGCCGCAAGAGAGGGCGGTGCTCCAACAGGGGAAGAAGACTCAGGCTGACGTTGAGTTCGTTGAGAGCGATGCACAGCTTCGTAGGGACATCAAAGACCTTGGGTTTGAACTTAGCCCTGATGGAAGGTTCGTGAACATGTCCAACCCTGACGTTGCCACCTCTAGCGCAGGGAAGCTGTATAGCCTGATGAGAATGATGAGAGGGAAGCTCGATAAACTTGAAGGCGATGACCCTTCACAGTTCACTGAGGCCAAGGGTGTCGTTGGTGACGTGCTCAGGCAGATGGATGACATCCTCAGGGACAGGGTGAATAAGACCACATGGGTTGATGGTCCCGATGGCCCTGTTGAGTATGTCAAGACGATAGACAATAATCGCATTCTCGCTGAAGCACTCGATAACTTCAGTGCCCATTCCGATGCCATCACTGCGGAGCTTGCGCTTTTCGATAAAAATAAAATATCCACACTCACGAAGATGCAAGACCGTGTGGGCGATGAAATCGTGAGAACAAGAAGGGCGAAGTCTGACGCTAACGAAAACCTCAAGGATGCGACTCGTTATGTCGAAGAGAACGCTGTAGAGATGAAAAGAGCGTCAATGCTGACCGATGAGAACATCCACGGCCTGATGCAGATATTAGGTGAGTCGAACACGCCAGCAGAGACAGCGGCGTTCCTTCGCAATCTAAGGTTGATTGACCAGACCGCCCCAGCCAAGTTACTGGCGTCTGTTTTCTCTATGAAGTGGTTGAAGGCTGATGGCACGAAGGTGGGAAAGGTTCGTAAAGGCGGCGGTGATGCACCTCAGTTCGATGGGCCTACCTTCTTCAAGGAAGTGTTCGGAGACCAGAGGTCGAGAGATAACCTGACCGCCATGATTGAAAGTGTTGCTGAGAGCTACGGGAAAGACCCTCGCGTTGTCGGTGCTGGCTTCAAACGCTTCATGGACATCATTTCGAGGCAGACTGAGTTGAGGGCAACGTCAGGCACAACTCCTCAGGGCCATAGAATCCCCTTCAACATTCAGGGGGTTGCTATCGAGATAATGAAGACCACCAACACGCTTGCCAAGAAGAGGGATGCTTCATTCCTTATCGACCTCGCCACGAGCGAGAGGGGCCTGAGTCTCATGCGCGAATTGGCTGGAGGTGGCAAGAAACTTGGTGCTGTCCGCTCAAGAGGTAAGATTTCTGGTCGTCAGGAAATCGTCCAGCAGATGTTAAATATATCCAGACAGTCGAAGACAGCCGACCAGCCGGAGATGTTTTTTACGATGACTCAGAATGAAGATGGTGGCGTGTCAAAAAGTTCAAACTTGGCTTACGGCCAATAGGAGGTAGGTATGGGTGGATTCGACGGAACCGGGACTTACAACAGGACGCACGACTGGACTACTGACCGTGATGCCGGTACGAAGATTACCGCTTCTCGTATGGACACGGACATGGACGAGATGGCTACAGGTCTGTCCACCTGCATAACGAAAGACGGTCAGACAAATCCTACAGCCAACCTAAAGATGAACTCAAGGAAGCACACTGGCGTTGCTGTTGGTAGCGCACTGACAGAATATGCAGATGTAGCATCCGTACAGAAGAGTTCTTACTTGTATGTGCTTGAGTCTGGTGCGGCTGATGTTTATGTAGCCACTCTATCACCTACACCAGCGGCCTACACGAGCGGCATGACGATAATCCTGAAGATTGCTTCAGGTCACACGAATACTGGCGCATCTACAGTGAACGTCAACTCACTTGGCGCTAAGGCCATCAAGAACCCTGACAGTACTGCACTGGAAGCCGGGGCTATTATTGCTGGTCAAATAGTTATCCTGACTTACGATGGAACGAACTTTCAACTTTTATCCACACCTTCGGAGAGCAGTATCTCTGAGTTCGCCGCAACAACGGAGATGGTTTTCCATCAGGCGTCTCCTCCTACTTTTTGGACGAAGAGTTCAGACAACGACCAAGTTCTTAGGGTTGTAAGCGGAGGAACTGGTGGTTCTGGTTCTGGAGGTAGTAACTCTATCGTAGCTGGGTCATCTACATCAGCAGGTGGTAGCTCACACACGCACACAGGCCCATCTCACACACATACCGGTCCTAGTCATACCCATACACAAGGTGCTACGGGTAGCACCGCTTTAACTGTTGCACAATTAGCAGCGCACACTCATACCGTGGGATTATCGAACTCAGGTGCGGACGCTTCGGGTAGCGGTACGGTTACTAGGACTTCCGGGACTACAACGTCTAGTTCAACTGGTAGCGGTGCTGGGCATACCCATACAAACCCAACTACGGCGGCAAGCGGAACAGACGCATCCGGCGCAAGCGGAACAGGCGCATCTGGCGCAGAGTCCGCTCATACACATGTAGTAACACCGGCCATTAAGTACAGGGACGTAATCATCGCCGCTAAGGACTAATAATGAGCTTTGACTTCGACATGACTGGGAATAAATGCTCACTGATAAAGGCAAAGTGTCCCGGAAGATGGATACAGAAGGAAGGCTGGGGATGCCCATACTGGAAGGAAACTTGGGTGAATGTAGACGAAAGCCCAAAACCTGTCCTGTGGAAGGGCTGTAGTATTATGATGGACTACGAGCTTTCTCTAGGAATGACTAAGGCGGTTAAGGAAGCGGCTAATACAGTTCAGGGTGTTAGGAACGTTATGGCTAGAGGGTTCCTTGGACTAACTTTAGCTGCTGGCCTTGACCCAACTCCGGTAATGGCAGAGTTTAACAAAGCAGATGAAGACACCAACAAGGGAAGAAACTCTATCGAAATTAAGAGCAATAATGGTTAGCACGGAATATGCTTAACTGAAAATTGAACGCCTGAAGGAAGAACTCCTAATGGCGAGAGGGGATTGAGATGGCGACAGGGGTAGACCAAAGCAACTTTCTTTTTAGGGGAGAGGGTCAGGGGGCAAGTGCTAGTCAAGTAATAAGTAAGAGACTTATCGACATAGCCGACAGTGACAGTAAGGATATGGCTGTAAATGCCTCCAGCCTAAAGACGTTCAGGTACACTGTCCCTGCTGGTCACACAGCCAGACTTCATTCGTTGTCTATGGTTGTACATGACGCATCTTGCCTACCTACCGGGTGGGGAGCGGCGGCTCTTACTAACGGAATATTCATAAAGGCTTGGAACTCAGATGATGAAGTCCTAGTGGATATTACTGATGGGGAGTCTATAAAGGACATGGCGTCTATGAGTCTTCTGTCCAGTGGACCACATAACTTTGTAGACCTAGCTAGTACCGCAACTGACACGTTTTCTTTTTGTATGGATATAGTTAAGGTTATTGGAGAACCAATAGTTCTTGATTCGGGTGACTATTTTGGCGCAACCATCCAAGATAATCTTTCTGGGCTTATATATTTCCAGATGATGGTTCACGGCGTATACCACGTAAAATCATAGGAACATCCGAAATGAGAATGGCTAAAGAAGATTGGGATTGGGGACCAGAGTTTCTGTGGGGTGAATTTAATGATCCCGACTCTAAAGATGAAGATAGTGGACTCAACATGCAACCGGACTTCATGGATAAACTCCTTGAGCTTCGGAAACTATGTGGGTCTCGCATTGTTGTTCATGGCACTAGTCGTGGTGGTTTTGCTGACGGTGGTCATGCCGACAAAAGCTCACACTACCTCGGCCTCGCTGCTGACATACACTTCCCCGACTTGGGTGTTGCCTTTGCATCGAACTTTATACGCAAAATCAATTTCAACGGAGTCGGATTCTACGAGCATTGGAAGCCCATGCCCGGCTTTCACGTTGATATGGGTAATCGTAGGGCAAGATGGCTCCGTACTTCTAAGGGGCTTTACGTGTCTCTCACATGACGGAACGGAGGAAACCATAAATGGCAAAGTACAGAAAACTAATCGTAGCTGGAATCGGATTGACCTTCATGGCCCTAGACCAACTGGGTGGCATTAGTATTGGTATAGGCGCGGATCAGGTATTAGCAATAATAGTCCCAGTCCTCACCGCCCTTGGTGTGTGGGGAGCGGCCAACGGATAGAGGAATCCAATGAGTCCTATCCTCTCTCTGCTCGCAAATTCCGTCTCAGGGGGCTTGGTGTCTCTTGTTAGCGGCGTAGTGGGTCTATTCGGTAAGATTACTGATCTATACGGGCGTAGTCAGCTTATTGGATTGGGGGAGGATAGGGCCTTGGCTAAACTTTACGAGAGGTCGAAGGGGAAACAAACCGATGCTAAGAAGGCTGGAGATGGTGTTGGCGTTATGTCTGATTCTGATGTTGACGATGAGTTGCGGGGCGACTACCGGAAAGGTGACTGATTCGTCCTGCGTATCCTATCGAGTAATCACCCCGCACCACGACGATACAATGATAACTAAGAGACAAGTTCTAGTCCATAACAGGGTCTTTAGGAGTCTTTGTCCTTAATCATACCCCCTGAAGCGTAAAACAGTTTACCCACCCATACATTGACACCGGCATCTAGGCTCCAGTATCGATGGTTTGCTTGTTGGCAAACCTGCTTGTCGTCAACAAATACTATTCCCTTCAGGCCGTCTTCGACCAGCTTAACGACATTTGTGACATCTGGAGTGACCATACAACAGGCACTGTTTTCAAGGCACTCCTGATTCTTTTTCTTGGAGTACGACTTTGGTATCTGATGGTATATTCTTATATTAAGGAACACCGGACCTTCTAGTGGTGCTTCGCCATCCATCTTGAATCTTGCTATTTCCTGAATTTCTTTCTTCTTGTCGGAAGATACTTTTGGTGAGTATGCCATCCTGAACTTGCCTCGTTGGACTACCTGAGGTGCCTTCCAAGGGACAGCCTTTCCCGGTATTGAGAACCTAATCTCGTCCATGCCTAGCTCCTATTGTTTTTCTTCTAGCTTCTTCCTTCGTATATCCGCACCCTTTTTTGTGAACCATTTAAAATAGAGAGACCTCCCACGGTTCGTCTCTTCTCCTCTCTCGTGAGCTATCGCCTGTGAAATTTCTGAGATAGGAACCTTCTCCGTCACTGCCCCTACTCGCTCCAGAGAACCTGTGCATATAAGTTTTGTTGGCTGTCCGTGTACTTCAGAGAACTGATGTGAGTTCTTTGGTTTTGGTCTATCGTAAATTCTCTGGCATCGAGAGCCTTCTGTTAGATTGGATTTCTTTTTCGTGTCGTATACGGTTCCGCAATCAGGACAGGCCAGATGCTCAGATAGCCTAGTCCATATCATGGGTCCATTCTTCCCTGCCTCTATACGCATTTCACCTCCAAAAAGCGCCCCCCTGAAGTCATGGTCAAATGTCATCTCCAAATCCCTCCAGATATTCTGAGAAAAACCTATTCACCGTGGGTAGGTTTGCTGACTTAAATATACGGTCGTTTTTCAACTCCTCTATAGCGGCATCAGAAACGAATGCGCCAATGTTCCTATTTTCAGCCCATACTACCGTTTCGTACTCTCCTGAATCGACATTCTTCTCCCAGAAACGATATACGAACATTAAGGATGTGAGTAGATTAACCTCTTCCACCAAGTCTCTAATTCTCTTCTTGTGATGAACCTGAATGCGAGGCTTTGGATTCGGTATCAATGCTGACGCTCTATCTTTCGAGTACATGTCTGAGTAAAAACGAATCACCATATCTGCCTTTGATCTAATAACCTTCTCCTCTGGTGACTGTACTGAGAAGTTTAATTTACGCTGGTATGCCTTTGGTCTGTTCTCGTCACCCGGAAACAAGTGATGTACTTCGCCCATAGTTCGTTCCTCGTATTTAAAGTTTAGTTATTGAAGGGACCAGCCGCCGTAGGGAATAGAAAAGTCCGCCATGGCAAACGGCAACCCCACGAAAGCTGGCCCCACGATGCTAGTCTTGCAATTCTCCTATTGTCAGGAGCTTATTCTTGAACGAATCGAGATCATCAAGCCAAAGGTGCTCAACGTCTTCTACGCCAAACTCAGCCTGAGCCAATTCATCCAGCCTGTTGTACCCAATACCGAAGTCATCGCACGTAGCAATAAGCATATTAACCTGCTCTTCTCTGACGATGTCCCTGACTGGGGCGACCGAATCCAAACCAGCCCCTCCCTCTTCCGAACTGGCGGGTGGAGAGGTTTCTGCGGGTGCGCTATCCGCTGAGGGGCTGGCCTTGGTGGTCGGTTTCTGTTTTACCTTCCTTGGTACAACCTTCCTCGGAGCCTCAACTCTTGAAGTCGGTGTTTTGTCTTGTTCAAGTTCGTCAGCAAGATCGTCCTGCTCTTGAGATACAGGTTCATTGTCTGGTTCGTTAAGGACTTCAAAATCTGCGTCCATGGACTCGACATCGTCTACCTCTTGAATCCTTGCCATATCCGGTGATTTTGGGAGCATCTTGAATAGACGCCTGACGGGGGTTTTCTTCCACATCTCTTCCTCGTCAGTCTTCCAAGGACCGGAGTCCTTAGCTTTAGATCGTTCCCTGATTGCCCTGACCTCACTGGCTTCCATTACCAAATGCCAAGTCTGCCCATTAGGTGATCTAGCTACCGCATAAGCGGCCAGTAGTGGGTCTCCTAGTTCAGAGTGGACCCGATGGATAAGTATTGGGTTCAATCCTTCTTCCCACTCGAAATAGTCCCCTTCTCTGACTACGTGTGCGCTTATTGAAATCTTACCAGCCCTGTACGCCAGTTCTACGTACCCCTGATACCCAACAACTAGCGTTGCCTCGTACCTCCCTCGCTTGTTGTTTTTGAACGGTAGTAAGTACGCCTGTCCAAGTCCGGGTACTAATCCCATGGACGCTATTTCGTATAGCGCAGGAAGAACGCTATCCTTCGTGCATTCCAGAAGTCTTGGCGTTTTTCTGAACATTGTCAGTACGACACTAGAGAACAGTTCTTTCGGAACCCTGTTTGCTAGTGCGGACATCATTTCGTCTTCCTTGAGCTTGTAAGCCCTGACCATCTCAGGAAGTTGCGTTGTTTGTAGTGATTTATCTGCCATAGTTCCTCCTTAGTCTGTAGCGGCGGGGTTGAACTCCATCTGTAACTCCGTGTCCGAAAGTTCACGTTCTACGATGACCTCAGATGTATCCATTCGAGCCTCCATGTATTTTCCCGTCTCGTAGTCTTGGGTAATCTCGACCTCTACTTCCCTTGATTCGTATCCGCTTGTTAGCGAGGAAGCGGAGTGAGTCACGATAGCCCTCTGCTCATCAATCTTTGAGGTGTGCTGTGACTTAATAGCCTTCAGTTCTGCCTCAAGGTCAGTAATCTTTGTCACCGCATCAGCCATCCTCATGCTGAGTTCAGCCTTCTCTACACCAGTGAACCTACACTTCAGGAATCGACTCTGCTTCTTTCGGATTACCTTTTGTGACGACAACTCTTCTGCCTTATCCATATGCCCCTGTTCCTCACTTCTATCTTCGTCGTTCAAGACTGTCTCCTTCTGGCAGTGAGTGTTACCTCACCTGTTTCTAGGCGGATACTTTCCAGAACTGGTAATTCACACTGATTGCTCTGAAGCTCCATTTTAAGTGACTTCTTGTCCACTTTCATAACCTCCTGTATGGACACATACGTTTTTCCTTTTGGCCCAAGTGCCAATAGTTCATTCGCCGCTTTTTCCGTATCATCAATTATAACGGAACCAGAACCTTCCTTCACTCCATACGTTGTCCTCCCATGTTTTATGTTCTTTCGGTCTGGTATTTCCTCGATTGTTTTTATAAGCCAAGCCTTGGCCCCTTCAAGCGTTCCCTTTGCGGCGTCTATCTGTTCATCTAGGGACTGTACGTACATAGAGAACAGAATCTTACGCTCCTCTTGAAGTTTAGTTACGATACGTTCTTGCGCCTCATATATTCTGGCTACTTGGTGCGCCCGTTCCAGAGGTGGCTCGCTCTCTACCGCCTCGTGGCCCCTCATTACGTACACTCTATCGGACATATTTCCTCCTAAAATTCATCAGCCAATTCCGTTCGATTGAAACAAAAATTATCCCAATCGTAATTCGAAACGATACCTGACGTAATATTATCGTCATACAACAAATCGTAACTTCCGAAAATAAACTGGAAACCACCCATAGCTGAAAAAACAAGAAGAATAACTACAGTAAAGCATGACCACAAGATAATCCCATCTATACTTTTGGGTGGGTTAGCCCCACTAAAACTGCTCTTCCACGGATAATTTGACACGCTTCCTCCTTTCCATCACAAGGTCGTCCATCTTCACGCCCATTACGTCAGCTATGGCATACAAGACATTAATTCGTGGAGACATTAAACCAATCTCCCACCTCGAAACGTCCTTCTGTCTCGCCGGTATTCCGTGCTTGTCTCTAAGAAGAAAAGCTAGGTCGTCCTGAGACAGATTCTTGGCCCTCCTTATCTGTCTAATCACAAGTGCCAGTTCCATACTCACCTCCTTGTAGTTGTTGTGGTTACGGACCCTGTCCGGATTATTGGTTTTTTTTTGAATCAATAATCCGGCACTTTTTTTTAAGTCGGAGTCGATTTCTTAAAAACCCCAAGGGGCCACACAAACTGACCGCCCGACTAGAGTGTGCGGCTTTCCTTGGGGATAGCGACTCACAACGAGTGAGCCACTTATGCGCTCCTTATCCTGAGTTCTCCAAGTTTTGCAGCCGAATCTCTGAGGTGGTCTTCTGGTATATGTGTGTATCGCTGGGCCATAGCTAGTGAGGTCCAACCAGCCCAAGCCTGAAGGGTAGATACGTCAATACCTGCCATGGCCACCCTCGTAGCCCACGTATGTCTTAAATCGTGCCATACGGGCCTCTTAGAGGACATGAAGCCTGTGGACCGTACAAAGTTGTCATATAGGGTCGAAGTCCTAAGGAGGCGTCCCTTTGGGCCTCTAAACAGCAGTCCTACACGCCTTTTGTGACAAGACTCACCTAATGCAGTGATTGCCCTGTCTGTCAGTGGGATAGAACGAGCCTTCAGGGAGCCTCTGGCGAGCTTTCCGCCCTTGGTTTCTCTTACGTCAAGCCTGAGTATACGGTCATCTATGTTCAGGTTTGATGACATTAGATTCACAAGCTCACCTTGACGAACTCCAGTCTCTATGGAGAAGACGACAGCATCCACGAACCAGCCCGGTTTGTTCCTGATTATCGCTTCTTCCTGTGAGTATGAGAGGTATTGCCCTCTAGTTTCGGCCCTTGGTCTCTTCACTTTGTTGAACGGGTTGGTACTAATAAAACCGTCCTCCACGGCCTCCTGCATCATACGGGTGGCATATTTGCACCTCCCGTTGACTGTCGTTTGTTTGTAGAACCTCAACTGGTCCTCAATCCATATGTCGATATGCGTCTTACGTACTGAATCCAGAGGAAAGTGACCCACACAGGACACAAAATGACCTATAATAGACCTTCTGGAACCGATATCGCTGTACCCAGCACACCTCCTTAGGTACTCCACTGAGAACTCTTTGACTGTTTGCATTGTGGCAAACTCCTGTATGTGTGCTATAAGTTGAGTGCCTAGTTCCTCATGGACGGACACTCCTGAGTGAACGGAGGGCCGGGTTCTTGCCTCCCCGGCCCTCCACTCCATGACTAGGCCGCTACAGCAAGAGACTCTGCCTCACGTCCAATCGTGTCCCACTCTTTGCCTCCAGTTGAGAGCACCTTGTAACCCATGACCTCAAACTCAGTTGCCCTGTCGTAGCTCATGTTACTGTCCGCTGTTGATGTGACTGCGTTAGCTAGAGACCAAGCGTTTGCTCCATCAGAACCACTCGTCCTCATCCAGTTCTCGAAGACGGTCTCTCGCTCTGGCTCGCTCATTCCCATTCGCTTGCCCATGACCTCGACAATCTTAGATGGAGGAGCTATGCGCCTACTGAGGTCTACGTCCACCCCATCTCGCATCATCTGAAGCTCCTGCTCGAAACCATCCTTGTCCATAAGAGAGTCGATTGAGTCCACTAGACGGGATATTACAAGCGCATCCTCTAGCTTCTCTGTTGTATTCGACTCCTGAATCTGTAGCGTGTCCACGTTCTCTTTCTTTCCAAGGTGACGCATCGACATGAATGGCTTTACCATTCCATTTTTGCACACCAGCCGCTTGTAGTAACGCTCCAGCTTTAGCGCACCAAGCCCAACTTCGCTGTTCCTTAGACACAGACCAGCCTCTATGATGTCGTCCACCGCCCTGACCTTTCCCGTTAGACCCGGCATGGTCATCTTCATGTACAGGTAGTTGTCAGTCATCTGTAGCGATGCCGTTTTGAATATTTCGGCACCTCCCCTAGTCTCCATAGCTTTAAGGAACCATGACGCAACATCGTAATTGTCTACCCGGCGATATGAAGTGCTCAGGAATGCTCTCGCCATTTTTTTAGGCCCTATTGCGTTATGACCACCTGAGCTTATACTTTCGGTGGTTCTAACCAGCCTCTGCTCTTCCTTGTCGTGCAGGAATGCGTTTGCCTCGTCTGTCCAGATGTCAGGATGCTTGTCCATAAGTCTCTGGTAGTGCTTCTTTGGTATCTCAAGGTGAGTTGCTACCTGTTCGTGAAATAGCGGACTCATATCGAACTGACCCTGACCCTCCATATATAGAAAAGGCATTCTGTCCGTAGCACGAGAGAAGGACATCTTGCTAACCTCTCCCTTGTAGTCCCTTATCGAGTTCTTATGTTCCGACAACTGCAACTGCAACGTTGGTATATCTACTCCTTGCCTCATTTGTTTCTCCTTTTAGTTATTAGAATAACTGTTCGGGTCGTTATTGACCCCCTGCCCTTTTTCAATCGTGAGCAAACGGTTATGCAATTTCAGATGCGATGACATTAGATTCCTAACGTCATTAGCTATAGACACCTGATTTTTCGACAAACCCCTTGCCAAAGATACAAGTGACGCCCTAAATTCTCGCTCCTCTTCTTTCGTGGGCTTGTTTGATGTTTCCCTTCTGGTCAGCCAATCCCAAAAGGACTTCCGATTGTCATCAGTCATAAAGTCTTCTGGTTTCTTTTCAATTAGAGACTTTGATACGCCAGCCTTCCTAAGAACCTTGTTGGTGTAAGTTGTGTGCCAATCCAAAGTTTCCTTTTCTTTGAACATAATCTTACCGCCTCTGGGGCCTTGCCTGACGCATTCCAATCCCCATAGCCTTACTGCGTCATACATGAACTGTTGCTTAACATTTAGAACTTCCGCCATCTGCTTCGCAGTTAATAGGAACCTGTCTTCCATTTGACTTCCCCCTTTTCTCCCATAATCGGAGCTTGTGTTTGAACATGATGATTGGTATGTTCGGATTCTCGTCCGTACAACACAACAGACAGTCGCCGCAGTTAATAGCACCATTACTGCTCTCGTTTGGACACCAGACAGCCTTATGTCCGTCAGGAGATTTCATTCCCGGTACTGGGAACTCATATTCAATCGACACATGCCATCCCTCAGCTATAAGTCTATCGGCCTCATCCCAATCAGATGTAGATGCCAGTAGTGTTCCCTTGTACTCCGGTGCCTCTTCGGGGAAGTGCGTATAGCCAATGACAGGAAGTCCTTTCTCCCTAGCCATTTCAATCCCCCTGTTTGTGTCTTCCTTTGAGCGAGAGGGGTCTCCCCTAGCACCAAGTCGAACAAACTTCACAGAACTAAAGAACCTGTCGCTAGTAACCTCGTCAAGCGAATAACTCTTTCCGTTCTCCTTCTGTTTGCATTTAATCATTCCCATGTGTGCCATCCTTATGTGGCTAGAAAAGTGTGCGTAACACTCTTTTGTCTTGAGTAACGGACACCCTTCACAAGATTCCATGGACTCGTCATCCGTTAACCCAACGTACTGCGATATACACACACCAGTCTTTTCGTTTCCTTTGCTTAAAACCCACATGGTCCGATACTGTTCGTGAAAATAACTGTTTTGAACCAAGTCAAGAATAATCTCCTGACAATATGTCGAGTCCACCTAACCACCTCCTCTCTTGATGTACTTTATGTTGATTATGTCAGCGAACATTACGATGAACTTTATAAAATTGTGGGCCTTGCCTTCATTCTCTCTCACAATTCTATAGGCCCTGCCTAAGTCCCTCATTGATTCACTGACAATCCTTGGCGGCTTCAAACCAATCTCCCGCCACTGCCTATACAGCCTTACGGCCCTTAGTACGTGCCTTCTTGCCTCCTCCCGTTCGGGCATCAAGAATCTCCTTCATTTGTTTCAGTACAGACTCGTAAGTTCCCTTGATTCCATGTCCACTCCTTATTGCTCGTAGGATAAACCCGCCTTCTGGATTGGACATCTCATTCTGTAGAGATATCACCAAACCCTTAATTTGCGCTGTCTTTGGGTCTGCCCCTCCAGCGATAAACCCCTTGCCAACAAATTTTATTGGAGCCAATCGCTCGCCCCTTTCCTTGTTCGTTGCTTCGGTTTGCCTAAAAGCAAACTGGTTTCAAGTGTATGATTGAAATGGTATGATCCGGGCTTCCTTAACTACTACGGAAGCACCAAAAACGTCCTTTGTTTCCATGCTTAATCTTCGACCTGTATCCTCAACAACTCCCTGTTCTACGAGAGCATCGAATACACCCTCATTCTCCGACCAGTCCTTAACAAAGAAGCAACATTTCATCGGCTGCAATTCCACTATGTTCACGCTTATCTCGATTATTAACTCTACATTTTCGTTCCTTTCACCGAACATCAATAGCTTCGTTCGACCGTTTATTTTGTACATGCTCCAAACTAGGAATCCTTCCCAACCATTCCATTTGAAATCGTCCACAACTGGAACTTCAATCCCTTCTGGGGGAACTCCGTTCAGTTCGCCGTTCATTTCTTTGCTTTCTTGGGCGGTACGGCAAGGCCAACCTGATAAGACACGTCCTTCACCATCTTTTCTTTAAATCTCTTTTTCTCAGCAGGAGTTGCAGATATTCCACTGAGATCAATAATCATGTTTTTCTCAATCCAGCTACTTGATTTGTCTTTGCTCATTTAGTTTCTCCATAAAACAAAAAATATATTGAGGGCAGGAGAGTAGACTCACTCTCCCACCCCCTCCATCTGATTATTTCTCCTATTTCATATAAACCCTCCCCTGTTGACTGGAGTGTCGCCCCAGCTATCTCTCACGAATAACTTCTTCGATTATTGTCTTGATAACCTGACGCACAGTTGAGTGTAGAAAGTCGTTGTCGTTAATCTCCTCTTTGATGCGCTCTGTCTCCTCCTCAGACATATAGATAGATAGATTTTGCGGGTCTTCTTGGTTCATCTCTTCGTAAATTCTGCTGACATCTTCCTTCGTAATCGAATACAATATTTCGCTATCGTCCATTTCTCCACCTTTCAGGGCGTTTCTGTAGTTGGCTTGTTTGTAAACCGTTATACGGTCAACTCCTTCGTCTCTGCTTCCTTCAACTGTTCGGGTGTTATGAAGAATCCACCGCAATCAGTCACCATGACAGTATCCACCTTCCCAGTAACTGCCTTTCCATTGATGATACGAGTCTCAACATCTACGGGACTAAACCTCTCTTCCTCTTTAACTTCACACTTTCCCGCATTTGAAATATAAACATCGAAATCGAAACTTATTCCCATCCTCACACTCCTATACGAATAGCTCATCTTTCCATTCACCATGTCCGGCTTACTACTCCTCTGCCAGTCACCGCCCAACGCCTTTCGTAGCTCGCGCATGAAGCCTACTAAGACGGTTGCATTGTCGTGTTCTCCTACTGCTAGATTTAACTCAAAAGAATAGCTAGTCAGCCTGACATTCGCCCATCTCTCACCAACATCAGCCCACCCAACCTCAGCCCACTCAAGGGCGAGTACACTTAGAACCTCAAATGTGTCCTGCCTTTCGATTAGTCTGTCTATCTCCCTCTTATTGTCATTCTCTTGTTCAATCAGCAGTTCAGCGAACTCGTTGCTCATTCCATCTGTAACTAGACTTTGCATCCTCAAACCTCCTCCATCCCCTGATTGAAGCCATTAGCCCCAACCAGAGGCAGTTTGCTATTTGGCAAACAGCACCATCGCCAACAGGTAGACGACAATGACCACGACTATCGCCAAGGTGAACGTTATGTTGTTAATAATCCTGTCCTTAATCTTTCCATGCTTTGGAATCACGGCACCGATACCCCTTTCTATTTCAGTGAGATTGTCTGCACACTATGAATAACTAGCGCGAACGTAGCGGAACTGGCTGCAAGTAGGACTGCGCTTGCGATTGCTTGCTGTTTTGTCTTTGCGATTGCAAAAGCATATGCAGCCGTTAGTCCTGACATAAACGGAATTGAAACAATTAAACAATAAAATAGTAGTAATGTGTCGCTCATGTTCATTTTCCTCCTTTCGGTGTGAAATGGTCAGTTTGCTTTTAGGCAAACCACACTAAAAATTCGCTTTGAAACAAAGTCAACATATCTCAAACCAACTTAACTCCATAAATTTCAAAGAGATGTGTACTCCTGCATTATACCATGACTGGTCTTTACTACAAAGAGATTCCAGAAAATTCTCAAAATGTCGGATAGTAGATAAAAAAATAATGAGTAGAATAGTAGATAAAAAAATACCTCTCCAATTTCTTGGAGAGGTATTCGGTTACCAAGTTTCCGGCTTAGGTTTTTGGTTGTGTTCTATTTATTCGTTGACAGCCACATCTCTATTATCTTCCTCA
>Ga0114999_10005612_pt1 | contig 14715 bp, 15 predicted proteins | sample ArcticOcean_MG_C_3_FD_89820 | JGI IMG/M metagenome (GOLD analysis project Ga0114999, IMG submission 89820) | Marine microbial communities from western Arctic Ocean - ArcticOcean_MG_CB8_126 | ecosystem: Environmental > Aquatic > Marine > Oceanic | place: Arctic Ocean: Canada Basin | collected...
GCGCGGCTCCGGGCTGCCCGTTCCCAATAGCGTAACCTTCAGCATGCACTCTCCTCGATGGTCGTTCCGGGATCACAACACACATGGTAGCGTCGTCGGGGACTTCAGAGATAACGCCCGTGGCGCTGCCCGGTCTCTCTCCGAGCGGGCAGCGTCACGGGAACGCACTCAGCGGCACCAAGTAAGGGGCGAATGAACATGAAGCGGCAAGTGCACCTAAACTTGTTCATCCATAGTCGCGGCCATCATGAGGCCGCTTGGCGCCATCAAGGTGCTTCGCCATACTTGCTCACTGATTTTCGGTACTACGAGGAACTGGCGAAGAAGGCCGAGGCGGCGGCCTTCGATTCGATTTTCCTCTCCGATATCCTGTCGCTTGGAGCTGATATTGAGCACACGCCACGTGCCGTGCTCGATCCGATTCCCTTGGCCGGGGCGTTAGCGGCGGTCACCACGACGATCGGGATCATCGGAACGGCGTCGTCGACCTATGTCGAGCCGTTCAATCTCGCACGACAATTCGCGTCGCTCGATCACATCAGCAACGGACGAATCGCCTGGAACATCGTCACGACTGCCTCTGCGGCGGCGGCGAAGAACTATAGTGACAACCCACAGGCCGGTATCGAAGAGCGGTACGAACGCGCCGACGAGTTCATGACTGTCGTTAACGGCCTCTGGGACAGTTGGGCCGCGGACGCTCTTGTAGACGATCGAGCCAACGGTCAGTACACGTTACCGGGTCGTATTCAGCCGATTGATCACGACGGTTCCTTCTACCACGTCACCGGACCGCTCACGGTTCCCCGCGGACCACAAGGGCGGCCCGTACTCGTCCAGGCTGGCTCCTCTGAACCCGGGCGCGCGTTTGCAGCCAAGCATGGCGAGGCGATCTTCACCGCCGTGTTGGAGAAGAGTGCGGCTCAAGCCTTCTACCGTGACATCAAATCCCGCGTCACCGCTCGAGGGCGCCGCCCAGATCAATGCATGATTATGCCGGGGCTGAGTCCGGTGATTGCCTCGACTGAAGCCGAAGCTCGTCGCTACGCAGAAGAGCTAGACGAACTCGGAAATCAAGCAGTTGGGCTCAAGCGGCTATCGGGGACTTTTGGGGGGATCGATCTCTCGCAGTTCGATCTGGACGCGCCGCTCGCGCCGGAAGACTTCCCTGACCCAGCGACTCTGCAGGGGTCTGTCAGCCGCCCGACACTGATTGTCGATCTGATACGAAATCAACGACCGACCTTGCGTGAGCTGCTCTTTAAGTTGTCGGGCGCTCGAGGGCATTACACGTTCGCTGGTACACCTGAACAGGTTGCCGACCTGATGGAAGATTGGGTTAATGATGGGGCGGCTGACGGGTTCAATCTCATGCCGCCCGTGCTACCAGAAATGTTCGACGTGTTCATCGCGGAGGTGATTCCGCTGTTGCAGCAACGCGGAATCTTCCGAACAGGCTATGAAAACCACACGCTCCGTGACCACTACGGACTCCAGCAGCCGGAGAGTCGTTTCGATTGACGGATACCGCCCGTCGATCCTCGAGGCCGCACAGTACACACTGCGTTTCGCTAACTGCCGGTTGGTCGACTCGATTCCTTTGAGTGGCCGAATCCAAGCGGCAGCCGATCGCACGTTCCATGGAGGGAGCAGGTCGTGAGAGCAGTATTTGTCGAGCAACTCGGAGGGCCCGAGGGGCTCGTCGGGCGAGATGTCGATGTGCCCGGCGAGGTCTCCGACGATCAGGTTCGAGTCGCGATCGAAGCCCGAGGCATCTCGTTTCAGGATGTGCTGATGGTGGCCGGGGAGTACCACGTGAAGCCAGATCTGCCGTTCATCTTGGGCAGCGAGGCTGCCGGTCGCATCACAGAGGTCGGCCGGAGCGTCGGCGGGTTCACGGTTGGCGACGCGGTGCTGACGTCCGCCGGGTGTGTCGAAGAGGTTGTGGTTGACGTTGATTCGCTGACGCTGATCCCAGAGGGCGTCGATATCGAGGCGGCAGCGGCCTTCCGCGGTAACTATCAGACCGCGCTATACGGCATGCAGCGCGGCCGACTCCAGGCGGGCGAGACCTTGTTGGTGCACGGAGCTGCGGGTGGCGTGGGCCTCGCTGCTGTCGATGTAGGCAAGCTGATGGGGGCGACGGTGATCGCCACCGCCGGCAGCGACGAGAAGCTTGAAATAGTCGGTCAGCTCGGTGCAGACCACCTCATCAACTACTCCGATGGCTTCCGCGAGCAGGTCAAGGACCTGACCAGCGGGCGCGGGGCAGACGTGATCTACGATCCGGTTGGGGGGGATGTCTTCGACGAGTCGATGCGCTGCATCGCGCCGTTCGGCCGAATCTTGATCGTCGGGTTCACCGGGGGGCGGCCGGCGCTGGCTAAGACCAACCATCTGTTGATCAAAGACGCTGAGGCGATCGGCTACACGATCGGCGCTCTGGATCGTCACGACCGTGAATGGTCGGACCGGAACCATCGAATCCTGATGGGGTGGCTCGCGTCCGGGCGGATCAATCCGTACATCTCGCATCGAGTGCCGCTCTCTCGAGCGGGAGACGCGCTCAAGCACATCATCAATCGCGAGGTCATCGGAAAGGTGATCGTCGTCAACGGTTGACATGGCCGGCTGATGCGCCTGCCGAAGAAATGATCGATCGGAACGATTGAGGTGCGTTGAGTCGCAGCCCGCTAGACAGCTGGTCGTGCTACCTCGCGGCGTACAGGGACTGTCTCTCGATCGTCCGGTGCAGATCCTTGCGCGCCTCCGTAATCGTGGGCACAACTCCGGGCCGCGAGCAGGCGATCAAGGCGCTGTAGTATCGCTCGATTCGCATGTTGGCGGGTTCCTTCTGTGGTTGATCCGCGATGTTCGCGGGACCTCAGAACTGAGTATTCTCATCTCATGAGCCCGAGAAAAGTGAAAGGACGCACAATCATGAGACGTGAGAAATGACCCGCGGCCCGGTGGAACGCAACTCCGATCACTGCGGACAGTCGAGGGGGGCTGGGGGAGTTGGAGGAACTCACCGAAGAGGAGTTCTTCGAGGTGAAGGTGAAGGCTCGCTCGAGCCTCAGCTGCCGCATCTGCGGACATCGCGCCTAGTCGTGGTTCGACTCGCTGAGTCGCCCGAAAAGAGTCGTCCGCGAGGGGCCTGCGATCCGGAAAATCCCAGGCCGCCCCGGCCGCGATTCGGACCCGAATCGCCGATCACGTCGAAGGGCCGGTCCCTCCACGGCTCATGGTCCAGACGGGACCAGTCGGGTGCAGTGCTCGGACCCCCGCTACGAAGAACGCTCTGGAGACTTACAGATCAAGGACGCGGACTCCGTTCCGGTTTCGCTCACGGTCAGCGAGTAGCCAGACGGGCCGTTAATCGCGATCTGTCGCCTATGCTGCATCTCGCGCCGAGCGACTCATGACGGAGAGGTTGACGAGCATGAACCGTCGTGAGATCGAGGGAGAGTGGATCATGGGTTGGCCCGACCGGCGGCGGCCGGTAGCGCCCTCGCGAAAAGACGCGGAGGGTCGCGTCATCAACCAGCGCAGCCCGTGGGCAGACCTCGAGGGGCTGATCACGCCAACCGATCTGCGTTACCTCGTGGCCCAACTCGCGATACCCGATCCGGTACACCCTGACGAATGGTCGCTGACCGTCGAGGGCAACGTCGCCCACCCGCTGACACTAACGCTGGACCGGGTCCGCGAATTCCCCGCTCAGACGGTCCGAGTGGTTCACGAATGCTCCGGTACGGACGCCGATTTCTTCGACTACCTCCGTGAGGGTGGCGAGCGGCCGAGCCAATTCGACCTCGATCAGCTGCACACCGGACAGACGAGCTCCGGCGAGTTCACCGGCGTCCCGCTGCGCACCATTCTTCAGGAGGCAGGAATCGCTGCCGACGCCGTCGCTGTGGTGGCGCAGGGGTTTGATCACGGCATCCCTGGCGAAGGCAGTCGCAACAGCTACGAGCGGATGAAGAAGCAACTGACGCCCGAGCAACTGGCCCAGTATGACGTGATGCGGTCGAAGCCCGGAGTCGGGACCACCCACGGCGCTTCGTACATCCCGAGCGAGGAAATTAACTTCGAGAAGGCGTTGCCGATTGAGAAAGCGATGGATGAAGACACGATCCTCGCCTGGGCGATGAACGGCGAGTATCTGCCACACGTATTCGGAGCGCCGCTGCGACTGATCGTGCCCGGCTGGTCCGGCAACTGGTCAGTGAAGTGGCTGCAGCGGATCGCGGTCTTCGATCACATGCCGCAGCCTTGGTACCAGTCCGAGTACTTCTATTACGCGGACTCACCCGACAACCCGGAAGACCGAGAGATGCTCACCGCGATGGGTGTGCGCACGGTGATCACTGATCCGCGGGACTACACCCGGGACCAGGAGCTGCCGCTGCAATCCGGCTCCAATGTGATCCGGGGCCTCGCCTGGAGCGGAATGGGCAGGATCGAGCGGGTCGAGGTCAGCGTCGATCAGGGCGAGACCTGGCAGCTGGTGCACCTGGAGGAACCGCGCGAGCGGTGGCTCTGGGTGCGCTGGTCCTTCCGGTGGAACGCCCCACCGGGCCGCCACATCATCATGGCTCGGGCGTTCGACGAAGTCGGCCGAACGAATGGCGCGGTCCCCTGGAACTTCCTGCGCAAGAACTTCGACGGAATCGTGCCCGTCGAGGTGATGATCGAAGCGTAGTGCTACGGGCGTGGCCACTGGGTCGAGGGAAGCACCTCACGTTCGAGCGGATGTGAACATCGCGAGGTGCTCCCCGAGCAGTTGGAGCGCCTGATTCGCCGCTGGAAGGTGGTCTAGCTCGCGAGCGCGTGTGTAGGTGGACACCAGCTCGGTGATGACCCTGTCTTGGTCAATGCGGGTGCGAACTGAACGGGCTTCCAGTTCCTGCTGAATTTCCGACGACACCTTCATATCTCTCAGCAAGCGTGAACCCTGCTGTTCTGCGGAGTTCGGGCTGTAACTAGCTCGGCCCTATGAGTTCGCTTCCAACAGATCATCCATAGCCGTCTCGACCTCGCGGTCACACGACGGTCGACGCGCCCTTGGACCGAGTGCCCGCGGCCGTTGGTCGCCTGAGTGGCAATCAGCCACGCGAGCGCACGATCAGGCGGGCGTCACCTCCATCAGGTCTTCGCCAAGGATGATCGGGCCGTCGTAGGACTGGGCGATTTCGTCGACGTTCAGCTGGCTGGTGACCAGGTCGTCATAGCGACCGCCCATCATGTGGACTATCACCAGTCGCTTGGTGCCCGACTCGGCCGTCGCATCTCCCACATCGCGGGGGGCATGCCACCCCAGGCGGCGAGCAGTCACGCGATCCGGAGCGTTGGTGGCGCCAGGCGACATGTAGAGCAGTAGGTCGACGTTTCTGGCGAGTTCGATCGTGCTCTTGCAGGGCACGGTGTCGCCAGTGATGACTACCGAACCGCCGTCGCAATCGAGGTGGTATGCGAGGCAGTCATGGTACGGCTACGCGTGAACGGCAGGTGCGGTGGTGACTTGTCAGCTCACGCCAGAGATGACCAAGCCCGGTTGAATGTCCTTGGCCCCCAACTCGATCGGCTCGCGGCGGACCTTCGCGGCCGTGGCCGCGGTAGACCCTTATGCTTAGCGGGTGCTGGGTGCGCCGACGTCCGACTCGAAGGCGCCGTGCGAGCCGAAGAGCCGCTCGACGTAGCGCTCGGTGCGGGTCGGACTGTAGATCTGCAGTGGCACGTTCCTCCCGGCGCCCTGATCTCAGCGCACGAGTGCGAATTACGCGAAGTCAACGTTGTGGTCGTAGTGGTGACGGGAAAAGAACTGTTAGTCGATATCAACGATCGGCGCATTGGTGGCCGCGATGCGCTGTGTCGTGTCAGGGCCGCAATCGAAGAGCAGGTACTCGCCATCCGCCTCTACGAGGTAGGTAGAGGCGTAGCGATTCGCGCGAGGCTCCGGGCTCCCCGCCCTCAGCAGCGTTACCTTCAGCATGCGTCCCCTGACCCGCGGTAGCGACATCACGCGCATGCTAGAGCCTGCGGTGCGCGGCAATCCCCGCAACCCTGTCAGGGTTCTCCCCACACCGGACACATCAGGAGCCGAGGAGCGTTCGGAATGCCAGTGAGGATCGAACAGATCGAAGCGTTTGGCGTCGCGATGCCGCTGACGGGCAGCTTCACCAGCGGCGGGGTCACGAAGAGCACCACGAACTGCGTCGTCGTACGCCTCCATGCGTCGGATGGCGCGGTCGGGATCAGCAGCGTCGACCCGTCGACCACCGCTCGCTCGCCTAATACGGGTCCGGAACTCGTGACGGCGATCCGCGAGCGGATCGGGCCGGTGCTGATCGGGGAGGATCCGACCAACGTCCATCGAGTGCTCGAGCTCGCTCGGAAGCTCGCGCCGACGCAGCCTGGCGCTGTCGCGGCGATTGAGATGGCCTGTATCGAGCTCACCTGTCAGCGACTAGGCATCGCGTTGCACGATTACCTCGGCGGCGCACTTGAAGCTGAGCCCCGGTTCAACGGGTGGATTGGCGAGCTGGCCCCGGACGAGGCGGCGGCAGAGGGTCGGCGTTGGCTGGATGCCGGGTTCCAGTCCGCAAAGATCAAGGTAGGAAGCGGCGTGGAGGCGGACCGCGATCGGGTTGAAGCGGTGCGCGACGCCGTCGGCCCCGCAATGAAGCTGCGAGTCGATGCCAACGAACAGTACGACGTCGACTCGGCGCTGGAACTTTGCAGCGCGGTTAGGGCGTTCGACTTGCAGCTCTTCGAACAGCCGACGCCGAAGGGCGATCTGGAAGGCTTGCGGCGGGTGCGGCGCGAGGGTGGCATCCCGGTGATGGCTGACGAGTCGATCAGCGATCACGAGAGCCTGGTGCGCGTGATCAAGGCCGAATGTGCCGACTTCGTGAAGTTCGGTGTCAACCAGGCTGGCGGGCTGTTGAGTGCCGCTCGCATGCTGGCAACGGCCGAGGCGGCGGGGATTCCGGTCGTGCTGGGCCACGGCTTCGGTCTCGATCCGGGAACGATTGCGGAAATCATGCTCGGGGCGACGTCGCGGAACGTGGTGCCGGGTCTCGAGTGCGTGGGACCGCTCAAGGTGGTCGACACGGTAACGACGACGCGACTGGAGATTGGGTCCGGCCGCATCGCGTTGCCGTCAGGTCCCGGCCTCGGCGTTGTGCTCGACGACTCGAAGTTAGAGCGGTACAGGTACGATGGCGCGGTCTGACCCGCGTAGGACATCCTCACGCGCTCGCCAACTCCTGGGGGGTGGGGAGCGCCGGCTGAGTCGGCCATCGTCCTGCGCTTTGTTCCTGAGTCTGCGGGTGCCGTTCGTGGGATGTCGACGCTTGAAGGTACCGCGCACCACACAGGTTACTGTCAGACGATCGTCGTTTTGATGACGGGCTCCGATTCCGGCCGAACGGCTGCGGATGGGGCCACGAGGCCGCCGCGTGGTTCGACCGAGGCCGAGCCGCGCGGCGGTGATCGCTAGGAGCCGGGCGGTTGGTATGAGGGCGTGAGCTTCGCTGCCGCGTCGAGCTGTTCCGGACTGAGCAGCGGGACCGCTCGGCCTGCTGCTCCGCCGCTGGCGGCCACCGTGAGCGAGACCGCGACGATCGCCTCGGGACTTGGGCTGTCGACGATGATGTATGCGTCGTCCGAGCCGAAGGCGAAGTCGAAGCTCACCAGCGTGGCCCCGACGCTCTCGATCGCAGCCTGTGCAGCAGCACGCCGAGCGGTGCCGCCATCCTTCAGAATGCCGCCCGCACCTTGCGGCGTGTAATTGACGATGTAGAGGTATCGAGCCATGAGTTCTCCAACTTACTGCCGGTCGTGGAGCATTCACTCCCGTCCGGCCTCGGAGCATAGTGGAGGGGTGCGTCAGTAATCTGTCGCGGCGAACACCAGCGCTGCACACCGTAAGTGCCGCCGTTCGACGGGGATAGCGGCCCCGGCGGGCGTTGGTCCCGAATCTCCCTTGCTGCTGCACTCACGCCGCCCGTATGGTTTTGCCCACACTCGAAACTGCTCGCGGTTTGGTTCCGGAGGCCTCATGGCGCTCGATTTCTGGTCCCAGCGACTCCTCGATCAGATGGCCGAGACCGGCGGATCTCCATTGCAGAAGCTCTCCGTCGAGGACGCTCGCGCATTCGGGCCGGCGATGGCCGAACTACTGGGCCCCGGCCCGGAGATGGCCCGCGTCGAGGATCACTCGGTTCCTGTCAAGGGCGGCGAGATTCCCGTGCGCGTGCTGGTGCCGATCGAGCGGCCGCACGGCGTGATCGTCTGGTACCACGGTGGCGGCTGGGTGCTCGGCTCGATCGATGAGAGCGACACCGTCGCCCGCAAGCTTGCCGAGCGCACCTCATGCACCGTGGTGAACGTCGAGTACCGGATGGCGCCGGAGCACCCGTACCCGGTGCCGGTCGAGGACTCCTGGGCCGCCCTCCGATGGGCCGCTGATCGCCTCGAGGCGATCAGCGGGAGCGCGGACGTGCCGCTGATCGTCGGTGGCGACAGCGCCGGCGGGAACCTGTCAGCGGTGATGGCACAGCGCGCACGCGACCGAGGTGGTCCCGAGCTCGCGATGCAGCTCCTGATCTACCCGGTGACGGATGCGGACTTCGATCGCCCCTCGTACAACGACGCGGAGATGGACAAGCTCCTGACGCGCGACAGCATGCTCTGGTTCTGGAACCACTACGTGCCGGACGAGGCGCGTCGCCTGGAGCCGGATGCGTCGCCTCTGCGCGCCTCAGACCTGTCGGGGCTACCGCCGGCGGTGCTGATGACCGCCGAGCACGACCCGCTGCGCGACGAGGGCGAAGAGTACGCGCGACGCCTTGAGGCGGCGGGTGTGCCGGTGAACTTCCAGCGCCACGAGGGCCAGATGCACGCCTTCTTCACCTTTCTCATGCTGCACGGCAGTGAGCGTGGGATGCAGCAGGTGGTAAAGGCGGTCCGCGCGCATGTGGTGCGCCACGCCAGCGGTCTGCCGGCATTTACGACGTAACAACACTTCGCCCGCTTACACTGACGCAAGGTGCCGGCTTCGAACCCTGTCGAAGCCGGTGAGGGAGGCAGTCATGGTTGCAGCAACGAAGGCCACCGAGGTCGACGCTGTCGTCGTCGGTGCCGGGTTCTCCGGCCTGTATATGTCGAAGAAACTGCGCGACGATTTGGGTATGACGTTCCGGGTCTTCGAGGCCGGCGATGACGTCGGCGGGACCTGGTACTGGAACCGCTATCCCGGCGCCCGTTGCGACTCCGAAGCCTACGTCTATTGCTTCTCGTTCGACGAAGATTTGCTGCAGGAGTGGACCTGGAGCGGCAAGTACCCGGAACAGCCGGAGATCCTCAAGTACCTGCAGCACGTCGCCGATCGCTTTGACCTCAAGAGCGGCATCGACTTCAACACGCGCGTCACTTCGGCGCACTACAACGACGAGACGGACCGCTGGGATGTGGGCACCGACCAGGGTGAGACGGTCTCCGCGAAGTTCCTGATCACCGGCATCGGTTGTCTCTCGACCGGCCAGGTCCCGAACATCCCCGGTCGCGACGACTTTGCGGGCGACTGGTACCACACTGGGAGCTGGCCGCACGAGGGTGTTGACTTCGCTGGTAAGCGCGTCGGCGTGATCGGCACTGGCTCCAGTGGCGTGCAGTCGATCCCCGTGATCGCACAGCAGGCCGAGCACGTGACGGTCTTTCAGCGCACCCCGCAGTTCATGATTCCCGCCCGCCACCACACGGTGGATGGCGACTACCTGGACGACGTGAAGACGCGTTACGAGGAGGTCTGGGACAAGGCGCGCCATTCTCCCGCCGGCTTCCCGTTTGACATGATGGACCGCGGCGCGATGGACGTGACGGCGGAGGAGCGACGCGAGATCTTCGAGGCCGGCTGGGCACAGGGTGGCTTCCGCTTCACTGGTGGCTCCTTCAACGACATCGGCCTCGACAAGCGATCCAACGACACTGCGGCCGAGTTCATCCGCTCGAAGATCCGCGAGACGGTCGAGGACCCAGACACGGCCGAGAAGCTGGTCCCGCGCGATCACCCGTTCGGTTCGAAGCGCACGCTGATCGACACGAATTATTTCGAGACCTACAACCGTGGCAATGTGGAGCTGGTGGACATCCGCCACGCCCCGATCCAAGAGATCACCGCGACTGGCATCAAGACCGAGGACGGCGAGTACGAGGTCGACATCATCGTCTTCGCGACCGGCTTCGACGCGATGACTGGCAGCTTCTTTAGGATGGACATCCAGGGCCGCGGCGGTCAGAAGCTCGAAGAGACCTGGGCGGAGGGTCCGCAGACCTACCTGGGACTCTCTGTCGCGGATTACCCGAACTTGTTCATGATTACCGGCCCGGGCAGCCCCTCGGTGCTCAGCAACATGCCGGTCTCGATCGAGCAGCACGTCGAGTGGATCTCCGACCTCGTGGAGTACACGCGCGAGCACGACATCGACGTGGTCGAGGTGGACGCCGACGCCCAGGTGGCGTGGGGCCAGCACGTGAACGAGCTGGCCGACAAGACGTTCTTCCCGATGGCCGACTCTTGGTACATGGGGGCGAACATCCCCGGCAAGCCGCGAGTGTTCATGCCATATGTCGGCGGTGTCGGCACCTACCGCGAGAAGTGCGACGAGATCGCGGCCGCCGGTTACGAGGGTTTCCAGCTCTCGCCCGCAAAGGCGAAGGCGATTTAGCACCGCATCTACCGAGGTAGATGCGTCGGCGTTAGGCGCTGCAGCTCACCAGGAAGGGCGTGTGCTGCGAGATATCCTGTGGGGACAGGGCGTCACGAAGACCGGAGCACCGGCCAGATAGCCCACGAGGACGCCGCTCTGCGTCACCCAGAACGATTGCAGCGTGCGGCCCTCAGCGGCCCGGGCTGGAGACACCTGATCGATGCTGCCGCCACCACAGGCGGTCAGTGCCAGCGGCGCGCTGAAGGTCCCGCCGCTGGCACTGACCGGATAGAGGGTCTGGACGTTACCGATGCGGCCGCCGACCTCATCGTCGAAGACGTCACCGATCACCAGCAGGTACTCGCCGTCGGCTGGTGCGGTGAAGCTGAGCAGCGGGGCCAGTCCCTAGACCCCGCCGCCGCTGTCGTCGTCCCAGGCGAGTTCAGTGACCTCGCCGTTGAGTCCTTCAACGGCGGTGAACATGTCGACGAGCAGGTTGTCGACCGTTACGCCCAGGCGCTGTCCTTCGGTGAGCGGGACGAGGTAGGTGTCCCAATCGAGGGGATAGTCGATTTGGCCCCAGATAAGCTGGTTCTGTTCGAGCACTCGACGGTCGTCGGGGTCCTCGAAGCGGGAGATCGGGATATTCGTTTCGAGGCTGTAGCCACCGATCGCTCCGCCGAACTGGTCGACGATGAAGTACAGCGGGACGCCGTTGACGAGTTCCGGCGCGGTCGAGACGAACGAGCGCATTAACCTCGCGAGGCGAGCTGAGCAACCGCTGCGCCGCGTTGGTACGGTCCGCCAGACGCGAAACGGGCCGCACACTGGGCGGCCCGTTTCGCGTCTGGGTGTCGAGCTGGAGGCTAGGCCGCTACCATTGCTTGCCGATGCCGCCGCGCTGGCCGTAGAAGCCGGCGGGCCAGTTGCGACCGGTGATCATCGCGCGGTCGATGTCCTCGGGGGTGGCGATGCCGGCGTCGACGATCGAGTCAGCCTCGCGCTTCGCGGCGCCGAAGATGCGGTTGAGCAGGAAGCCGTAGGTGCCGGGCTCGTCGCGCACCAGCATCGTCTCGCGGCCCGCTGCGTCACCGACGCGCTTCACCGCGTCGATCGTGTCTTCGCTGGTCTGCGGGGTGTAGATAACCTCGCACATCTTCATTACCGGCACCGGGTTCGAGTAGTGCATCCCGGCGAAGAGCGTCTTGCGCTGGTCGGAGACGTCGCGCGCGATCTCGGCGATCACGAAGCCCGAAGTGTTGGACGTGAAGATCGCGTCGGAGTTGATCGCCTCGTCCAGCTCCTTGAAGACCTGCTGCTTCAGCTCCAGCTTCTCGGGGACGGCCTCGATGATGAACTGGCAGTCGTTGAGGTCTGCGAGATCGGTGGTCAGCGTGACGCGGTCGATCGCCTCCGCGGCCTTGTCGAATTCCAGCTTGCCGCGCTCCACCGCGCGCTTGATGCTCCACTTGCTCTCGAACATCGCGTCGTGGGTGGTCTGGATTGCCTCGTCCGAAATGTCGCGCACCACGACCTCGTAGCCGCCGAACACGGTCATGATCTGGGCGATACCGCCGCCCATCACGCCGCCGCCGACGACGCCGATCTTCTTGACGTCCTCAAATTTCATCCTCGGTCCTTTCGACAGCGGCTGGGGCCGCAATGTGTGTCTGCTGACCTATGTATATAGCGGTCGTCCGCTACGCGAAGCCGGTACGCGGTCACTCGCTAGGCGTGCGCTGACACGCGGGCGTCGCTATGCGAAGTGGGGCACGACCTGGTCCATAAACAGCTCGAAGTTGCTGGTCGCGGTCTCGACCGGCATCGGCCCGATCCGGAACGAGGCGATGACACCGCCGGAGACGGTGGCGTCGATCTCCGCGATGCGCGACGCCACCGTCTCCGGCGAGCCGTGGATCAGCGTCGCCTCGATGTTGCGCTGTGGCAGCGCAGCGACGGTGTCCTGCGACACGCCCTCGATCGTGGTGCCTCGCTCCTCGAGCATGCAGTTGCGCATCGCGTCGCACAGCTCGGACTGGCGAAGGTAGGCGGGGATGCCGACGTGGGCGGCTTCGTCGTCGGTCCCGGCGACGAAGATATTGCGCCAGGCCCAGCTCTCGGCGGTGTTGTGGGCGATGCGCTCCTCGTCGTAGCCGGACGCGCGCATCGTCTCGCGATAGCGGTCCATGCGTTTGGCGGTGACCTCGATCGGTTGGATGTTCATCAGGAACGGGCGTCCGGCGCGCGCCTGATCGAGGACCGACGGCTCGCTGGAGCAGACGAGGATCACCTGTGGGTAGAGGCGCGTGAACGGGCGTCGGGCGACGCGGGTGCTCCTGTGCCCGCCGCGACGAAGCGAAGTGCGAATCTGGTGCTGAGTCGCGCGGATGATACGCAGGCCGCGCGATTCGATCTGTGACCAAGCGCCAAAGCGTGTGAGGTGCCGAGGCGTGGGCCGTCGTCACGCCTCGGCGGAGGTCAGGCCTTGAGGCGGTCGGCAAGCCAATCGGCGATGTAGGTGACGCCGAGCGACATGTTGTCGCGCTGGCAGTGCTGGGCGCCGCCTTCCTCGGCGGTGAAGATTTTCAGCGTCTTGTCCTTCGATCCGACGGCGCGGTAGAGCGTCTGTGCGTCTGACAGCGGGATTTGGGCGTCCTCCTCGCCGTGGGTGACGAGGAACGGACAGCTCATCTGCTGGACGACGCCGTCGAGCTTGAAGTCTTCGAGCTTGCGCAGCGCGTCGTCGAGCGAGTTCGCGTTGAGGATCCACTCGATGTGGTGGCCGGGGACTGAGAGATCCGCATCGAAGGCCGCGTCGATGCGCCGTTTCCAGGTGGCGTGGTAGTCCCAAATTGCGCCCCAGGCGACGCACGCCTTGTAGCGCGGTTCAAGCGAGGCGATCCGCGAGGCGTAGTAGCCACCGAGGCTGATCGCCATCACCCCGGCGTTCTTCGCGTTCACGTCGGAGCGGGTTTCGAGGTAGTCGAGCGCGGCGGTACCAGCGACCTCGTAGTCGTGGCGCAGGTAAATGCTGCGGAAGCGGATCGCCTCGCCAGTGCCGGGGCCGTCCATGATTAGCACGCTGATGCCGCGGCGGACGAGCTCGGGGACGCCTCGGAAGTACTGCAACTCCTTCGTCACATCGAGGCCGTCGAAAAATACGAGGACGGGCGGCTTCGTCTTGCTCGTGTTCTGGGCGGGGATGAAGTAGCCGGGCAGCGACGTGCCGTCCGGCATCGGCACCTCGACCGGTTCGATCGGGATCGTGCGGTCGAGCTCGATGGAGCGGTGGAAGCAGTTGATGCTCTTGCGGTAGGCGCCCAGTGCTCGCCGATCCTTCGGCGTGCGGAAGCGCTCGGCCATCTGGAAGTAGGTGCAGGCGCGCCGGTAGTGCGCGGCGGCGCTCAGGTTGTAGCCCTGGGCTTCGGTGGAACGGGCGAGCTTGCGGACGTCGTCGCCCATTCGCGCGAACTCGGCGAACCACGCGTCGTCGTTGCCGACACGCCCGGCGAGCCGCTTGCCCACCTGGTCAATCTCCCCGAGGTTGGCGGATCCCCACTGCGCGTTCGAGAGCATCCCGCAGATCGCCGCAGACCAACGGTAGTTCTCCGGGAAGTAGGTGAACCAGTTCGGCGTCTTCGCGGGCGCCGGTCGTTTCGCGCGGCTGCGGGGGGTTGGCATCGCTGGGCTCCTCGGTTGCGGGATTGCGCTTCGAGGATGGTACGGGCCTGCGGTAGGGGGCGGTGATGTCGCTGGCGGTCAGTAGGGCGAGGTGAGGCCCTCGAATATCGGGAAGTGCTTGATGTTCCGCGCCCAGAGGTCGGCGTCGAGACGGCGTGCGAGTACCCGCGACGCGGCCGCACGGGCGCGGGCTAGGTGTAGTTCCCACGAACGTTGCTACAGGCGAGAGGTGGGGATGTTCCCACCGATGTCGCCGTGTGGTCGGACCTGAGGTGGTCGAGCCAGGTCACCAGCGGACGGAGGCGTTTGGGGTTGGAGC
>Ga0114999_10005613_pt1 | contig 14715 bp, 12 predicted proteins | sample ArcticOcean_MG_C_3_FD_89820 | JGI IMG/M metagenome (GOLD analysis project Ga0114999, IMG submission 89820) | Marine microbial communities from western Arctic Ocean - ArcticOcean_MG_CB8_126 | ecosystem: Environmental > Aquatic > Marine > Oceanic | place: Arctic Ocean: Canada Basin | collected...
TCGGGGTTGCCCGGGTCAGCGTTGGCGGATTGTTTTCGCTAATGGCGTATTCGAATATTCGCGAAGCCTGCCACGAACTGCGCGACCACGGCACCTATGGCTGGGCAAAAGGCGTAATGCTGCACCCTGAAATGAACGGCCTGATGGGGTAGACTAATCCGCTTTCAGCGCCGCCGCCTGAATAGCCGACAGCGTATTCGTCGGCAGCACCGCATCCTGCTCGATCACCAGCTCGATCAGCGACGGCCCGCCGACCGCGCGGCAGCGTTCGAACGCTGCCTGAAAATCGGCGGTTTTCGTCACAGTCTCGCCATGGGCGCCATAGGCGCGGGCCAGGGCGGCGAAATCCGGGTTGACCAGATCGGTGCCGGATATCCGCTTCGGGTAATAGGTTTCCTGATGCATGCGGATGGTGCCGTACATACCGTTATTGACGACCACGAAGATCACCTTCGCGTTCTGCTGGACGGCGGTACCGATTTCCTGGCCGTTCATCTGAAAGCAGCCGTCGCCGCTGAACGAAACGACAACCCGGTCCCGGTGGCGGACGCCAGCGGACACGCCGGACGGCACGCCATAGCCCATGGCGCCCGATTGCGGCGCAAGCTGAGTGCCATACTGCTTGTAGCGGAAGAACCGGTGGACCCAGACGGTGTAGTTTCCCGCACCGTTGGTGATGACCGAATCCTCCGGCAAATTATCGCTCAGCCAGCCGACGATCTCGGAATAATTGACGTCGCCCGGCATCCCCGGCGGGGTTGAGAACGCCATGTAGTCTTCATGGGCAGTCGCCGCTTGGCCGGCCCATGACCCTTTGACAGGTTGCATGGCAGACGCCGCCGCGCAGAACTCGGCCATGCCCGAATTGATGCCGAGATCGGCCTGATAAACCTTTCCCAGCTCGTCGACCCCGGCGCTGATATGGATAAATGTCTGCCTGGGTTTGGGAAAACTGAAATAGGTATAACCCCCGGTTACGATCTCACCGAGTTGTGGGCCGAGAACGATCAGCAAATCGGTCTCATCCAGCCGCGCCTTGAGTTTCGGATTGAGACCGAGACCGATGACGCCGGCATAGTTCGGGTGCCGGTTGTCGATTAGATCCTGACGCCGGAACGACACGGCCACCGGCAGGTCGTTCCGTTCGGCAAACGCGGTCAGGTCGTTGCAGGCATCCTGGGTCCAGCCGCCGCCGCCCGCCAGCACGAGCGGTTTCTTCGCCGTCGACAGCATGTCGCGGAATTTCTCCATATCGGCGCCGCCGGGATTGGCCTGGGCGCTGTGAAAGTGCTGGCCGTCAACGGCGTCGGCGCGTTCGGTCTGCATGTCTTCGGGCAGGGCGAGCACCACCGGTCCGGGGCGACCGGACGTTGCCACATGGAAGGCGCGGCTGACCATTTCCGGGATGCGCGCGGGATTGTCGATCTGGGCAACCCATTTGGTCATTTCACCAAACATTCGGCGGTAATCGACTTCCTGGAACGCTTCACGCTCCGTCATGTCACGGGCGACCTGGCCGATGAACAGGATCAGCGGTGTCGAATCCTGATGTGCTGTGTGAATACCGACCGATGCATTGGTCGCACCGGGGCCGCGCGTGACGAACGCGATCCCCGGTTTGCCGGTCATCTTGCCCCAGGCATCGGCCATGTTGGTGACACCGCCTTCCTGGCGACACACCACCAGATTGATGCTGTCCTGGACGTCATGGAAAGCGTCGAGCGTCGCCAGATAGCTTTCGCCGGGCACGCAGAAAACCGTGTCGACGCCATGAAGCCGCAGGCAGTCGACGAGGATTTGTCCGCCGGTGCGGAGATTGGAAGAAGCGGTATCGGGCATGATCTATATCTCGATGAATTCGTCCAGAAAGATGGTGTATTTCTGGCGCTTGGGTTTGTCCTTGTCTTCGTCGTTCACGTAGGAAATCGACGATTTCCCCTTGAGCGCGCGCGGCAGGATCATCACACGCGAAAAATTGCCCGGCTTGTCGTCCGGGGCATAGGCGAGGACCGGCACCGGACCGGCTTCGAACCATGGTTCGCCGGCTGCGATATAATGCGTTTCGCCGCCGGTCTCGACCTTGAACCCGCCTTCGAGCAGGCAGCGAATACCCGGACCCTGATGGACATGGGTATAGGCGATTCCGCTCGGCGGGATATCCACCCGGTCGCAGCGCCAGAGATACCCGTTACCCGGTTCCAGATCGACAGCCGCGGAAAGCTTGTGCACCGAGGTGACGCCATCGCCTGTTGCCAGACCGTCACTATCGGCGGCCCCGTTGGCAACCAGCTCGTAGCGGAGAAGCCGCGCACCGTCACTCCCGGCCATGACGGTCACATCATCCGCCGAAAACCAGGCTGAATTCTTGCTTAGCGTGGCGCCGTTGCCGGCACCGCGGATCGTTGCCATACCGTCCGTGACGTAAATGGCGCGGTTGCCCGCGGGCAAAGGAGTGGACAGTGCCGCCTTTTCAGTCAGAACGTCCGTATAGAGGCGCAGGATATATCCCACCATGTCGGCCACCCTCCCTTATTCGGAACCGGGGTATCACAGCACCGATAGGGCGGCAAGAAGGGCGCGAGGCTTCGTTGACGCGCGCGCGGGCACAGGTATGATGTCGCGCCGTTTCAACCTCCCGCCCGGAGCAATAAACCCGTGAAAAATCATACTGTTAAGGTCTATCCATCGAAGCAGGAACTCAAGCGCGAAGACCAGCTCGCGTGGAAATTGGCCGCGGTCGCCGCCGACCCTGTAGAGGTCGATGCCGACGTGACCGACATGATCATCAACCGGATGATCGACAACGCGTCGGTCGCCATGGCATCGGTGAACCGCGGTCCGGTGGCGAACGCCCGTGCAATGGCGATCTGTCACGCACGCAGTGGCGGTGCGACGATCTTCGGGATGCCGGCCGACCAGCGGTTCTGCGCGGAATGGGCCGCCTGGGCGAACGGCACGGCGGTGCGTGAACTCGATTATCACGACACCTTCCTTGCTGCCGATTATTCCCATCCGGGGGACAATATCCCGCCGACCGTGGCCGTCGCCCAGCAGAAGGGCCTGAGCGGCCGCGACCTGATCCGCGGCATCGCGACCGGTTACGAAATCCAGGTCGATCTGGTGAAGGGCATCTGCCTGCACGAACACAAGATCGACCACATCGCCCATGTCGGCCCCTCGGTTGCGGCCGCTCTGGGGACCCTGCTCAGTCTCGATACCGAGACGATCTATCAATCGGTACAGCAGGGGCTTCACGTCACCTGCACGACGCGCCAGTCGCGGAAGGGTGAGATTTCAAGCTGGAAGGCTTATGCTCCCGCGCATGCCGGCAAGCTCGCCATCGAAGCGGTCGACCGCTGCATGCGGGGCGAAGGCGCGCCGTCGCCGATTTATGAAGGCGAGGACGGCGTCATCGCCTGGATGCTCGACGGTCCCGATGCGAATTACACCGTGCCGCTGCCGCAATCGGGTGAAGCCAAGCGGGCGATCCTCGAGACCTATACCAAGGAGCATTCGGCGGAATATCAAAGCCAGGCTCTGATCGATCTTGCCCGCAAGATGGGCGGACGGATCGCCGATTTCGACGCCATCGACAATATCGTGATCCAGACCAGCCATCACACCCATTACGTGATCGGCACCGGCGCCGGCGACCCGCAGAAGATGGATCCGACCGCGAGCCGCGAAACGCTGGATCATTCGATCATGTATATCTTCGCCGTCGCGCTGCAGGATCAGGCGTGGCACCACGTCAATTCCTACGCACCGGAACGCGCACAGCGCCCCGATACGGTGAGGTTGTGGCATAGCGTTTCCACGGTCGAAGATCCGAAATGGACAGAGCGCTATCATCATCCAGATCCCAATCAGCGTGCCTTTGGCGGTCGGGTGGTGATCACGATGAAAGACGGCTCGATCCTGGAAGACGAACTCGCCGTGGCCGATGCCCATCCGGCCGGCGCCCGGCCGTTCGCCCGCGAAAACTACATCAACAAGTTCAACACGCTGGTCGACGGCATCGTCAGCAACGGCGAACGGGACCGCTTTCTGGATACGGTTCAACGATTGCCCAATCTGTCCGCTGATGAACTCGGTGGCCTGCATGTGACGCTCGACGGCGTGACGCTGGATTATGCAACGCGCGATGACAGAGGAATTTTCTGATGCTGTTTGCCAAGAAAACCGCCGCCGAAAAGCGCGCCGACTTTCGCGAGGAACTCGCCACCGGCCGTCTTTTGCAGTTTCCCGGCGCCCATGCGCCGATTGTGGCGCTGGCCATCGAGGATCAGGGCTTCGACGGTGTGTACATATCGGGCGCGGCATTGTCGGCCGAGCTCGGTTTGCCTGATATCGGCCTGACGACCCTGACCGAGGTGACCCAGCGGGGGCGACAGATTGCGCGTGTGACCGATCTGCCCGCGCTGATCGATATCGACACCGGGTTTGGCGAGCCGATGAGCGCCGCGCGCAGTGTGCAGGAGCTCGAAGAGCTCGGAATCGCAGGTTGTCATCTGGAAGATCAGGTCAATCCGAAACGGTGCGGCCATCTTGACAATAAATCGATTATTCCGGTGCGCGAGATGACGATGAAAATCCGCGCGGCATCGGGCGCGAAGAGGGATCCGAACTTTCTGCTGATGGCGCGCACCGATGCGCGGGCGTCCGAAGGCCTCGATTCCGCGCTGGACCGGGCAAAGGCCTATATCGACGCGGGCGCCGACGCGATTTTTCCAGAGGCGCTTCAGGATATGTCCGAATACGAAAAAGTCCGCGAGGCGCTGGATGTGCCGTTGCTCGCCAATCTCACGGAATTCGGCAAGACACCGCTGCTGACCAAGAAAGAACTGGAAGACCTTGGTTACAATATCGCGATTTATCCTGTGACGTCGCTTCGGCTCTCGATGAAGGCGGTCGAAGACGGATTTGCGACTATAAAGCAGCAGGGGACCCAAAAGGATATTGTGGATCGGATGCAAACGCGCGCGCGTTTGTATGAACTGATCCGCTATGAGGATTACAATCAGTTCGATCAGGATATTTTCAACTTCAAAGTTTGAAGGTCAGGGAGAAACATAATGGCTGCGAAAGCTAAAAAGGGCACGAAGAAGGCGAAGCCGGCGGAACCCGTGATCTACAAAGGACTTGCCGGGGTCGTGGTCGACACGACCGCTGTCTCCAAGGTTATGCCGGAGACAAATTCGCTGACCTATCGCGGATATGCGGTTCAGGATCTCGCCAAGAACTGCCGGTTCGAGGAAGTCGCCTATCTGATGTGGCATGGCGAGCTGCCGACCCGCGCCCAGCTTCGCGCCTTCGAAAAAGACGAACGCAGCCGCCGGAATATTTCGCGCGCCCATATCGAGGTAATCCGCCAGTATCCAAAACGGGCCCATCCGATGGACACGCTGCGGACGTCCGTCAGCTATCTCGGCACGACGGAAACCGCGTGGGGCGGAGAGCCAAAAGAAAAGGATCTCGACCGGGCAATGGATATGCTCGCCAAGATACCGACAATGATCGCGACCGATTACCGGTTTCGCAAGGGTCTGCGGCGCATTACGCCGCGCAAGGACCTGACCATGTCGGAGAATTTCTTCCACATGTGCTTTGGCGAAGTGCCACCGAAGGAGGTCATCCGTGCCTTCGATATATCGCTGATCCTTTATGCAGAGCACAGCTTTAATGCCTCGACCTTCACCGCCCGTGTCATCACGTCGTCGCGGTCGGATATTTATAGCGCCGTTACCGGCGGGATCGGATCGCTGAAAGGTCCGCTGCACGGCGGTGCCAACGAAGCGGTCATGCACAATCTCCTGGAAATCCGGACGCCTGCCCGTGCCGAGAAATGGCTGCGCGACAAGCAGGCGGCGAAAGAACTGGTAATGGGCTTCGGCCACCGGGTCTACAAACAGGGCGATTCCCGCGTCCCGACTATGCGCGCCGCACTCGAAGATCTTGCCGCCTGGAAAGGCGATATCAAATGGCTGGAGATTTCGGACGTGCTTCAGAACATCATGATCGGCGAGAAGGGCATCCATCCCAATCTCGATTTTCCGGCCGGCCCCGCGTATTACCTGATGGGTTTTGAGATCGACATGTACACGCCGATTTTCGTGATGAGCCGTATTACCGGGTGGGCCGCGCACATCTTCGAGCAAAACGCGAGCAACAGCCTGATCCGTCCGCTGAGCGTTTATGGCGGCGCGAAGCAGCGGAAGGTAAAGCCGATCGCGAAGCGCTAAGGGCTATCTGCCGACCGGGCGCGGGCTTCGCGATTTTCGCGCTGACCGCGGCGCAGCAGATAAACGGCGGCGGCGATAATTACGGCGGTGCCGATGATCGACCACTGATCCGGCAATTCCGAGAACGCGATATAGCCGAGAAGCATCGCGATCGGCATGCGCATGAAGTCGAACGGCGCGACGACGCCAACCTCGCCGGCGTCATAGGCGCGGGCGAGGAAATCCTGGCCAAATGCACCGAGAACACCGGAAAGCACCAGCCAGCCGGTCTGGACCAGGGTCGGCGTTTCCCAGGTGACCGCGGCGGGAGGTATCATGACCAGAGTGCCGAACAGCATGAAATAGAACACGATCCGTGTGGGCGGCTCGGTGGCCGACAGCCGCTTCATCGAAATCATTGCTGTGGAGGTCAGCAGGGCGCTGAACAGGGCGAGCAGCATGGCGGGTTCGATGCCGCCCTGCGGCTTGATGATCATCAGAACGCCGCAGAACCCGACAACCGTTGCCGCCATACGCCGCCCCTGGATCATTTCCTTGAGAACAATCGCGGAAATCAGGATCGACCAGAACGGAGAGGTGAAGGCCAGCACCATCGCGTCGGCGAGGATCAGGTGTTCGAGCGAGAACACTACGCAGACAAACGCCGTGATGCCACAGAGCGCGCGGGCGAAATGCAGACCCAGGCGGGTTGTGCGGATCGCCGGCATCCCGGCGCGCACCAGCCACGGAATGAGCATGCAGAGCGCGAAAAACGTCCGCGCGAGGGCGACAACGAATACCGGCAGTTCGGTCGCCATATGTTTGACAATGACGAACATCGTCGTCAGCGTCGTGACGGCGAGGAGCATCCACAGGATGCCGCGCAGATTGTTAAGCGTCGGTGTGTAGCCGCTGGCGGCAGGGGTCTTCAAATTTGTGGCTTTCCGGATAACCCGGCAGTCAGCCCGGGACCTCTCCTGCGTATCAGAGCGCGCGTGTCTGTTCAATGCGAACCCTGTTGCGGAATCGCGGTTCCTGATACATCCAGTGTCCAGTCGTCTTAGATCACATCGGAATACCAGTTCGTTGAATATCCTGTTCATCACCGCTACGCGCATCGGCGACGCCGTATTGTCGTCAGGATTGATTGCGCATCTGTTGGAACAGCACCCGGAGGCTCGCTTCACAATAGCCTGTGGAGCGCCGGCGGCGCCGCTGTTTGAAGCCGTGCCCGGACTGGATCGTCTGATCGTGATCGACAAGTGGAAATACCACACCCACTGGCTGTCGCTGTGGGCAGGCTGCGTCACGACCCGGTGGGACCGGGTATACGATCTGCGGGGCTCGCAGTTGTCGCGGTTTCTGCGCGCCCGGCAGCGGTATATCGGTGCCTATCGTGACAATCACAGTCACCGGGTGGAAGAACTTGGCCGGCTGATCGGGGTGTTGCCGCCGCCGGCGCCAAAGTTATGGCTTTCCGATGAGGCGCGGGCAACTGCCGCGAAACTGATGCCGGCCGATACGACGATATTTGCAATCGGGCCCAGCGCAAACTGGGGCGCGAAACAGTGGCAGGCGGACAGGTTTGCGCAATTGGCGCGCCGCGCGACAGATGTCGGCGGCGTCTTACCCGGCGCGCGGGTCGCGGTTCTCGGTGCGGAATTGGAGCGCGCCCTTGCAGAACCGGTTTTGAACGCCTTGCCGCAGGACCGACGGATAGACCTGATCGGCAAACCGTTATCCGTTGCCGCTGCCTGTATCGAGCGGTCGTCGCTTTTTGCCGGTAACGATTCCGGCCTGATGCATATAGCTGCGGCGACCGGGACGCCGACCCTCGGCCTGTTCGGGCCGTCGCCGGATGTGCGGTACCGGCCATGGGGTGAGCATTGCGCAGTGGTGCGCACCCGTGAAGGATACACGGAGCTTGTGAGCGCGCCGGATTTCGATCATCGAAGTCAGCAGACCCTGATGACGGGGCTTTCCGTCGATACGGCCTACGAAGCCCTTGCGAATCTTTACATGAGCGTAAAAGATTAGCCGGGGAGGGAACCGGTTTGACCAAAACGCGCAGCGTCGTCGAGGAACGTCGGGAAAACCGGCGCGAGGAGATCCTGCGGGCGGCGCAGGATCTGTTCCATCGCCAGGGCTATGCCAATACCTCACTGGATGACATCGCGCGCGCCGTCGGAATCAAGCGGGAAGGGCTGTACTACTATTTCCCCAATCGCACGCAGATCCTGATCGAGATCATCCGGCCGCTTGGGCTGCAACTGCGAGATCGCGTCCGCGAAATACTTGAAAGCGACGCGCCGCCCGAGGAAAAGATCCGCCAGACGGTCGAAAACCATTTGCGGCGGTTCGAGAACCGCTTCGCCGAATCCAAAATCACCCTGCGTGACGACTATTTTGCCGAAAACGACGCCGTTCTTGCCGAAATGGGCCCGATCTGGAACGAATATGAAGCGCTCTGGGTGGCGATCATCGAGGAAGGCCAGAAAAAAGGCGTTTTCGATGACACGCTCGATCCACGCCTTGCCCATCTCGGCATCCTCGGGTTGTGCAACTGGGTCGCGCGGTGGTACGTGCCGGGAAAATCGATCCCGGTTCCCGATCTGATCGAGATGTATAACCGAATGGTGCTGCGCAGCCTGCGGGCGGGTTAACCCGCCAGCGCCTCCGCCGCCGGCGTGAATTCCTGGTCTTGCGCGTTTGCGACGGCTTCGTAGGTCAGCTTACCGGCATGCACGTTCAGCCCGTTCATAAGGTTCAAGTCGGATGCGAGCGCGTCCTTTACCCCCAGATCGGCGATCCTGATGGCGAAGGGCAGAGTGGCGTTGTTGAGTGCGAAGGTCGATGTCCGCGCCACGGCGCCCGGCATGTTGGCGACGCAGTAATGAACGACGCCGTCGATCACATAGGTAGGGTCGTCATGGGTGGTCGGGCGGCTGGTTTCACAGCATCCGCCCTGGTCGATAGCGACATCGACGATTACAGCGCCGCGTTTCATGTTTTTCACCATTTCGGCGGTGACCAGTTTGGGGGCTTCCGCGCCCGGTACCAGCACCGCACCGATGACGAGGTCGGCATCGGCGACTTCCTCTTCGATATTGGTGCGGTTCGAGAACCGTGTGGTGATGAGGCTTTTATACTGGCTGTCGATCTCCGCCAGGCGGCGGATGTCGCGGTCGATGACGGTCACATGGCCACCCATCCCGGTTGCAACGAACACCGCGTTGCTGCCGACCACGCCACCGCCGATGATGACGACCTTGCCGGGCGTGACGCCGGGAACGCCGCCGAGCAGGACGCCACGCCCGCCATGGGCGATCTCAAGACAGGTCGCGCCGGCCTGGATGGCCATGCGCCCGGCGACCTCGCTCATCGGCGCCAGTAGCGGCAGCCCGCCACGATTGTCGGTGACGGTTTCGTAGGCGATGGCGGTGCAGCCGCTGTCCAGCAATCCCTGCGTCTGTTCGGGATCGGGGGCGAGATGCAGGTAGGTAAACAGGATCTGTCCGTCGCGCAGCATCGCGATTTCAGGTGCTTGAGGTTCCTTGACCTTGACGATCATCTCCGCCGCATCGAAGACGTCCGACGCCGAACCGGCGATTGATGCACCGGCGGCTTCGTAATGGGCGTCGTCAAACCCGATCGCGTGACCGGCATCGGTCTCAACGACAACTTTATGGCCGTTGCCGACGACCTCCCGGATGCTTGCCGGGGTCAGGCCGACACGGCTCTCGTATGATTTTATTTCTTTTGGAACGCCAACCAGCATTTGTCTCTCCTGTCACGCCGTTATGGGATCAATGTAGGCATAAAATTCCGCAGAACCACTATCGGGTCGATTTAAACCCGTTCGCCTTCGTTGCGAAAATGGCAGCGGCCGCTATTTTGCGTGCAACAGGAAAATCTTCTCGAAAGGAACTCACCGCAATGCGCGCGATCATCGCCAGGGAACTTGGGCCGCCTGAAAATCTCGTGATCGAGGAGGTCGCGTCCCTGACGCCGGGTCCGGGTCAGATCGTCGTCGACAACAAGGCAGCGGCGTTGAATTTTCCCGATCTTCTGGTGATGGAAGGCAAATACCAATTTCGCCCGCCGCTGCCCTTTTCACCGGGCAAAGAGGGCGCCGGTATCGTGAAGTTGGTCGGCGAAGGCGTGAAGCGGCTTAAAGTCGGCGACCGCGTGATGGTGCAGGTGGAATACGGCTCCTTCGCCCAGGAAATTGCCGTCGATGAAACCCACTGTTACCCGGTCCCGGAAGGCGTGTCGTTCGAAGAAGCAGCAGCTATCGGCATCGCCTATCAGACTGCGTATTTTGCCCTCGTTGACCGGGCACATGTTAAGGCGGGGGATAAAGTCCTCGTCACCGGGGCTTCGGGTGGCGTCGGGCTGGCTGCAATTCAACTGGCAAAGGCGTGGGGATGCGAGGTGATTGCCGGTCTGACGACAATGGCGAAGCAAGGCCTGGTGCGCGAAAATGGCGCCGATCACGTCATCGATTTGTCGGGCGACGATGTGAAAGACACGATCCGCGATCAGATCAAGGCGATCACCGGCGGCGGTATCGATTCAGTGATCGAGATTGTCGGCGGCGATGTTTTCGACGGCGCGATCCGTGCGCTCAATTTTCGCGGCAATATCGTCGTCGTCGGATTTACCAGCGGCGTCATTCCCGCGCTAAAGGCGAATTACGCGCTGCTGAAGAATATCGCAGTGACCGGCGTAAATTGGGCGGAATACCGGGACCGTGATCCCGAATGGGTGCAGCGCGTGCAGACGGAAATCTTCGACATGGTATCGGCCGGCACGCTGCACGTACCGGTGCAGGCGGTATTTCCGATGGAAAAAATCGCCGACGCCTGCAAGGTGCTGTCCGACCGTCAGGTGCGCGGCAAGATCGTTATTGCGATGGATTCCTGATCGGCCGACCGGATTATCCCGCGGGCGACCACTCCGACACGATGTGGTCATATATTGGCCGTGCGCGGTCCGTCAACTCGCCGACCGGGTTTCCGAGATACACAAACCCGGCGATCTCGTCGTCTGCTTCGGCGCCTATGGCCTTTTTGACGTCGGAATCATAGGCGTACCACTCGGTTAGCCACTGTGCCGCGTAGCCCGTCGACTGGGCGGCGATCAGCATCGTCTGGCAGGCCGCCCCCGAGGACAGAATCTGCTCCCATACCGGGATTTTGTGTTCCCTGTGGACCCGCGATACGACGGCAATAACAATCGGCGCCCGGGTGAGGCGTTCCTGCTCTATCTCGATCTGTTCTTGGATCGCATCCGGATTGTTCCTCTTGAAGGAGTTGACGATGACGTCGCCGATCGTGTCCCGGGCGTCACTACGGATCACGATAAAGCGCCACGGCGTCAGCCGGCCGTGATCCGGCACCCGCATGCCGGCTTCCATGATCTGGCGCAGTTCATCATCGTTTGGCCCGGGGTCGCCCATCATGCGGGCGACGGTAGAACGCCGCGTTGTGAGAAAATCGATGGTCTTGCTGTCTAGTTTGTTCAGATCCGACATATTTTCCATTCCTTAGACGATTCCGGCTTTTTCCGCGCGTTCGCGTTCAAGCTGTCGCAGCGCGCCGCGCTGGATTTTGCCGGTCGCGGTCAATGGAAGATCGTTGACGAATTCCACCGACCGCGGGTATTTGAAAGCAGATATCTGCGATTTTACGAAATCCTGCAACTCCGAAACAGTCTCATCGGCGGCATTTTCTTTCGATGACGGCACGATGAACGCTTTGACGATCTGTCCACGGTCCTTGTCGGGTGTGCCGACGACCGCCACTTCACGCACCTTTGGGTGTTCCAGCAGCACCGCTTCGACCTCAAGACCCGACACATTGTAACCGCCGGTGAGGATCATGTCGTCGGTGCGGGCCTCGTAATAAAAATAGCCATCTTCATCGATCCGGCATAGGTCGCCCGATTTGTTCCAACCGTCGTGAATATAAGCCTTCTGACGGTCGAGATCGTCAAGATACCGGCATCCATTCGGCCCTTTGACGATCATCTGGCCAATTTCGCCGGGTTTGACGTCGTTCATGTCGTCATCGACGACGCGAACCTGAAAGCCGGCGATTGCTTTGCCGATGGCGCCGGGCTTGATGTCGTCGCCGCTGGCAGAAATGAAGATGTGGAGCAGTTCGGAAATTCCGAGCCCGTTGATCATCTCGACGCCGGTGATCTCCTTCCATTCATTGAATGTCGCCGGTGCCAGGGGCTCGCCGCCCCCGACGCATTCGCGAAGGGATGAAAGATCGTAGTCGCGGGCTTTTTCGAGCATCAATTTGTATCCGGAAGGGGTCGAGAAGCAGACAGTGGCCTTGTATTTCTCGATGGTCTGAAGCACCGCTTCGGGCGTGCCGCGTTCCAGCAGCACCGCGGTTGCACCGAACCGGAATGTATCGGCGATAAAGGCGCACAGACCGTACAGAAAGGCGATCTGCGGGCTTCCGCAGACGATATCGCCGGGCCGGATTTTAACGACATGGCCTATAAAACAATCGGCGGCGGCGAGAATGTCGCGGTGGAAGTGAAGCGTTCCCTTCGGCGTGCCTGTCGAGCCTGATGTGAAGCCGATAATGGCCGGGTCGTCGGCGGCGGTATCGACATTGGCGAAATCATCCGATTTGCCGACCATCGCTGCTTCTAGCCCGCCCGCCCGGTCGCCGCCGAAATAAAGGATATGCTCTAGATCTAGGGCGGTTTCCTTCGCCTTGTCGATATCTTTGGCAAGATTGTCGTGGGAGATCGCGAAACGGACCTTGGCTTTGCTGATCATGTAGACCAACTCGCGTTCGCGTAGCACCGGCATCGTGGTGATGGCGACGCCGCCTGCCTTGAGCACGGCGAGCCAGGAGGCGATCAGCATGGGATGATTGCCGCTTCGGATCAGGACACGCTCGCCGGGGACGAACCCGTAATCGTCGACCAGAACATTGGCAATCCGGTTGGCGCGGTGCATTACGTCGCGGTAGGTCCAGACATCGTCGCCGAAGATCAGCGCGGGCGTGTCGGCGTATCCGGCCGCGACCTGCTTGTCGATAAGTTCAACTGCGGCATTGAAGCGCGCAGGGTAGGCGGCAAGTTCGGGCAGGACGGAATAATCCATCTCCGGCCACAGTTCGGGGCCGGGCATGTTGTCCCGGATAAAACGATCCACGTGCGACGTGGGTTCTGTCATGACGCCTCTGCTTTTCTCAGGTGTGTCCCGGCGCTGAAATCTAGTACCGGGCGCGCTTCAAACCAATTATTTTACGGTAGTGTAAAATAGTCTTGGAATCAAGCATATCAGGTGTTACACCCGGCTGGCAGGATGCATTCGCCAGGGTATTTCCAGGGACCGCCATGAAAGATCTCGTACAGCTTGAACTCATCCGCGAGTCGCTGATCGCGGTCGTGAACGAAATGCGGGCGAACATCATTCATTCGTCTTATGCGCCAATCATTTACGAAGGCCATGATTTTTCCTGCGCGCTGATGTCAGCCGATGGCCGTCAGGTCGCGCAAGGTCTTGCGGACCACCCAATTCATATTTTCGCCGTGCCGTATTCGACCCAACAGGTGGTCGCCAAGTTTCAGGGCGACATTAACGAAGGCGACCTGTTCCTGCATAACGACCCCTATACCGGCGGGACGCATCTGAACGACGTGCTGATGCTGCATCCGGTATTCTTTGACGGCGCGCTTAGCATGTTTGCGGCCATGCGTTGCCACTGGAACGATGTCGGCGGTATGACTCCGGGCAGTCTTTCTGGGCGCGTAAATGAAATCATTCAGGAAGGCATCCGGATCGAACCGACCAAGATCTGCGATCGCGGCACGATGAATGAGCCGTTCATGAACCTGCTGTTCAACAACATGCGCGCGCGATCGGAACGGCTTGGCGATTTCAACGCCATGATCGGAACCGGGCGCAAGGCCGAAGAGCACATGCAGCGGTTATACAAGCGGTTCGGGGCCGGTCTGCTCGGTGGTGTCGAAGAGCTGATCGTTCGGTCCGAACGGCTGTTGCGGGCGAAAATCGCGGAACGCCCGGATGGTGATTACTACGCCGAAGGCTACATCGAGAGCGACGGCGCGAACCCGGACCCATTGGTGGTCAAGCTAAAGCTAACGGTGGCAGGCGACGAGATTGTCGCCGATTTTGCCGGTACGTCGGCGCAGACCAACGGGCCGACGAATTGCGGTCCGGCGATGGCGCTGAACGCGGTCGGCACCATCGTCAAATCCTTCCTCGATCCGAAAACTCCGATCAATCAGGGCTCGTTCAATCCGATCACCGTGATCTCGGAGGAGGGCAGTTTCATAAACGCCCGTAACGATGCGCCCTGCGGCGGTATGGCCGAATGCAAATTTCTGATCGATTCCGTGGTCGCGTCGGCGATGGGCAAGGTCGCGCCTGAAATGACCGTCGGCGATCTCAAGGGCGGCGCAAATCACGTCATCATTTCCGGCTCGGACCCGCGTGGCA
>Ga0114999_10005618_pt1 | contig 14705 bp, 10 predicted proteins | sample ArcticOcean_MG_C_3_FD_89820 | JGI IMG/M metagenome (GOLD analysis project Ga0114999, IMG submission 89820) | Marine microbial communities from western Arctic Ocean - ArcticOcean_MG_CB8_126 | ecosystem: Environmental > Aquatic > Marine > Oceanic | place: Arctic Ocean: Canada Basin | collected...
GCACCCCGGACGCGATCAAAACCTTCTTGATTCCTGGTAGTTCCCGGGACTTTTTATACAATTGAATCAATGGCTTATGGTCAGTATTTAAATTCGGACAGATACCCGGAAAGACACACGATGGGCGCCTGCACGCTGTCTCAATGGCTTTGCTCTTACAAGCCAAACGATACATGTTAGCCGTCGGACCGCCTAAATCGGAGATCACGCCCGTAAACCCGGGCACGTTGTCACGAATGTCCTCGACTTCGCGCAGCACCGAGGCTTCTGAGCGATTCTGGATTATTCGCCCTTCGTGTTCGGTGATCGAACAAAAGGTGCAACCGCCAAAGCACCCGCGCTGGATCGATACCGAAAACCGGATCATCTCGTAAGCCGGGATCCGAGCATCTCCATAGCGTGGATGCGGCACCCGGGTGTACGGCAACTCGTAGACCGCATCCATCTCCTTGGTCGCCAATGGTATCGGCGGCGGATTGATCCAGACGTCCACGTCGCCATGTTTTTGCACCAACGATCTGGCGTTGCCCGGGTTCGATTCTATGTGCAGTACACGCGACGCATGGGCATATAAAATTGGGTCTTCTCTGACCGCTTCATGGCTGGGCAAGCGTATCACCGAGGTCGCGCGTTGTGCGGTGGGTACATCACGCACGAAACGCACAACCTGCACAGGCGGCTCAGTCGGTGTTTGGTCACTCGCAGGTTGCTTGGCTGGCGCTTGATCGGGCGTCATCGCATAAGGATCTACCGGGGGATTGAGCTTACCCGGGGTATCCAAATGGGTGGAATCAAGCTCGATCCACCCCGCGGGGGTAGATTTGCGGCTAAACGCCGTGCCACGCACATCGGTGATCTGATCGATGGCCTCGCCGCGAGCTAAGCGATGCGCGACCTCGGCAATTTGCCGTTCTGCGTTGCCGAACATGAGTAGGTCCGCTTTCGCGTCCAGCAAAATGCTGCGCCGAACCTTCTCGGACCAATAATCGAAATGCGCAATCCGCCGCAGACTCGCCTCGATGCCGCCAACAATAATTGGGACGCCAGAATACGCTTCGCGCAAGCGGTTCGAATAGACGATCACGCTGCGGTCCGGCCGAGATCCGCCACGGCCATCCGGTGTATACGCATCGTCCGACCGCACTTTGCGATCGGCGGTATATCGATTGACCATCGAATCCATGTTGCCGGCAGTCACCCCAAAAAACAGGGCTGGTTCGCCAAGGGCGACAAAGTCATCGGTAGAATTCCAATCCGGCTGCGCAATGATGCCGACCCGAAACCCCTGCGCCTCCAAGAACCGACCGACAATTGCCATACCGAAACTTGGGTGATCAACGTAAGCATCACCGGTAACGAGAATGATGTCGCAGCAGTCCCAACCCAACTCGTCTAATTCGGCTCGCGACATTGGTAAGACTGGCGCAGGCGTAAGCCGGTGCGCCCAGAATTTTCGGTAGCTCATCAAGGGCTTTGGTTTCAGGGGACTAGTGACAGGCGGATGCACTTTCATGGGCGTGTAGTGTACGCGGGTTTCGGGGTATAAAGGCGCTTCACAAATTGAAGGTACGGAACCATGTTGAAAATCGCAGCACTATTGATCGCTGCCAGCGCGCTGCTTGGCGCAGTGCAGGCCCAAGCCGAGGTTTATGAGCTTCGCACGTATACGACTCACGAGGGTAAATTACCCGATTTACACGCTCGCTTCGAAAACCACACGATGGGTTTGTTTGAAAAACACGGCATTCGGAACGTGGCTTATTGGGTACCGGTCGACACACCCAATACGTTGGTCTACCTCATCGCTCACAAGGACATGGAATCCGCACCGAAAAACTGGCGCGCATTTGGATCAGACCCCGCTTGGCAGGCGGCTGCCAAGGCGTCGCGTGAGAATGGGCCAATCATCGTGAATATCGAAAACGTGTTCATGACGTCGACACCGTATTCGCCGAAGACGGGCAATTAACAGAAGGTGTCGTAAACCCTGCGGCTTCGGAGCGAGCGGTTAAATGCTTGATTTCTTGTGGGCGCGGCTTAAGAGGGTGTCGCAAAACACCCTCTTAAGCACTTATTCCACTCCACTGCGCACATCCATGTGCTCGTTTGGCAACAAAATCAACCACTCACAGTGGTCGATTTTGCTTGGCCTTCCCTGGCCAGAACTTAAAGGCTGTTTTACAACAGCCTTTAAGGCCGCTCCCACACAGATTTCAGCCGCGATTTTTCACCAGGTCGGCCGTGAACATCGAACCTATGGCGGCGTTGGCTCTTGCTCTCGCCTCCTCCGTGACCGAAACGTACAACATCGAAAGGGCTAGGCGCCTGTCGCAACCAGGCCGCTCAGCGAGTCGTCAGCTTGTAGGTGACAATAGCTGTTGCCACCTCATCGCCTGCCGCATTCTGGATCGACACGTCGCCTGTACACAGCGTCCCGCCGCGACGGCGCACGCTCGCGGTGGCGGTTAGATCGGTCGCCACAGCAAGCGCAAGGAAATTCACTGTAAAGCCCACCGTCGCGCCGCGCGATTCTTGGGTTACGTCCGGATGCGACCAAAACGCGGCGGTCGCGGCAATGTCGATCAATGCACTGATTGCGCCACCATGGACCCGACCAATACCGAGCGCGCCTTTATATGGCATCAGCAGTTCAACGCGATTCGGCGCTGCACTGACAAATTTGATGCCTAACAATTGCGCAAACCCTTCCCCACTCGCGATCGATCTCGCGCGTTCTTGCCAAAATTCCAATAGCGTATCCAACCAAAAAAGACGGCGCTTTATAACCCAACCGGCCCCGCGGGGCAAAATGTCCTTGCAAATATCCACCGCGCCCCTATTCTACGTGGTCCGTTGCGACCAGATCCGGTCTAACAGAAGATCTCTGGCGCGATCTACTGCTTGGACTTCGGCTCGCGCGGCTGCGCTAGCCACCCCGACTGTAGGAATGCACATGCGGTCTCTATTGAGACTCACGGTTTACATTCGACGCTATGCTTGGACCTTTGGTCTGTCGATTGCGGGCATTCTACTGGCTCGGATTGTCGAAGGCATGATTCCGATGTTCGTCAAACAAGGCATTGACGCCATCTCCTCCGGGCGAGCCGACCTTGGCGAAAACGCAATCGATTTCGCGACCGCGAGCGCTGCGCTCGTCTATCCTGCCATCGCTATTTGCCTATGTGTTCTCGTCCAGATGAGCGTCACGATTGCTTACCGCATTGCCATGCGCAGAATCGGTGTCAATGCGTCCTACGATCTGCGTAATCGGCTATACAAGCATCTGCAACTCCAGGGATTACAGTTTTACTCGCAATACAGCATCGGCGATTTGATGGCCCGAGCGATTAACGATATCAACTTGTGCCGTGAGATTATTGCAAGTGCAATCCGCATGACGCTAATTCTCATTACAACCGCGATCGTTGGCATGAGCTTCATGTTCTCTCTGTCCGTTGAGCTGACCGTGGCCGTGTTACTGCCGCTACCCATCATCGGCTACGTTGCCTACCGGTTTTCCACGCGAATCTACCGCCAGAGTTATCTCGTACAGGAGGGCTTCTCGAGATTGTCCACATTCGTGCAAGAGAATCTCAACGGCATACGAACCGTCCAATCAATGGCCCAAGAAGATCGTGAGATTAGTCGATTCTCCGACGTCAATGTCGACTTTGCCAAGCGCAACCTCAGCCTTTTCACAACCACGTCGTTCCTTGGCGCACTGATGCCCATATTGGCTGCCAGCAGCACCCTCATCATCATCGTGTATGGCTCAATGTTGGTACAGGACGGCGCAATCACGATAGGTACGTTCGCTGCGTTTTTCTCATACCTTGGACTGTTGCTGTGGCCCGTGCGTGAAGCTGGATCGCTCGTTACCCAATGGCAACGTGGTGCATCCGGCACGACCCGTTTGTTCGAAATCCTCGATTACGAACCGGAAATACAGGACCAACCGACAGGACCGTTTCCAGAAACGACCGGTCGAGTTTCGATCCGCGATCTATCGTATGAATACGAAGACAAAGGGAAGTACGCACTCAAAAACGTCAGTTTCGACGTCGAGCCGGGCGAAACGATCGCCATACTAGGCCGAGTCGGGTCCGGCAAAAGCACCCTCTTACGTCTCTTCGTACGTCTGCTGGATCCCACATCGGGTCAGATTCTGCTCGACGGCCACCCGATATCCGGGTTCCCGCTCGCGGTTTTACGTGAACGGGTATGCCTTGTGCTGCAGGACCCTTTTCTGTTCGCGGATAGCCTCGGCGACAACATCGCCTACGACGATCCGAACCGAGAACATCAAGAAATTCTCCAGATCGCACACGCCGCAGCGCTCGAAGAAACCATTGAAGGGTTCGCTGATGGACTAGATACGATTCTGGGCGAACGAGGCGTGACGTTGTCGGGCGGTCAAAAGCAACGTACAGCATTGGCCCGTGGACTGGTCCGCAGGTCTCCCATACTCATTTTGGACGACTGCTTTTCAGCCGTAGATACTCAAACCGAAGAGTTAATTCTAAGTGGTCTGAAGCAAGTACGTAGCAACGCAACCACATTGCTGGTCTCACACCGTGTTTCGACAGCGCGTCATGCCGATCGCATCTTAGTCCTCGAAAAAGGCTCAATCATTGAAATAGGCAGCCATGATGAGCTGTTGGCCGCAGACGGTTTCTACGCCAACCTTGAACGCGCGCAACGTCATAGTGTGCACGCCAAGTCCGCAGAGGATGGCGCGTGAACACACCGAACTCCTCCGCAGATTCGGCCGCCGAGGGCAAAAAACTCGATCACTCGATCTTCGATGCGGACATCCAAGGTCAGGCGATGAACATGCTATATCTCAAGCGGATATTGGGATGGATTAGGCCCCATAGAAAGCTAGCGGCGGCCAGCATATTGCTCGTGCTCGGCGCGTCAACGTTGGCGATATTGTTGCCTGTCATCATCTCTCGAGTCGTTATCGACGGCATCATATTTGGGTCCCCAGATGCATTGATGCCTGATTTCGGCATGAATGCACTGACCAGTTGGCTGGCAAATCTGACTGGATGGCAGGGGTTGGCCTCGGCATGCGTTCTTTACGCGCTGTTTACCATCGCATGTCACGGTCTCTACCACTTTCACCGGGTGAGTTTTGCGCGCACCGTACTGCATTCGCTGGCCGACATGCGCCTCGACCTCTTTACGCATATGGAACGTCGCCCAGCATCCTTCTACGACCGAGTCGCCGTGGGCCGGGTGATGACGCGCATCACCAACGACGTGCAAGCGATGTTCGAACTGCTGATGGGCCTGGGAATGCTCATCGGCGAATTTGTGCCCTTCTTTCTAGCGTTATTCATAATGCTGGCCATCGACACGAAACTAACGCTGTACTTGCTCGGTGCTATTCCGGTTTTCGCACTCATTACCTACTTCTTTCGCCAAGCCACGCGGCGGGTATATCGGCTGATCCGCAACACGTTGTCGCAGTTGAATCAGAATCTACAAGAAAACCTCTCAGGGATGCAAGTTGTGCAACTGTCCAACCGGGAAGAACACAACTTGCAGGTCTACGGCGACATCAACGAGACCAACCTGAAGCAAGAACGCTACGCGATAAGCCTCGAGTCGAGCTACGGGGCATTCATGGACAACATGGTAAACGTGGCGCTTGCCGTGATTATCTGGATCGGAGGCGGAGCGGCGTTACAGAGTCAAGTTTCGCTCGGCAGTGTGATTCTCTTTACCCAATTCATCGACATGTTCATTCGGCCCATCCGCGTACTCGGGCAACAGTACAACGTCTTGTTCCGCGCGATGGCCAGCGCCGAACGGATCTTCCAAGCACTTGATTGGCTCGAAAGCGTCAGCGAACCAGCGCAGCCTGTCGCTTTGCCTTCCCGTTTGCACGGCAAACTCGAGTTCAAGCGCTTGTCTTTCGGCTATGAACCAGCAGAGCCGATTCTGCACGACGTATCCTTCACCATAGAACCCGGCGAGAAGCTCGCCGTAGTTGGTCCCACCGGCTCAGGCAAAAGCACCTTGATTAGACTCTTGGGGCGGTTTTATAACTTTCCCGATCAATCCATATATCTGGATGGTATCGATCTCAACCTAATCAACTCATCCGACCTGCGCCGCCGCGTTGGCGTGGTGATGCAGGACTTCCATATCTTCTCCGGTTCGATTCTCGACAATATTAGCCTTGGCAACCCTGCCATTACGCGAGACAAAGCGATCGCGGCTGCGCAAAGCGTACATGCCGACGCGTTCATCGAGGCATTGCCCGAAGGCTACGACACACCGCTTGTTGAGCGCGGTCAGAATCTATCTCAAGGCGAGCGCCAGCTGCTCGCCTTCGCAAGAGTGCTTGCCAGCGACCCCGAGATCCTGATTTTGGACGAAGCAACCGCGAGCATCGATACCGAAACCGAGCAACTCATCCAATCGGCACTGAAGACCATCATGGTCAACCGGACTTCGATACTCATCGCTCACCGACTGCAGACCATCCAAGAAGCGGATCGAATTCTGGTCCTAAAAAACGGGCGGGTTAAGGAACTGGGCACGCACGCCGAGTTGATGGCTAACCGCGACGTCTACTACACGCTCAACCAATTGCAATTCCAGGACGTCACTCTCAAAACTGAGGGTTAGATCGCCCCTCCAGCCGCAATTTCCCGCGCGGAGTAACGAAGAGTTGGCGCATTGCCTCACGAGTGGGATGATGTCGGTTCAAATTGCACTGTGGGTCTTGTCATGTTGAAAAAAATACTCATCGGCTTCGCGGTTATGCTCGCGCTCCTGGCTGGAACCGGCTACGTTTATCGCGATGTCGTCATCCTCGCCCTCATGGCATCGCAAATCGCACCCGAGCACGCATTCGACGCAAGCCTCAGTCCACCGGCCCCCGACTATTCGAGCCTCCAATCGTGGGCTGCACATCCCGATATTAAGGACGCATCCGACCAACTGCCCGATGGTGCAACCCACACGCCAAGCGGCGTTGCGGTCTTCTTCGTACATCCGACCAGCTTCTTGGATAAATCCGGATGGAATCAACCGTTAGATCACGAGGGTGCTAATTGGATCGTCGATGAGCGAATATTGCGCCATCAAGCCAGTGTATTTAATGGCTGCTGCGATGTGTCTGCGCCCCGTTACCGGCAAGCGACCATCTTTTCGTTCATGGATACGGGCGAGGACGGCCCACAAGCGCTCGACCTCGCCTACGCGGACGTCGTGCGCGCGTTTGCCGTGTTTCGCCGTGGCCTTGCACCCAATCAGCCATTCATCTTAGCGGGCCACTCGCAAGGTACACTGCATGCGGCGCGGTTATTGCGCGAAGAAATCGCCGGCAGTGATTTACTTGGCCGCTTGGTCGCTGCATATCTCGTCGGATTTTCAGTGACCCTCGATGACCTCGGCTCGGTACCACCGTGCTCGAGCGCTTTACAAACCCGATGCGCGGTCGGATGGAATGCGCTAGACGGCGAAGGATCGGGCGCATTCGGAAATGCGGGCGAGCTGCTGTGCGTAAACCCGTTAACTTGGAAGCACGACGACAGCTACGCTGCCCACGAACTGAATTCCGGCGCAATCGGCTATGCATCATACGGACCCGCTGAGCCGGGTGAGGATTACACCGCGATGCCGGTTGAAACCAATATTGCCGATGCCCGCTGCATGGACGGCCAGCTAGTCATAGACGATCTTCGCACCGAGTCCTTCCCGTCCCGCATGACCGCCAACAGCATGCACGTATACGACTACAGTCTGTTCCACATGAACATACGTGAGAATGTGAACGATAGGGTCGCGTCGTTTTATCGCGACCGCACGTCTCAACTTGCAGATCCAGCTGAGTAAACGCGCAATTTCCTATTGTGCCGGACGTCCCAACAATCCGGTGCCCCAGCGTACGGTAGCTTGTTTGAGAGACTCCACCATGCTGTACAAACAAGGGATCAACACCAGAGTAATCACTGTCGAGAACAGGATCCCGAACCCAAGCGCGATCGCCATGGGAACAACAATCTGAGCCTGCGCAGACTGCTCAAACATGATGGGCAACAAACCAAAAAATGTCGTTAATGACGTCAACAAAATCGCTCTGAAGCGCGCGCCTCCAGACTCGATAGCCGCCTGATTGACACTCACCCCTTCCTTGACCCGCTGGTTGATGAAGTGCACCAATATCAAGCTATCGTTTACGACCACGCCCGCGAGCGCGACAAAACCGATGAACGAAATAGAACTCAAAGCCTGATCGAATACCAAGTGACCGATCACCGCACCGATGATGCCAAACGGAATAGCCACCATGATCAACAGCGGTTGCAAATAAGATTTCAACGGTACAGCCATCAAAATGTAGACCCCCAACAAAGCGATACCGAACGACGCAAGCATCTCCAACATAGACGACTGGGCTTCCAACGAGGAACCCCCTACGTTCATTTTCACGCCCGGGTAGGATGAAAAAAGCGTCGGCGAGAAATTCGTAATAACTTGCTGTACGATTTGCATTGGTTCGACAGTGTTCAGATCGGCATTGGCTTCGACGGAGACGGTGCGTTGACCGTCTTGTCGGCGAATTACGTTGTAGCCTCGATCGATGCTGTACTCAGCAACACTGTGAAAAGGCAATTCCCGTCCGTCCGGTGTCCTGATCCACATGTTTTCGAGATTGCCAATGGATTTCCGCTCGCTGCGCGGATACCGCACCATGACTTTGACCTCTGAATCGCCGCGCTGGATGCGTTGCGCCTCGGAGCCGTAGAATGCTTGTCGAACTTGGCTTGCCAGGTCCATCAGTGTAACCCCGAGCGCTTCGGCTTCTGGCTCGATGGACAGCTTCAATTCTTCCGGCCCGGCTTGCGCTGAACTCTGTACTTCGAACAAACCTTTGTACCCACGCAGATGATCGGACAATGCTTCGGACGCACCTTCTACCTGCTCAAAATCACTCCCCTGCAGGCGAAAGGACACCGGTTTACCGCCGCCCATCGAACTCATCGAACGGAACTCCAGCGTCTGGGTGCCCGCGATCGAGCCAACCTTGTCACGCCATAGCGTTTCGATCTCCTTCATTGGGATCTTGCTTTCGCCTTGGTTTTCGGACTCGATCAGTTCGACCTGAAAGCGCGCGTTCTTACCGCCGCGGATCGAAGCAAATACATTTTTGACGACATCTTCATCCAGGGCGTATTCAGTTCTCAACTCGTCATTCACCTCGCGCAAGCTCTTGTCCATTTGCAACACTATGTTGGTGATCAGCGATTCCGGCGCACCCTCGCGCAATTCGATTTCTGCCATTAAGAAGTCAGATTGAAATTCCGGAAACCACACCGACCGCACCGTACCGCCTAAAACCAATCCGACGGTCATGATGATCAACGTTAAAAATATCGATATGGTCAGCGATCGATTGCGAATTGTGCGTGCCAGGAATGGCGCGTAGTAGTTTTCGATAAACAACTTTAGGCGCCGGTCAACCCAATCGGAGACGCCCCGCTTTTTACCATGCGAGGAGCGCATGACAGCTAGGTGAGACGGCAAGATTAACTTGCTCTCGATCAGCGAGAAAGCCAGACACAAAATCACCACCCAGCCGATGGATTCGGCGAATACTGCCGTTGGCCCGGTCTGAAAAACGAGCGGCAAAAATGCAACGATCGTCGTGAGCACGCCAAACGTCGCCGGCACCGCAACGCGTTGCGCACCAGTCACAATATTCGCTAGGTTGTAGCCGTACTTCTCGGTTTCCGAATACGCACTCTCACCAATGATGATGGCGTCATCCACGACAATCCCAAGCACGAGAATGAAGCCGAACAAGCTCATAATATTGATGCTGATGTCGATCGCAGGAAGTGCTAGGAGGCTAAAGGCGCCAAGGAATGCAACCGGAAGACCGATCATCACCCAAAATGCGACGCGCAGGTGTAAAAATATGCTCAAAATGCCCAGCACGAGCAGGCCGCCCATCCACATGTTCTTGAGCATCATGTCCATTCGCTCATCTAACATTTCAGATGAGTCGCCCCACGCGGTAAGCTGCACCCCTTGCGGCAAGGTCTGCTGCTTGTTGGCGACATATTCCTTAATCGCGGCTGCCACCTCGATGGGGTTTTCGTCGACAGTCGCCATTGCATTCAGCCCAAAGGACCGCACACCGTTAAAAAACGAGTAGCTCTCGATTTCGGCGAAGCCGTCAACGACGTTTGCTACATCACCGAGGCGTACGCGGGTTCCATCGGGACGGGTGAGCAGTACAATCTGCTCGAACTCGCGTCCGGTATAAGCTTGTCCCGTCGTCCGCAGACGGATATCACCCGCATCCGATCGTATGGCGCCTCCGGGTAAGTCGATCGACCAGCTCCGAATCACCTGCGAGACCTGCTCGAGGGTCAAGCCATACTCGCGCAAGGTTTGCTCAGACAATTCAATCGAGATCTCAAACGGTCTCGACCCCATCTCTTCGACATAGGTGACTTCCGGCAGTGCCAATAATTCTTCACGAATACGATCAGTGAGCTCCTTGAGCATCGCTTCATCAAGTGGCCCGGCTACCTGCACACTGATTGCAGGATTGCGAAATGTAAGTTTGCTGATGATAGGACGTTCTGTTTCGCCTGGAAAAGTCGAGATCCCGTCGATCGCAAGCTTGACTTCATCCATCACGTCGGCCGTATCGTAGCCTACTTGTAATTCGATATTGACCCGACCGCTGCCTTCGCTAGCGTACGAAGTGATCTCCTTGATCCCTTGAATGGACTCGACCGCCTCTTCGATCTTGACCACCACACTGCGCTCGACTTCTTCCGGGGCGCCACCGCGGTAGGGCACTTGAACGCTGATTTGATTGGTAACGAACGCCGGAAATGTCTCCTTCTTGATAGAGGCCAAGCCATGTAGACCCAGAATGACGATCGAAATCATCAATAGGTTGGACGCAACATGATTCTTCGCAAACCAACCAATGAGGCCGGTCACTTCCGAATCGCTCGCTGAGGGAGGCAGCTCAGCCATCACCGTCCACCCGCACCCGCATGCCAGGTAAGGGCTGGGAAGGCGGCGTTACGCAGTAACGCGTACCTTCTTCCAGACCGCCATCCACATAGGCAAACTGTTGATCCGAACGCACGATATCGAGACTGCGTGGTTGAATCATTTGATCTGCATCGACGACCCACAGTGTGTCGCCGCGACTCAGGGAGTGACGCGGTATGACGAACAGATTGCCGGCGTCTTTGCCTTCTATTTCCGCGGTGACGAATGTACCAATGCGCGCTGGTTCTTCACCCGGTGCGACGCGCACATACGGTTCATCGATTTGCGCTACGACATACAGGACTCTCTGGTCTTCATCAAAAACGCCTTCGGACCGCACAATTTTTGCCGACCACGATTGCTCTTCACCGCCGACGACTGCCTTCAATATCGTCGGAAGGTGGGCACGATTGGTCCTGTCCGGCAGGTTAACAAAGCGCAGATCCTGCTGCGTAAGTGGTAGCCGCACTTCTGCGAAATCGGTGGCGAATATCGCCGCAAGATCTGTGCCCGTATTGATGAACTGACCGATATCGGCAAGCTTTTCGCGCACCATGCCATCGTATGGCGCCCGAATAATGGTCCTATTCAAATCCCTCGTCGCCTTTTCAAAGTCAGCCGCCGCCGAATCGAGTTCCGCCAGCACTTCTGCCAACTGCGGCTTGCGCAGGGTCAAATCTGATGCTTCTTTCGTCGCCGCGTTGAGCGATCGTAGGCGCTGCCAGTCATCCACCGCGTATCCCGCTAACGCGTTCTCGGTGGCTACCTGGGTTTCCGCTTTTTTGACACTGGCTTTGGCTTTCTTAACTGCGGTTCGGTAGTTGCTTGGGTCGATCCTGACCAAGATGTCGCCGCGGTTAAAGAACCCACCGCTCACGAATTCAGGTGATACCTGAACGATTTGGCCCGAAACTTCGGAGACCAGTGTGGTCGCAGTGCGCGGACGAATTGATCCTTGCGAACTCACCGAAAACATCACGTGCTCCCGGTACGCTGTGGCCACTTCAACCAGTACCGCAGGCGGCAGGGTTGCGACCTGGACTGCTTGCGGACGCGATTGCATCATGCCACGCGCAATGAACACACCAGCTACAACGATTATTAGCGGGAGGCCGTAGCGTAAGATTTTCTTCAGCACCAAGCCAAGCCCCTGTGTTGGTAAGGGCATCGTTGCGGCAAACCACATCTACGCCTAACGTTACGAAACGTAACTCATCTGTTCTATCATAACCCGTTTTGATACGGTTTTGGACGCAATCTGCGCCCAGTTGCGGTAAGCGGGTCTCACTTTGTTAGCAGCCTAAGCTAACTAGCGCCGCTGCAGCGAGTTCTCGTCACTATGGTCAAAGCGCGCACCGTAAATCTCAAGCTCGGCATGCTCCTTGTAATGCATAGTCTCTGCGTCCAACTTCACCCTGTACTCAAACGATACTGTACGGCCTTGTCACGAAGGGGCGGCGGTTGCGCGATGGTCCAGTCGGGATCTCGTTCAGGACTGCGTGCACCCGCAGCCATAATCTACACTGCGTTCAGTCAATGTAGCGTCTATTCACCATAGGCGAGGTTAAGCAGCTCGATCACATCACCGATCTGCAGGGCCCAAAACCACATGGCTGAAATGAGCACCACCGCGGACAGGCCGAGCGCGACTTTTTCTAACCCTTCTCTACTCATCTCATCCCACCCTACCCTAAGAAAACCCGATCCAACGGCCGCAGGCGGCAACCGTAAGCCAGATCACAATTGACGATATCGCGGTCATCTTTAGAGCCCACGGACTAATGCTGTCATGTGCGTAACGCAAGAGCGGACGACGCACCGTGTAAACGAAGACGATACCCAAGAAGAGCCCTGTCATTTTCGCCCAAAACATCTCGTTGTAGTACAACTTGATGGCAACGGCTGAACTCATGAAAACCCCGCTTAGGATCATGACTGCCAAAGCCACCGAAAACCACTTTTGGGTATTCTCAACCACCGTCTCTGAAGGCACGTCTTTGAGCAGAACCCCCAAAAGCCGCAAATCACTAACGAATATCATGCCACCCATCAACGATAAACCGAGCAGGTGGAACATTTGGATCACGGCAAACACGCCCCCGTATGCCTTAGACAGATCGGCTAAGAAAGAGGTATCCAGCCATTCGAAAAGAAAAAGAAGGTCCATATTCGTCGTTACTCCATCGCCGCCATTTCGTCGACGCAGCCGGCCGCCCAATACGTGAAATACGAAAGTTGCTTGTGACAGTCGAACCAGTCATAGGCGATCGTTCGTCCCGTCATCACCACGCCGCTCCATAGCGCCAACGACAACCCGGCGCCGATGCGAATTCGCTTGGGCGGCTTTGGATCAGTATCCCAATCACCCGTCGCCTGCTGCATTTTCCTGCGGAACATGATGGCATTGATGCCTGCCGCAATGAGCAGGACTACCTTCATCCGGAACCAAATGCTCTGCGTTGAGCGCACCGGAATTGCGTAGTAGAGGATGAACCCCGTCACGACCATGACGACGAAACCAATCATCATCGGCTTGTCCAAACGGTCAGCGATTCGCGATGCGGGAACGTTCGTAAACGCCAACCCCAACATACGCAGATCGATGACGAACAACATACCCAGGAACAACATCAGTACGATAACGTGGGTACTTTCGATCCAGGCATACATGTAAAGCGATTCGTGGATCGACGTACTCCACGTTTGCGCGTCTAGCCAACGCGCAAGGCTTAATAGCAAGTCATTGAGCACTGCTGACCCCAAGATGATTTTGATTCCGGTAGCGATCTTCGCCGCTTCCCGAGTGCGAGTATAGCGTGCCGTCCAAGGCTGTGCGAACCAGATCGTGGCGCCTTTTAGAGATCGTCGCTAATCCGTCGGTCCGCCGTAGTTCAGCCGGCTTCCTGATTCGAAAATCGCGGCTGAAGGGGACTGTTGTAAGACAGGATGACCCAGCAAAAGCGACCAGCCGCGCCAGCTATTTGGGCGCGTATTGGAATACGGCGCCTCGACGCGCTAGTTCCTCTGCTCGCTCGTTGCCGACGCCTAATTCCTTCAACACCTGGAAGGTGCTCTCGCCAATGTGTTCGGCAGCGCCTGTTGCGGCGGTTGGTTGCCCATCCACCTGGAAACCAGCGTTTAGGTGGCGACGACCTGCAACATCGGTTACTGCACGGCGATAATCCAGTTGCGGGTTCTCGAATACCTCAGAGAGGTGACGCACCTGGCCAACTGGAACACCTGCTTCAGCCAAGACCTCTTCCCAATGGTCTGCAGAATTAGTCGAAAATAGTCCCGCAAAACGTTGGCGCAAGGCTTGCCATCGTTCCGCGTACGCCCCATCCCGAGGGTATTCGACCACCAATTCGGGGCATTGCACAGCAGCCGCTAGGCGTTCGAACAGCCGATAGTTGTTTGCATTGACCAGGAGCGTATTTGTTGTCGTGGCGAACGTTCCAACCGAGCCAGACCGGGCAAGCGGGTTGGGACCAACGCGGGGATTGACGCGACCGGTAGCTAAATATCCGTAAGCGTTCAAACCCATCACGGTCAGACTGCATTCGAGCATGGAAACATCCAAGAATACGCCGTGATTCGTCTTGTCACGGCGATAGAGTGCCGCACAAATCGCTGAGGAGGCGATCACCGCGGTAGAAGCATCGGCC
>Ga0114999_10005619_pt1 | contig 14704 bp, 10 predicted proteins | sample ArcticOcean_MG_C_3_FD_89820 | JGI IMG/M metagenome (GOLD analysis project Ga0114999, IMG submission 89820) | Marine microbial communities from western Arctic Ocean - ArcticOcean_MG_CB8_126 | ecosystem: Environmental > Aquatic > Marine > Oceanic | place: Arctic Ocean: Canada Basin | collected...
CGGATTGAAGACTTGATCTCCAGTACTCAGAATCCCCGAATAGACCCGGAAAAAGGTGAGCGTCCCTACATACTTGTCCGTTGCGATTTTGAACGCCAACGCCGCGAAAGGTGCGTCGTCATCCGCCGGTCGTATATCGCTCGAGCCATCGTTGAGAAGACCTTCAATCGGTTTTACTTCCGTGGGCGCGGGGAGATAATCGACGACCGCATCGAGCATCGCCTGCACACCCTTGTTCTTAAACGCTGATCCGCACAATGCCGGCACAATCTCGTTTGCAAGCGTTCGCAGCCGGAGGCCTTGCTTAATCTCTTCTTCGCTCAGCTCGACACCTTCGAGATACTTGTCCATGAGCTCTTCATTGGCTTCGGCTGCAGACTCCACCATTTGCTCACGCCAACGCAGGGCTTCGGCAACTAGCTCCAGCGGGATCTCTTCTTCAGTGTAGGTTAAGCCTTGATCATCTTCATTCCAGATGATGGCTTTCATTTTGACCAGGTCGACAACGCCGCGAAAATTTTCTTCTGCGCCGATCGCAAGTTGTATAGCCACTGGTGTGGAACCCAGCCGATCGCGAATTTGTTCGACCACGCGCGGAAAATCCGCGCCTTGACGATCCATTTTGTTGACGAACACCACACGCGGGACTTCGTATTTATTCGCTTGCCGCCAGACCGTCTCCGATTGCGGCTCGACACCTGACGTACCGCAGAACACAACCACCGCGCCGTCCAACACCCGCAAGCTCCGCTCGACTTCGATCGTAAAGTCGACGTGACCAGGCGTATCGATGATATTGATGCGATGTTGATCGTACTGCTGGGACATACCCTGCCAGAAGCAGGTTGTAGCAGCCGACGTAATCGTTATGCCACGCTCCTGCTCCTGCTCCATCCAGTCCATGATGGCAGCACCGTCATGGACTTCACCAATCTTGTGCGAAAGCCCGGTGTAGAACAGGACGCGCTCAGTCGTCGTGGTTTTGCCCGCGTCCACATGCGCAACGATGCCAATGTTGCGATAGCGGGAAATCGGTGTTTCGCGAGGCATGATCGACTCAGTTTTAGCTAGCCCTAGGGGTTGTTGATAGGAAGTGCTTAATACCTGTAGTGCGCAAAGGCTCGGTTCGCCTCAGCCATTCTATGCGTGTCTTCCTTTTTCTTGACCGCTGAACCACGGCCCTCCGACGCATCGAGCAGCTCGCCGGCTAGGCGCGCAGCCATCGATTTTTCGCTACGCGATCGAGCGCTATCAACGAGCCAACGCATGGCGAGGGCATTACGACGCGACGGACGCACTTCAACTGGTACCTGATAGGTGGCGCCACCAACACGGCGAGACTTGACCTCGACCATTGGCGCAACTGCCTCTAGCGCTTTTTCAAACACTTCAACCGGATCATTGCTGTCCTTTTCCTCGATACGCCCCAGCGCACCGTATACGATATGTTCCGCAACGGCTTTCTTACCGCTCACCATCACATGGTTGATGAACTTAGCCACGGTCTGGCTATGGAATTTCGGATCAGGAAGGATTGCGCGTTTCGCGATGACACGACGACGTGGCATAGTTTTCTCCTTGCTTCAGGTTCACCCCCGAACCTCTTGTAATTGAGAGCGGGGCCTTACTGAGAACGATTAATTATTGTCGAGCTATTTAGACCGCTTGGTTCCGTACTTGGAGCGCGATTGTTTGCGATCGGCCACACCAGACGTATCCAGCACGCCCCGAATCGTGTGGTATCTCACACCCGGCAGGTCCTTGACGCGACCGCCGCGAATCAACACCACCGAGTGTTCTTGGAGGTTGTGGCCCTCGCCGCCAATGTACGAAGTCACTTCATAGCCATTCGTTAAGCGCACGCGACAGACCTTCCGCAGAGCCGAGTTCGGCTTCTTTGGTGTCGTTGTGTATACCCGTGTGCAAACACCGCGCCGCTGCGGGCAGGCTTGCAACGCCGGCACAATGTTCTTCGCGATTTTGCGTTTACGCGGCTTTCGTACCAATTGGCTAATAGTGGCCATACTTACTAGTTCTACCTCAAGTTTATCTCGGGAGCTACATTGCAACTCCACCTCGAAAATGACGCTTCAACGCGCCATCGACCTTCGACATCGAGAAGGGCGGAGCATTCTAGGGTAGGTATGGGGTCGGAGTAAAGTGCCGGAGTAAATTACTCCGGCACTTTACTCCGACCCCAAAACTTCAACCCCGTCGACGTAGGAAGGCCTTTAGGCCCGATTAATAATCGCGGCTAAAGCCGCTCCTACACCCGAAGGGGAATCCCCTCCGGGAATTCCCCAAAACCAAGCCTACGGCTTGGTTAATCTTCCGACGCCCGTCCGCTCAGCGCCTCCGACAACGCCTGTTCGACTTCATCTGCCGTTGGGCCTTGTTGCTGCTGCGGTGCAACTTTTTCTTCGCGTTTGCGCTTACGTTCTGCGTGATACGCAAGCCCGGTACCTGCCGGAATCAAGCGACCGACGACGACGTTCTCTTTCAATCCGCGCAAGAAGTCCTTCTTGCCTGTTACGGCAGCTTCGGTCAACACGCGTGTCGTTTCCTGGAACGATGCCGCGGAGATGAACGATTCCGTAGCAAGTGATGCCTTGGTTATCCCAAGCAACACTCGTTGGAATTCTGCCGGTGCGTTGCCTTCAGCCAACAGCGCCTCATTAACAAGTCGGATCCGCTGGTATTCGAGCTGTTCGCCACGAATCAGGTCTGAGTCGCCCGAACGCACGATTTCCACTTTGCGCAGCATTTGCCTGAGGATGACTTCAATGTGTTTGTCATTGATTGTCACACCCTGCAAGCGATACACCTCTTGGATTTCGTTGATGATGTAGTCCGCAAGCTGCGGCACGCCTTTGAGGCGCAATATGTCATGCGCGCTCAGTGGCCCTTCACATACGGTCTCCCCGCGTGCTATATGCTCACCGTCGAACACCCCAATCGTGCGCCACTTCGGAATTAGGGTTTCGACTGGATCACTATCCGGAGAGGAAATGACAAGCCGACGCTTGCCCTTTGTTTCCTTTCCGAAGCTAACGGTTCCTGTCGCTTCCGCGAGGACTGCGGGCTCCTTCGGCTTGCGTGCTTCAAAGAGATCCGCCACCCGTGGCAAACCACCGGTAATGTCACGGGTCTTCAAACCTGCCTGCGGAATTCGCGCGATGATGTCGCCGACACCAATCTTGACCCCGCCCTCCAGATTCAAGATTGCACCACTAGGCATGTAGTACCGCGCCGGCACCTCGCTGCCAGGTAGCATGACCGTATCGCCTTCACCATCGGTCAATCGCACTGCAGGACTTAATTCTTTGGCGGCACTCGCGCGGTCTTTCGGGTCGAGAACAGTGATATTCGTCAAACCTGTCAACTCGTCAGTCTGCCGATTCATGGACAGACCTTCTTCCATTTCTTCAAACGTGATTTGACCGGCCACCTCAGCAACAATCGGGTGCGTGTGGGGGTCCCATTGGGCAATGACCTGCCCTGGTTCCACCGGATCGTCCTCGGCCACAGAAATGACCGCGCCATATGGCAGTTTGTATCGCTCACGCTGGCGCCCATGCTCGTCTGCGACCGCAATCTCACCGGAGCGGGATACTGCAACGAGTTCACCCGACTCGCGGGTTACTGTCTTCAAGTTGTGTAGTCGGATTGTGCCGCCGTGTTTGACCTGGATATTGTCGACCGCGGTAGCACGCGAAGCGGCACCACCAATGTGGAAGGTGCGCATGGTGAGCTGGGTCCCCGGCTCGCCGATCGATTGTGCCGCGATGACGCCAACACTTTCGCCGACATTGACTTCGTGTCCACGAGCCAAATCGCGCCCGTAGCACTTCGCGCAGATCCCGTAGGCCACGTCACACGTAATCGCCGAGCGAACCCACATATCGTCAATACCCAAATCTTCGAGTTGCTCGAGCCAAGCCTCATCGATCATGGTCTCGGCCGGGATCAACACAGTCTTTTCATCGACGTCGAGAACGTCGCGCGAAACTGTTCGACCCAATACCCGATCACCCAAAGGCTCGACTACGTCGCCGCCTTCAATGATCGAGCTCACATACAAACCAGCCTTGGTACCGCAATCCACGTCAGTAATCACAACGTCTTGGGCTACATCCACCAAACGACGCGTCAGGTAACCGGAGTTCGCTGTTTTTAACGCGGTATCGGCAAGTCCCTTGCGCGCGCCGTGGGTTGAAATAAAGTACTCGTTTACCGTTAAGCCTTCACGGAAGTTGGCCGTAATCGCGTTTTCGATGATGCTGCCATCCGGCCGTGTCATCAGACCACGCATGCCGGCCAACTGACGAATCTGCGCGGGCGATCCCCGTGCGCCAGAATCAGCGTAGATGAAAACCGAGTTAAACGAATCTTGTTGTTCGTCCTTGCCGTCCTTATTCTTGACCGTCTCGGTAGATATGCCTTCCATCATGGATCGCGCAACGAGATCGTTTGCACGCGACCAGATGTCCACAACCTTGTTGTACTTCTCACCTTGGGTCACTAAGCCAGAGGCATATTGAGCTTCAATCTCCGCCACCTCTGCTTCGGCCTCTTCGATGATCGTGGCTTTAGCTTCGGGGATAACAAAATCCTCAACACCAATCGATGCTCCAGATGAAGTCGAGTGGGCGAAGCCCGCATACATCAACTGGTCGGCAAAGATCACGGTGTCTTTCAACCCACAAATTCGATAGCAACTATTGATCAGATTGGATATCGACTTTTTGTCCAACAGCTTGTTGACCAGCTCGAAGGGTAGTGCCTTAGGCACGATGTCATACAACAGTGCCCGGCCTACGGTCGTATCGTACAAGCTGTGAGTGACGGTGATTTTGCCATCCTCGCTGACTTCGTGCTCTTCGATTCGAGCCCTGACCCTGGCATGCAGGCTGACCTGGCTTGAGTGATACGCACGATGCACTTCTTCTGCATCCGCAAACACAGAACCTTCACCCAATGCATTGACCCTTGAGCGAGTCATGTAATAAACGCCTAGAACGACGTCCTGGGACGGCACGATGATCGGTTCACCACTCGCCGGCGACAGAATGTTGTTGGTCGACATCATGAGCGCACGACTTTCCAGCTGTGCTTCGAGCGTAAGCGGTACGTGGACCGCCATTTGGTCACCGTCGAAGTCCGCGTTATACGCGGTACACACGAGCGGGTGCAACTGGATCGCTTTACCTTCGATGAGAACCGGTTCAAACGCCTGTATACCCAAACGATGCAACGTAGGCGCGCGGTTCAGCAGTACGGGATGCTCGCGAATGACTTCGGCAAGAATGTCCCAGACCTCCGCGGTCTCACGCTCAACCATCTTCTTCGCGGCTTTAATGGTTGTCGCCAGTTGACGCTCTTCCAATTTGCCAAAAATGAATGGCTTGAACAGTTCCAACGCCATCTTTTTCGGTAGGCCGCATTGATGAAGCCGGAGCGTCGGACCAACTACGATGACCGAACGCCCAGAATAGTCCACGCGCTTACCAAGCAGGTTCTGGCGGAAACGCCCTTGCTTGCCTTTAATCATGTCTGCTAACGACTTCAACGGGCGCTTGTTGGACCCGGTAATCGCTCGACCGCGACGTCCGTTATCCAACAAGGCATCCACTGACTCCTGCAACATGCGCTTTTCGTTGCGCACGATGATGTCTGGCGCCGACAAATCCAACAAGCGCTTCAAACGGTTGTTACGGTTGATAACTCGACGATACAGATCGTTCAGATCCGATGTAGCAAAGCGTCCACCATCCAACGGCACCAACGGACGCAGATCCGGCGGTAAGACGGGCAGTACCGTCAAAACCATCCACTCTGGCTTGTTACCGGACTTAACAAACGACTCCATCAGCTTCAGACGCTTGGAGAATTTCTTGATCTTGGTTTCGGAATTGGTCGTCGGAATCTCTTCACGCAGTTGCGCAATATCTGATTCTAGATCTAGATTCAATAGCAAATTCTGCACGGCTTCGGCACCCATGCGTGCATCGAAATCGTCGCCGAACTCTTCCAACTTGGCGTAGTACTCTTCGTCGGTGAGCAACTGGCCTACCTCAAGGTCGGTTAAACCCGGGTCGACGACCACAAACGATTCGAAGTACAAGACCCGTTCGATGTCGCGCAACGTCATATCGAGCAAAAGCCCGATACGTGACGGCAGCGATTTCAAGAACCAGATATGCGCCGTGGCACAGGCTAGTTCAATGTGACCCATCCGCTCGCGCCGTACCTTGGTTAGCGTGACTTCAACGCCACACTTCTCGCAGATCACACCTCTATGCTTCAGGCGTTTGTATTTGCCGCACAAGCACTCGTAATCCTTTACCGGGCCGAAGATTCGGGCGCAGAACAGCCCATCGCGCTCCGGCTTGAACGTGCGGTAGTTGATTGTTTCAGGCTTTTTCACTTCACCGAACGACCACGAACGGATCATTTCCGGCGAAGCAAGGCCAATTCTCAGAGCATCGAACTCATCAACATTGCCCTGGGCTTTTAATAGGTTAAGTAAGTCTCTCAAGATCTTATCTCCTTTGCCTAAGGCTATTCAGTTTCGAGTTCAATGTTGATCCCTAAGGAGCGAATCTCCTTGACCAACACATTGAAGGACTCGGGCATTCCCGGTTCCATGTTGTAGTTGCCATCGACGATGTTCTTGTACATCTTCGTACGACCCGCCACATCATCGGATTTCACCGTGAGCATTTCCTGCAGCGTATAGGCCGCGCCATATGCCTCCAACGCCCAAACTTCCATCTCGCCGAAACGCTGGCCACCGAATTGGGCTTTGCCGCCCAACGGTTGCTGCGTCACGAGACTGTATGAACCGGTTGAACGCGCATGCATCTTGTCGTCCACTAAGTGGTTGAGCTTAAGCATATACATGTAGCCTACCGTCACCGGGCGGTCGAATTGTTCGCCGGTGCGACCGTCGAAGAGTGTCGCCTGACCCGTACTTGGCAGTTGCGCAAGCTCCAGCATCTGTTTGATCTCGCCTTCCGATGCACCGTCAAACGCGCGAGTAGCAACTGGCACGCCGCCTTGCAGGTTGCTTGCCAATTCCATCACTTCGTCGTCAGTCAAAGAATCAAGATCCACATTGGCTTCGCCGATCTGGTTATACACCGCATCGAGGAATTCCCGCAGTTCGGATGCCTTCTTCTGTGCTTCAAGCATCCCGTTAATGCGTTCACCAATACCGTGCGCTGCCCACCCGAGGTGCGTTTCCAACACCTGACCGACATTCATGCGTGATGGTACGCCAAGCGGATTCAGCACGATATCTACCGGTTCTCCGCGATCGTCGAACGGCATGTCTTCAACCGGCATAATGACCGAAATAACGCCTTTGTTACCGTGGCGTCCGGCCATCTTGTCGCCAGGTTGAATACGTCGCTTGATCGCGAGATAGACCTTCGCGATTTTCAAAACGCCCGGCGCAAGGTCGTCGCCACTTTCAAGCTTCGAGCGCTTGTCCGCATATATCGCGTCGAGCGAGTCTTTACGCTCTCGCAACTGCGCTTCGGCTTTTTCCAACTGCGCATTCAAGCTGTCGTCGGACATGCGAATTTTGAACCAATCATCACTGTCTAGCGTTGCAAGATACGCTTCGTCGATCGTCAACCCTCTGCTCTCACCTGGCGCACTAGCCGCCTTGTTGCCCAACAACGCTTGTTGCAATCGTTCGTAGGTCGCCACTTCGACAATACGGTACTCGTCATCGAGGTCTTTACGAACCTGCGAAAGCTGCGCGCGCTCAATGTCCTTGGCACGCTGGTCTTTTTCGACCCCATCGCGCGTGAAGACCTGAACGTCGATGACCGTACCTTTGACACTGGTCGGTACCCGCAGCGAGGTGTCCTTCACATCGGACGCCTTTTCGCCAAAAATCGCCCTTAAGAGCTTCTCTTCCGGGGTCAGCTGCGTCTCGCCTTTCGGGGTCACCTTGCCAACCAGAATATCGCCGGCACCGACTTCAGCGCCGATATAGACAATGCCCGATTCATCTAGCTTAGACAGCGCCCCCTCGCCAACGTTGGGGATGTCGCAGGTAACTTCCTCAGGCCCGAGCTTTGTATCACGCGCAATACAGGTGAGTTCCTGGATGTGGATACTGGTGAAACGATCTTCTTTAACGACCCGCTCTGATACCAAAATCGAGTCTTCGTAGTTGTAACCATTCCACGGCATGAACGCGATGCGCATGTTCTGTCCAAGCGCCAACTCGCCCATATCAATGGATGGCCCATCCGCCAGCACATCACCACGCGCAATCACATCGCCCGGCTTGACCAACGGACGTTGGTTGATACAGGTGTTCTGATTTGACCGAGTGAATTTGGTGAGGTTGTATATCTCAACGCCCGCCTCGCCCGCTTCGGTCTCTTCGTCCGCTACCCGCACGACGATCCGGCCCGCATCTACGCTGTCGACCACACCACCGCGTTGGGCGATCACACACACACCTGAGTCGCGTGCAACTGCACGTTCCATTCCGGTTCCAACCAAAGGCTTCTCTGCACGCAATATCGGCACCGCTTGGCGCTGCATGTTAGAACCCATGAGTGCCCGGTTGGCATCGTCATGCTCCAAGAATGGAATTAACGATGCCGCCACCGAAACTACCTGCTTCGGCGACACGTCCATGTAGTTCACGTTCTCGGCTGCCGTTTTGGCAAATTCATTCTGATGGCGCACGTCGACCAACTCGCCCTCAAACTGGCTTTTCGCATTCAACGGCGCACTGGCTTGCGCGATTACGTATTCCGCTTCGTCGATCGCGGAGAGATATTCAATCTCGTCAGTGACAATGCCATCAATGACTTTGCGATACGGCGTTTCTAAAAACCCATAACCATTAGTGCGCGCATAGGTCGCCAAGCTATTGATCAAGCCGATGTTCGGACCTTCCGGCGTTTCAATTGGGCACACCCTACCGTAGTGCGTCGGGTGGACATCACGAACCTCAAACCCGGCTCGTTCGCGGGTCAAGCCACCCGGCCCCAACGCCGAAACGCGACGCTTGTGGGTCACCTCGGACAGGGGATTATTCTGGTCCATGAATTGCGACAATTGCGACGAGCCAAAAAACTCTTTGATCGCAGCAGCCACTGGTTTGGCGTTGATCATGTCCTGCGGCATCAAGCCTTCCGACTCGGCCAAGCTGAGGCGCTCTTTGACGGCCCGCTCAACCCGAATCAAACCAACGCGAAATTGGTTCTCAGCCATCTCTCCAACCGAGCGCACCCGCCGATTGCCAAGGTGATCAATGTCATCGACGGAACCTTTACCATTACGGATGTCCATCAGGGTCCGCAACACTTCAACAATGTCGTCGTTCAGCAGAGTGCCTTTGCCTACGATCTCTTCGCGGCCCAGGCGGCGGTTGAACTTCATGCGACCGACGGCGGACAGATCGTAGCGCTCACTCGAGAAAAACAGATTGCCGAACAGATTCTCGGCCGCTTCTTTGGTCGGCGGCTCCCCTGGTCGCATCATGCGATAGATTTCAACCAACGCCTCAAGCTTGTTGCGTGAGGGGTCAATGCGCAGCGTATCTGATATGAATGAACCGCAATCGAGGTCATTGGTATAGATCGTCTCGAGCTCTTTCACTTTGAGCTCGAAAATCTGCTCCAAATTTTCCTCAGTGATAATGGTGTTACAAGGCAACACCACCTCGCCGGTGGATGCATCGACGATGTCTTTTGCCGTCACCCGCTCTAACAAATACTCGCGAGGCACCTCGAGCGACTTCATCTTGCTCTCTTCGAGCTGGCGCACGTGGCGCGCCGTGACCCGGCGGCCTGCTTCGACAACGACGTTACCTTTCCGGTCCACAATATCGAAGGTTGCAACGTCACCACGCAACCGCTCTGCCACGAGTTCTGCCGATATTTTTTCGTTCTTGATGAAGAACTTGTTGGTCTCGAAGAAGGTCGCGAGAATCTCTTCGCTCGTGAACTCCAATGCACGCAGCATGATCGTCGCAGGGAGTTTGCGTCGTCGGTCGATACGAACGAAGACACAGTCTTTTGGATCAAACTCGAAATCAAGCCAAGAGCCGCGGTACGGAATGACCCGTGCGTTATATAACAGCTTCCCGGACGAGTGCGTCTTGCCTCGGTCGTGATCGAAGAAAACACCTGGAGAACGATGCAGCTGGGAGACGACTACGCGTTCAGTTCCGTTGATAACGAAAGTACCGTTATCAGTCATGAGCGGAATCTCGCCCATGTAGACTTCTTGCTCTTTGACGTCCTTCACCGTTTTGTTGGACGTCTCGCGATCGTAGATGATCAACCGGACTTTTACGCGCAGTGGCGCAGCATAGGTAATGCTACGCAACGTACATTCTTTTACGTCGAAGGTGGGTTCACCCAGGCGATAGTCGACATATTCCAGTGCCGCGCTGCCCGAATAGCTAACAATCGGGAAAACCGATCTAAATGCGGCATGCAGACCAGACTCTTCACGAGTGGCACGGTCACGGTCTCCCTGCAGAAATCTGTTGTACGAGTCAACCTGAATAGCCAACAGGTAGGGCAATTCCATCGACTCAGACAGTTTTCCGAAATCTTTACGAATGCGCTTTTTTTCAGTAAAGCTATACGCCATGCGGTTCTCCTCACGAGTTCTCTGTGAAAACTCCAGTGGTTGTCAAGACTATGTCCCAACGACGAAAGGCCGGGCCCTGTAACGCGCGTGCTTCCACGGGCACCACAGGGGACCAGCCAATTATTGCTCTGTTGAGCCTCAAATCAGACAATCTGTCTTACTTGAGCTCAACAGTTGCGCCAGCTTCTTCCAGCTGCTTTTTGAAGTCTTCAGCTTCATCCTTAGTTACGCCTTCTTTTACTGCAGAAGGTGCTTCATCTACCACCGCCTTAGCTTCTTTCAAACCAAGTCCTGTGATCGCGCGTACTGCCTTGATCACGTTTACTTTCTTCTCACCAATGCCGGTCAACACGACGTCGAACTCAATTTGATCTTCCACCGCTGCACCGGCGTCGCCACCGGCCGCAGCCGGAGCGGCCGCAACGGCTGATGCGGCTGATACACCAAACTTCTCTTCCATTTGCTCGACGAGTTCGACCACGTCCATCACGCTCATATCCGCGATGGCGTTCAAAATGTCGTCTTTAGACAATGCCATTTGTTAGTCTCCTAAAATAATTTTGATCGATCCGAGGTAGATCAACCTTCCGCTTGTTTCTGATCTCCGATGGCAGCAACCGTACGGACCAACTTGCCCGGAACCTCATTCAAAGTTCGCGCGAGTTTGACCACCGGTGCCTGCATAACCGCCATGAGCATAGCGCGCGCTTCATCTAACGTCGGTAACTTGGCTACCCGATCAATTTGATCTGCGCCAAGCATCTCGCCGCCGATTGAAAGCGCCTTGACCTCAAGTGTCTCATGCTCTTTTGCATAGTCTTTTACGAGCCTCGCTGCGGCCCCAGGCTCGTCCTGGGAAAACGCAACTAACGTCGGTCCTAAGAACGCCTCGCCCAGGCATTCAAATTCAGTCCCTTCGATCGCTCTTTTTGCCAACGTATTGCGAACAACGCGCAGGTAAACGCCGGTTTCACGAGCTTTCGCACGCATAGCCGTCATATCTGCCACCGTCATTCCACGATAGTCTGCAAGCACTGCCGACAAAGCAGACGCGGCAATTTCATTTACCTCAGCAACAATCCGTTGCTTTTGCTCGAGCCTTAGTGCCACTTGCTTTCTCCTTTTTGCGATACAACCCCATGTTGCACCACCCTTTCTACGGGAGCCTCGAAGCATTGCTTGCGAAGACTATGTCGCCTGGCGGAGCATCACACTCCAGCAAATGACATCCCATCTGCGTAGGATATTAAGTCGTCACTACCATTACCTGGCTAGTGGCATCGATGTTTTCCCTGCGGGAAAACTCGATACGTCACTCGCGCAACGCAAGTGACGACTCCTACGGTTTTTGATGGTCTCAGCGCTTAGTTTGCATCGCAGCCCATGAGGCCCACTAAGCGAACTCTGCCCTGATCCTTCAAACTGTCTAACTTGGTTCTCTAAACTTCCAACGACGCCTGATCGATCGCCAACCCCGGCCCCATGGTCGTGGATAGCGTCAACTTTTTGAAATAAATACCCTTTGCCGAAGCAGGCTTGGCTTTGCGCAGATCGGAGACAAGCGCCTCGACGTTTTCTCGAATTTTCGTTGGCTCGAAACCAACCTGACCGACACTGCCGTGAATAATGCCTGCTTTATCAGTACGAAATTGGATTTGCCCAGCCTTCGCATTTTGCACTGCCGTCTCAACGTCCGGTGTGACGGTGCCGGTTTTAGGGTTTGGCATCAGACCACGCGGGCCAAGCACTTTACCCAATTGACCTACGATGCGCATCGCGTCGGGGGTCGCAATCACCACATCAAAATCGAGCACACCGCTTTTCACTTCGTCTGCGAGATCTTCAAATCCGACCTTGTCCGCACCTGCGGCCAACGCTTTTTCGGCATTATCGCCTTGCGCAAACACTGCCACGCGAATCGTCTTACCCGTGCCATGCGGCAAGGTGGTCGCGCCGCGCACTACTTGGTCAGATTTCTTGGAATCGACGCCTAGATTAACAGAGACATCGAACGACTCTTTGAATTTGGTCCTGGCAATGTCATTGAGTAGCGTTACCGCCTCATCAATGGCATAGGCTTTGTCTGGGTCAACTTTTTCAGCGATCGCTCGTTGACGTTTGGTTAGCTTAGCCATTACACACCCTCCACTTCGATACCCGAACTGCGCGCCGTGCCCGCAATCGTTCTAACTGCGGCATCCATGTCAGCGGCGGTAAGGTCAGGCATCTTGATCTTGGCAATTTCTTCCAACTGAGCGCGATTGACCTTACCCACCTTGTCGGTATTCGGCGTGCCACTGCCTTTGGAAATTTTCGCGGCTTTACGCAACAGTACGGCCGCCGGCGGTGTTTTCGTTATGAACGTGAAACTGCGGTCGGCGTAGACCGTTATGACAACGGGAACCGGCAAACCTGGCTCCACTGATTGCGTCTGCGCGTTGAACGTCTTACAGAAGTCCATAATATTCACGCCATGCTGGCCCAATGCCGGGCCCACAGGCGGACTCGGATTCGCCTGACCCGCTGGAACCTGCAGCTTTATATATGCTTCGATCTTTTTAGCCACTACTCTTCACTCCTGTTGGGTCAAACGTGCAGTAACCAGTACCAACACTCCCCGTTGCAATAACCTTTACCAATCGGAGTTTCGCCTCTTGGTGAAACTCCTAAGACTGAGGGCACAAGCCCGAAGTCACTGTTCCTCAAACCGCCAACTCGCCTCAGCTGGTCGCACGAGTTTTACTCCGTAAAACTCGAATAGCACCCCACTCGAGTGCGGTAGCTAACCTTTCTCCACTTGGCCGAAATCGAGTTCGACCGGGGTAGAGCGCCCAAAAATTGTAACCGCGACCTGCAACCGGCTTTTCTCGTAGTTGACCTCTTCCACGACGCCGTTGAAATCGTTGAACGGCCCATCCGTGACGCGCACAATCTCACCCGGCTCAAATACGGTTTTCGGCGTGGCTTTCTCACTACCGGCCGCTACTCGATCTAAAATTGCCGCCGCCTCAACGTCGGTTAATGGCGCGGGCCGATCCGCCTTGCCACCGATGAAACCCATCACCCGTGGCGTCTCCTTGACTAGATGCCACGTGTCATCATTCAGGTCCATTTCGACAAGGACATAACCCGGAAAAAACTTCCGCTCGCTACGCCGCTTTTGGCCTGCACGCATCTCAACCACTTCTTCGGTTGGCACGAGAATTTCGCCAAATGCCTCCATTTGGCCGGATAGTTCGACGCGTTCACGCAACGCCCGGGCTACGTTTTTCTCGAAGCCCGAGTATGCGTGCACGACATACCATTTCTTATCCATGCTCAGGTTCCAATTACCACACTAATAAACCAGCTCAACAGCGAATCCAATCCCCACAAAATCATCGCAAAGATCAGGATCAACAATAAGACGACCCCAGTCGTTTGCGTGGTTTCCTGGTTGCTAGGCCAAACAACGCGCCGCACTTCGCCACGCGCTTCTTTAATCAAACTCCACGTACTGCTACCGCGTTCTGTCTGCACCGCCACAAATGCGGCAGCAACCGCCAACGCTAGTAGCGCCACTACCCGAATCAGCAGCGACTCATCCTGGTAGTACCAGTTGCCGTAGACTCCGCCACCCAACAAGCCAACTACGACCAGCCACTTGAGCCAATCGAGCGTACCGGAGGAGGCGCTGTCTGTGTTCGTATTCAAGTCCTATCCTTATCTAACTAGCCGCTCAAACATGCTGCCCGCAACCCCTTCGGTGTCGGGATGGCAGGCCAGGAGGGAATCGAACCCCCAACCTGCGGTTTTGGAGACCGCTGCTCTGCCAATTGAGCTACTGGCCTAATTAACGAACAATTCGTGTTCGTTTCGGAAGCCGCAGCGCTACTCAATCACCTTCGTGACAACGCCAGCACCTACGGTCCGCCCACCTTCGCGGATCGCAAATCGCAATCCATCGTCCATCGCGATCGGATAGATCAAATCAACCACCATGTTCACGTTGTCGCCCGGCATTACCATCTCAACATCCGCCGGTAACTCAACATTGCCCGTCACATCCGTCGTGCGAAAGTAAAACTGC
>Ga0114999_10005621_pt1 | contig 14699 bp, 15 predicted proteins | sample ArcticOcean_MG_C_3_FD_89820 | JGI IMG/M metagenome (GOLD analysis project Ga0114999, IMG submission 89820) | Marine microbial communities from western Arctic Ocean - ArcticOcean_MG_CB8_126 | ecosystem: Environmental > Aquatic > Marine > Oceanic | place: Arctic Ocean: Canada Basin | collected...
CTCTTTGTTTGGCCGATGACCGCAACGCTTGGCCTGAACCTGATCCTCAATGTGGACCCCGGCAGCTCCGGCGCGCGCCAGTTCCGTAACGGCCTTGTTGATCATGAAGGCGTTGCCCCAGCCGGTGTCGGCGTCGACAAGCAAAGGAAGGCTGCTGGCTCCAGTGATACGGCGCACGTCCTCGCCGACCTCGTTCAAGGTGGTCATTCCGAGATCGGGCAGGCCGTAGGAAGCGCCTGCGACGCCTGATCCCGAGAGGTAGATGGCCCGGTAGTTCGAGGCCTCAGCCATCATGGCGTGGTATGCGTTGATCACGCCCGGCATCTGGAGCGGGCGCTCGGCGGCTACGGCTGCTCTGAGCTTTGAACCGGGGCTGATTGCGGTCGTGATATCGGGTCTCCTGTCGATTGACCCTGACGGGGCAGGGACGTGTTCATGGCGAGCTTATCGCGCATACGTAGGTTACGGGCGGTGGCAAGCCCCTGATCTGAGGTCTTTTTCAAACTCGATCACGTCTCGGAGTGGGATTCCGTGATTGCCTATCATCGGGACTTTGGGCTTTATTTTGCGAACGGCGTCCATACCATCCGGGTAGAAAGCTCGCACCCTGAATCTGCGTCGCCGGTAGAAGTGTTGCGCACGTAGATTGTCGTTGGTGGTGAATAGCACGAGGCGAGAACAGGCTTGCTGGTCAGCGAACGCTTGTATCGCCTCCACCAGCGCCGTGCCAACGCCGAGTCCCTCAACAAAAGCGTCGATGGTCACGATCTCGCAGCGATGACCCTCGATGGCGTAGGTCAACGTGCCGACCAAGCGATCGCCGTCGCTAGCCGCAAATCCATTCAGGGATCGAGTGTCATAAATCCGAAACGGCGTAACGACAAGCGTGGAACTGCCCGATGTCGTCACCTCGCTGGACAGCCGAGCGCGAATCTCGTCCGTAAGCGGGACCACCTGAATTCCCAAATAGCCCGCCCCCGGCCGCAGCCGATAGCCCCGGTGGCAACCGGTTAGGTGTTTGGGGGGCCTTCTTCTACTGTGACATCGGTGATCTGGGGTGCGTGGAGCTTGAGGGACATCGTCATGAACATCTCGATGTTATCGCGCGTCGGGACGCACTCCGGGCACTCTTCGTTCACGCCGGGTAGGTACTTCACGTGTAACGAAGAATCGTCAAGATCGACAAGTTCCAGCGTGCCGCCCTCGCTGGCGACCATCACCTCGATGTTCTCGAGCACCATGTTGACCTGTGGGTCTGAAGTAGAAGCGACCATGTGTGGGTCCTTATTGTCCCTGGATACGGGAACTTGGAGTATTTCAAACTTGGAGATTATCTATCCGACTTAGTCTGGACGGATGTGTTTCGCAACTGAATGTAACCCAATTATAGGAAATAGAGCGTTTCGGAGTATTCACTGCTACCATCCGGCCCATTCGAGTTTTGGATTTCGAACTTATTGAGGGGCCTGACAAAAGCCCGGAGGTCATGATTGCCCTACGCAGACAGCAACGGCGTGAAGATCTACTACGAGGTGGAAGGGAACGCCGCCGGCCCGCCACTGGTTTTGCAGCATGGACTGACCGGGTATCTGGAGTCGTGGCGAGAGCGCGGCTACACAAAGGTTCTGGGCGGCGATTACCGACTGATCCTTGTCGATGCCAGAGGCCACGGTCGTAGCGACAAACCGCACGAACCAGAGGCATACGTCCGTGAGCTACGGGCCGCCGACGTGGTCGCAGTGCTGGATGACCTTGGTATCGAAAAGACCTACTACTTTGGATACTCGATGGCGGCCGAATCGGCTGAGCTTTGCTAAGCCATGCCGCTGATCGGTTGAACTGCGCCGTTATGGGCGGGTTTAACCCTTACGCGACGGCATCAGCGGCGACAATTGCTCCTTCTACGGAGGAGTTCGCTCGCGGTATCGATACACGACCCAATCTGGTTCCCGTAGTTCGTGAGCGACTGTTGTCCAACGACCTCGTTGCACTGAGGGCGTCGACCGTGGGTTCCGCTGGCCCGGCGATGACCGACGGCGCGCTGGACCACGATCTGCCAATACTCCTGTTCTCGGGGGAGAACGACGCTCCGCTGGACGGCGCGAAGAAGGCAGCGGGTCAGGCGACTAACGGACAGTTCTTTGTTGTGCCGGGAGCGGACCACCAGGGAGCGATATCTGACGTGGAGTTTGTCGGGCTGGTTGTGAAGGCGTTTCTTGATTCGGTGCGGACCGCAAGCTCGAACTAACGACGGCTCAGGGCTACTTGATTAACAGGGAGGATCGACATGGCATTTGTAGATAACGACGGAACACGAATCCACTACGAGGTAGAGGGCGACCCGGGCAACCCGCCGCTGGTGATGCAGCACGGTACGAGCGGAGACCTCGGCACGTGGAGGGATCGAGGGTTTACGGAGCGACTGGGCGACCGCTTTCGGCTGATCTTGATCGATGCTCGTGGCGCAGGACAGAGCGACAAGCCACGTGACATCGAGTCGTACTCGCAGACCAACAGGGCGTCCGACGTGATCGCTGTGCTGGACGATCTTGGGATTCAGAAATCCCACTTCTTTGGATACTCAATGGGCGGGTTGATAGGCGCTGCGGTACTTCGTCATAACCCGGAACGCCTGATCGGGATAATCCTCGGGGGCTACAGCCCGTACGACCCGAAGTCGCTTGCCAGCCCTCCGGCCACACAGGCGGAGTTTGACGAGGAAGTCAAAAACCGGCCCGGCCTTTCCGACGATGATAGAACTCGACTGCTCAGGAATGACGTGCTCTCTTTGCATGCATCGATTGCGTCGTGGGCGGGTTGTGAGAGCCCTTCTGAAGTTCTTCAAAACTCGATCCCCAAGCTTTTCTACTGCGGTACCGAAGACCCGTCGTTTGAAGGCTCGAAACGGGCAGGCGCTGAGGCGAACGACGCCCGATTCTTCCCGGTAGACGGGGAAGACCACGGGGGAGCCGGGGCTGCTGTGGACATCGCAGCTCCACACATCCTGGATTTCCTGGGATCGCTGGCGGACGCCGGGGTCGCAGGAGACTAGAACACGTTCACTCACACAGACCGTACCAATCAGAAGGGGACATTGAATGAGCACTGCTGACCGACTCGACATATCGCTTGGCGACGCGATCTTCTCGCTCAGGGCGATTCGGCGAATCAAGCCAGATCCGATCCCTGACGCTGACCTGAACAGCATACTGGATGCGGCACGACAGGCACCAAATGGTGCGAATCGACAGCCGTGGCACTTCGTCGTTCTACAGGACGCAGCCGTAAGGAAACGCTTCGGTGAGCTTTACCGCGTTGCGTGGTGGGCCAAGCGAAATGACGAAGGTTTCTTCAAGCCAGAGGACATACCGGCTCATTACAAGCTGGCGATGGCGCTTGCCGACAACATCGGTGAGGTTCCCGCAATCGTGCTGATCTGCTCCACCTCGCTCGGCGGCCGAGAGTCGGTCATCCCGGCCACGCAAAACTTACTGCTTGCAGCGCGTGCGTTTGGCATCGGCGGAACCATCACGTCGCTACACAAGAACGTTGAAGATGACGTGCAGGAACTTATCGGACTTCCGGACGGCGCTGGAGTTGTTTACTGCGTGCCGCTTGGCTATCCGCAGGGTAACTTTGGACCGGTGACTCGAAATCCTTTGAGCGAGATCGTGTCGAAGGATCGCTGGGGCACTTTTCCTGACTGGGTGTAGGGTAGGCCGGGTTTGACGACCATGTTGGGATGATGGATGCGTTTGCGTGACGCAACTTCTCCCTCACCCTTGATGCACTTGGCCTCTCCCGCCGGGAGAGGGGATTCTTACGACGAACAACGCGTGACAGAGGAGATATATGCCGAACCGGATCAATCGTGTAATAGAACTGTGGGAGGCCGATCAGCCGGTCTACTACGTTGGCAGCCATACCGGAAACGAACTCACTTATGAGGCCGGAAAGGCCATGTCTAAGACGTGGGCTGACTACATCAACATCGGCATGGAGCACGGCGCGTTCGACATGGCCGGGCTGGACCGATTCATGCAGGGCCTGGTCGACGGTGGACCCACCGCCAGCGGGCACCGCACGCCGCCGGTGATCGTCGAGGCCCCGGTTGATGGCGGGTCGCCTGAAGCGATCCGATACAACGCATGGCAGTTCCGCCAGATCCTGGCGAGGGGTGTCCACGGAATCCTTCTCTGCCAGGCGGAAAACCCGGCAGCGGTGAAGGCGTTCGTGGAGGCCTGCCGCTACCCGTTCCACCCGCTTGGAGTCGGCGCGGGGCTGGACCACGGCGAGCGTGGCAACGGCGGACAGGCGTCCGCTGCACCGATCTGGGGTGTCTCCAATGAGGAGTACCTTGAGATCGCCGAGCCGTGGCCGCTTAACCCGCATGGCGAGATGATTCTTGGTCTCAAGATCGAGAACCGTCGGGCCCTGAACACGGTGGAATCTACGCTCAAAATTCCGGGCATCTCGTTCGCTGAGTGGGGGCCCGGAGACATGGCGCTCTCGTACGGATACCACTCGGCACAGCAGCCGCCACGACCGCCGGAGTTGGAAGCCGCAAGGACACGAGTCCGGGACGCATGCTTCGCCAATGGGATCAAGTTCCTCGACGGAGGCCCGCCGGAGACCGTGGCGGCGCGGATCGACGAGGGCGTCATGATCGCCGGTTCACTGGAAGCGACCGCAGAAGCTGGCCGGGCGCACACCAAGCGATCAGAGATCATGCCGATCTAGGACCCCGAGACAGGGATTACCTGGAATACTCGAATATCAGGCAAACCCGAATAGGCTCAAACGCGACAGCACGCCCTGCGAAAGCAGAGCGTGCTGTTTTTTATTCCCGTTAACGCCACGTCAGGGGCGGCGATTGATCGCGTCGATGATCCCATTGAACGTCTTGCTCGGCCGCATCGCCGCAGTGGCGAGAGCGGTGTCCGGCATGTAGTACCCGCCGAGGTCCTGCGCCGATCCCTGTGCAGAGATCAACTCATTCAGGATCTGCTCTTCGTTTCCGGCAAGGGCATCAGCGACACTCTTGAACTTTCCGGCGAGGCCGGCGTCCTTGTCCTGGTCCCTCAGAGCCTGCGCCCAGTACAGGGCGAGGTAGAAGATGCATCCACGACTGTCGATCTCGTTCACTTTCCGTGAAGGCAGCCTGGCATTTGTCAGGTAGTCAGAGGTCGCCTTATCCAGCGCCTCGCTAACCACCCCAGCAGCTGCGTTGTCGAACTGATCCGACAGATGCTCCATCGATGCCGCCAGCGCCATGTACTCGCCGATCGAGTCCCAGCGGAGGTGACCCTCTTCTTCGAACTGTTGCGCATGCTTCGGCGCTGATCCACCGGCACCGGTCTCAAACAGTCCGCCGCCGTTCAGCAACGGAACGATGGACAGCATCCGGGCGCTAGTGCCAAGTTCAAGAATCGGGAACAGGTCGGTCAGGTAGTCCCTGAGAACGTTCCCCGTTACGGAAACAGTGTCTTCACCCCTGCGGATTCGTTCCAGGGAGAACTTGATCGCCTGCACGGGAGCCAGGATCTGGATATCCAGCCCGTCCGTGTCGTGATCGCCAAGATAGCTGTTCACCTTGTTGATCAGTTCAGCATCGTGCGCACGAGTGCTGTCCAGCCAGAACACGGTAGGAACGCCCGTGGCCCTGGCCCGTCGTACCGCCAGCTCAACCCAGTTGCGGACCGAGACGTCCTTGGTCTGGCATGCCCGCCAGATGTCCCCGACCTCCACGCTGTGCTCGATGAGGGTGTTGCCACCTGCATCAACGACACGGATGACTCCAGCGGATGCCGCTTCAAATGTCTTGTCGTGCGAGCCGTACTCTTCAGCCTTCTGGGCCATTAGACCAACGTTTGGGACGCTGCCCATTGTCGTCGGGTCAAGCTGGCCGTGCTGTTGAACGTCCTTGATGATGGCGTCGTAAATCCCGGCATAACTGGAGTCCGGGATGATTGCCTTGGTGTCCTGAAGTTCGCCCTTGGCGTTCCACATTCCGCCCGAGTCTCGGATCATCGGAGGTATGGAGGCGTCAACGATCACGTCGCTCGGTACGTGGAGGTTCGTGATGCCACGATCCGAGTCCACCATCGCGATACCCGGTCCGTCGTCGTACGCGGCCTGGATGTCACTCTCGATAGCACTGCGCTGGTCTTCCGGCAGAGCCGCGATCTTGGTGAGAAGATCGCCGACGCCGTTGTTTGCGTCCACGCCGAGTTCAGCGAACACCGCTGCGTGTTTTGAGAATAGGTTCTGGAAGAATGCCTCAACGGCATGTCCAAAGATGATCGGGTCTGACACCTTCATCATTGTGGCCTTCAGGTGGAGGGAGAACAGGACGTCTTTGGCTTTCGCGTCCTTGACCTGGTCACGGTAAAAACTGACCAGTGCGTTCTTGCTCAAGAAGGTGCCATCAATCACCTCATCAGCAATCAGCGGCAGTGACCCCATCAATACCGTGGCCGTGCCATCGGCCGCGACATGTTCTATCTTCGCCGTCGTCGCGTCCGAGATCGTGACCGACTTCTCGTTATCCCGGAAGTCGTTCGAGCTCATCGTTGAGACGTGCGTTCGTGATCCTTCTGGCCAGGCGCGCATGCGAGGCGGGTTGGCCTTCGCAAAATCTTTGACGGCCTTTGGAGCACGCCTGTCGGAGTTGCCTTCCCGTAGCACCGGGTTCACGGCGCTGCCCATCGCCACATCGAAGCGGGCCTTGATCCCGGCGTCTTTGTCGTTTGACGGGGCTTCCGGGTAGTCCGGAAGTTCTAACCCATGGGCCTGTAGCTCTGCGATACAGGTCTTCATCTGGGGGACGGAGGCACTGATGTTCGGGAGCTTAATGATGTTCGCGGTCGGGTCCTTCGTCAGATCGCCAAGCTCTGACAGATCGTCTGGAAATGGTTGACCATCGACCAGTACCTCTGGGAACTGCGCAAGGATTCGACCTGCAAGCGAGATGTCGCGGGTTTCGACCTCGATCCCTGCGGAACCTGCGAATGCACGGATGATAGGAAGGAACGCGTGCGTGGCCAGTGCCGGAGCCTCGTCGGTCCATGTGTAGATGATCGTGGGCGAGTTAGTCATGTTTATCCAGAGGGAGCTTCAGGTTGGTAAGGCGGTACGTTAGAACGGCAAGTATAGGCAGGAACAACCGTCTATGGGAGGCGGTGTTCCTGCTTCGTGCTCTCTGGGTTCAGACGCGTGCCATCGCCCCATCGGCTTCGAGCCGCTGACACTAAGTTGTGGGGACAGGCCCCGAGCTACTCGGCCTCTTCTACAGCTTCGTCGAGCGCCCGCGCTCGTAGCTGTCCGCAACCGGCGTTGATGTCTACGCCCTTTTCCTGGCGGACCGTGTTCGGGATTCCGGCTTTTGAAAGAATCTCACGGAACAGACTGGTTCGGCGATCGTTTGGCCGCGAATACGGACCGTTCTCGGTGGGGTTCACCGGGATCAGGTTCACGTGGCACATCATCCCTTTGAGAAGATCGGCCAGCTTCTTGGCATGCTCCGGCGTGTCGTTCTCTCGATCCAGCAATACGTACTCAAAGAAGATTCGACGGTTTGTCGTCTCCACGTAGTCACGACAGGCGTGCATGAGACGGGCGATCGGGTAGCGCTTGTTGATCGGCATCGTCCGGGAGCGTGAGTCGTCGTCGGGGGCGTGAAGGGAGACGGCCAGATTCAACTGGTAAGGCTCCTGTGCCAGCTTGCGAATCTCCGGGACCAGCCCGACGGTCGATACCGTGAGGTGGCGTGCGCCGATGTTCATGCCCTGGCCGTGGTTCATGACGGCGATGGATTGCATGGTGTTGTTGTAGTTGGCCAGGGGTTCGCCCATGCCCATAAATACGACGTTGGTGATCTCAGTCACCTCGTCCTTTTTGGCTTCCCCTGCGGCGACCTGCGCTGCGTTCTCGGCGCGGATGACGCGACGCATGTGCAGCACCTGGGCGACGATCTCTCCGGGCGAGAGTTGGCGTCGGAATCCCTGCTGTCCTGTGGCGCAGAACTTGCAGCCCAGGGCACAGCCGGCCTGCGTGGAGATGCACACGGTGCGTCGTGCTCGCCTGTGTCCATCAAGGCCGTATCGCATGAGAACGGTCTCGATTAGCTCTCCGTCCTGGAGCTTGAATAGCACCTTGTCGGTGGAACCATCGGCCGAACGTAACTCGACTTCCGGAACAATAGGGGAGAGCTTGTATCGCTCATTGAGTGCGGCTCTGAACGGCTTCGCAAGGGTGGTCATCTCGTCGAACGACTGCGCACCATCGTGGTAGAGCGATCGCCAGAGCTGGCGTGCGCGGAACTCAGGTTGGCCCAACTGCGAGACAACCCAATTAAGGTCGTCCTCGCTTACGTCGAGGATTGACGGGAGGAGCTCCTCCGTCGGGTCGTCCGGAATGATCGATGTTTCCGGAATTTCTGGAGTTTCCGGCGTTTCTTGATCTGGATTCTGGGAAGCGAGTGTCACTGTCTGGTCGGTCCTTTATGTGATGTGCGTCGCATGACCTTGAAGCCATGCGGGGGCAAGGTCGGATTACCTGAGGGCTACAGGAAAGCTTGAGGCGCGTTGCGCGCTCGTTGGGAGTAAAGAGGATGGGCCTGGGTGCGTCCGATGCTCGTCGGCGGAGTTCTCTGGGGCTTTCTGGCGCGGGTGCCGTTGGTCGACGTCGATAACACTTTTGTTAATTCTACGACTCGTGACCGCAGGTTGCGACAGAATTCGTAACGGAAGCCGAATCCAGCTTCGATTTTTTCCGGGTGACGCTGATACTGGCTCGTTGGAACACGTTTCGGTTGTGGGTAAATCCGGTCAAAGGTGTATTTGGTTTCTGAATGGCGTGCAACTGGTATACTTTCCGACTTCGTCCCAGTTGCGCCGCCGCTTTCCTGTCGGTTATTTGACCTTTTTGACGGTTGTTTGAGTGGCCCGTCCGTAGCTGGATTTGATAGGGACGTCATGGCACGTGAAGAGTTTGACCGTGATCTTCAACAGCTCGAAGCAGAGCTGGTATTGCTTGGCGCACTTGTAGAGAGCTCGATCTTCAGTGCACTTAACGCGATCAAGAATCGCGACCTTGCACTCTCCGAAAAGGTGATCGAGGACGATGACCTGATTGACGAAAAGCGCCATCTGGTTGAAGACGCCTGCATGGAGCTCATCCGACGAGAAGCCCCGGTTGCGAGCGACCTCAGGCGGATCGTAAGTTCACTGCACATCGCAGGTGAATTGGAGCGCATGGGCGATTATGCAGAAGGAATTGCCAAGATCAGCCTGATGATGGGGCCAGAGCCTCCGCTGAAAGAGTTGATCGATATCCCGGCAATGGGCGAACGAGCTGTTCACATGCTGAAGCAGAGCCTTGACGCTTTCCTCACGCGGGACGAAGTCGCCGCCAAAGAGGAAGCGCTTGCCATCGGCCCGGACGACGATGAGGTAGATGACCTGTACCGGAAGGTACGCGGCGATCTTCTCACCCTCATGAAGGCCGACCCCGCAAACGTTGAACGTGGCACTTATTTGTTGTGGGCCGCACACAACGTTGAGCGTATAGCGGACAGGGCGACCAACATCGCAGAGCGTGTGGTCTACCAGGCCACCGGTGATCGCGTACGGGTTGGTGCAGGCAAGGAAGAGCGCGTTCTCGAAACGCCTGCCTGAGCCTCTCGTCTGCCCCGGAACCTGCCAGAAACCCTCGGGGAACCCGTCCGGGAATCTCTTAAATCTCTTACGCAGTCTTGAAGAGCATCCCCTCGCGCCCAGAACGACTCCCAGAACCGTTTCCGGAGAAATCCTCGGGTGGCCATATCCGTGGCAACGGTTGAGGCGCCTTGAAAGGCGACCGCTTCCGGAGCGTAAGCACCGATAGCATCGGGCGTTGCTCCGGGTCCGGTACCTGCCTGGTGCCTTCACGTTCCTGCTTTAGGACACGGTGCACGGTGCGTGTGCTGACCTCAAATCGTTCAGCGACTTCCGCCACAGAGAGATTCTCACTACGGCGAGCCGAAATCATGGCCTCGTCGCGACTCTGACGACTTTCACGCTGTATCCAGCCCGGGTCATCGAACTTGCATATAGGCAGCGGGCAGTCCAAACATGAGAAAGAGACTTCACAGCCGTCGTCTCGGTAATTGATGTTCTCCGGCAGGGTGTCTGCTCGTACCATTCTGATCGTCGTCACGTCGTTGCCTCCTCTACTTCGCCTGAACCAGGAAATATTCTTGGGATTAATACGAAAGTCGGGAAGCAGGCATCACTGGGATACCCGTCGATACTCGACTCAGCTGTTCGTTAGACGGCAACCGCCGCTACGCCTGTGGTGTCGAAGTGACGTCGTACACCGTCTCGCCACTCTTTTGTGAGGTTGGAACGCCTCACCCGGTCGAACAACGATTCGCTGTTGTTGGCCGACCTAGAGGACGTGCTGTAAAACACGCTAGTCAGACCCCTGGTGGTCGCTCTTGGGGCAACTCGAGACTGGAACCATTTCGTCGGTATCTGATCCGCCGACACAACCTCAAGCAGGGTGTCAGGGCGGGACGGAATGCCTGCGGATTTCTCGACCGACGGTGTGTCCATGCTGATGAACATCTGCCACGACTCAACTAGCCGGATGCTCCGGCCACCGACCGCAGTCCACATGCCGTTCAGCCCGGCTCCGTCAAGCGCTTGTGTAAGGGAGTGCATGGCGGGGTAGGTGTGATCCATGAAGGACGGCGCAACCCGAGCAGAGATCGAACCGGCACCCATTCCGACGGTCATAAGCAGAAGCTCGAGTCGAGTCGAAATAGCGATAGCTTCTGCATCAGACTGGACGCTTATGGAGAAGGTGTCCCCACGTTTGCTGACGATGCTGTCAATCACGGAACGAGAGAACTCATCTGCTCCGTGAGTGCCGTCAGTGATAGAGGCGGTGGGCCCTTCAACCTGTGCCGACGATTCAACGGGCGCAGCAGCGTTTACGATGGCGAAAGAGCGGGAAGCAAGTGTCGTCATGTCCTGTAACCTCTTAACGTGGCCGGATCGGTCGATAGGCAGAACCGGCATCTGTTCCAACAGGGCTGATGGATTTCCCATCGATCTCTTAAACCATTATTAGAACGTGTGTTCGGATAGTAGAACAAGCGTTCTGTTGTTGTCAATCATTAAACCCAGAACCGTGTAACAAGAGGGTTTGACGGACGATTGAGACGTCCCTAGTCTTCCGACCCGCGGGAGCCAGATCCCGCTCCGTTTCCCAGCACCTTCCTCAATCATCACTAAAAGAAATGCCAGGTCATATGAACGCCGAAATCGTCGCCATCGGGACGGAACTGCTACTGGGCCAGATCGTTGACACAAACTCGGCGTGGATCGGCCAACGCTTTGCCGACAACGGCATAGACCTGCATTACGTGAACACCGTCGGGGACAGCCGCTCCCGAATGCTGGACACGCTGAAGCGCGCACACGGCAGGTCACAGGTTGTTATCACCACCGGCGGTATCGGACCCACCCAGGACGACCTGACGCGTGAAATCGTTGCGGAGTTGATGGGCAGGAAAGTTGTCGTAGACCCGGAGTCTTTGGTGGAGTTGGCGGAGCGATTCCAGAAGCGCGGATTCATTCTGACCAAGAACAATGAAAAGCAGGCAGAGATACCGGAGGGCGCCGGGATATTCCGGAACCCCAACGGGACCGCTCCGGCCTTTTACGTTGAGGACGGCGATGGGGTAATAATTTCGCTGCCGGGCGTTCCGTTTGAGATGAAGTGGCTGATCGATAACGAGGTTATTCCTTACGTAAAGAAGAAGTTCAACGTCACGAGCGTGATCAAGTACCGCGTGCTCAAGGTCGTGGATCTTGGCGAGAGCAATGTGGACCACCTGATCGGGCACCTGATGTCGGGCGACGGCAATCCGGGAGTGGGCACGATGGCGCATCCGGGACAGGTCGACGTCCGAATTGCTGCCCGAGCCAGTTCAGATGCTGAGGCGGAAACTCTGATCGGACCGTTAGAAGCCGAAGCCCGCAAGCTTCTAGGCGATAACGTGTTCGGGACCGACGACGACTCCCTTGAGTCGGTGATCGGCAGCTTGATCGCAGATAAAGGGCTGACGGTTGCGACCTACGAAGATCTGGCAGGCGGAGCGATAGCAGACGTGTTCCTGCGCGCTGCCGGTACTGCGTATGTTGAGGGCAGTACCGTTAATTCCAACGAGGCTCTGGAGCGACTTGCCAGGGCTGGTGGTGAAAGCCCGCCGTTCGCCGACGGCCCGGAGCGCGCTGCGGCGCTGTCTCGTGCGGTGAGAGCGGTCTCAGGAGCAACGTTGGGTGTCGCCGTGCATGCCGTGGAAGAGGGCGACCAACGCACCGAAAACCTGGGCCGTGGCGAGACCTACATTGCGGTGACCGACGCCGATGGAACGCATACACGCCACGTTCGATCAGCCGGGCGAGGTGCGCCGGATCGTCGACGCGCAGCGTTGAGCAGCCTGAGCCTCGTACGACGGGTGCTGCTGGGACTCGACTAACTCTCGGAGTTCTTCACGGCGACCACAAGGACCGGGCATTCAGCGCTGCGTATCACTTTGTCCGTGACCGACCCGAGTATCCATCGGTGGAACCCACTCAGACCATGGGATGTCATGACCACAATGGACTCGGGCTTCTCATGGGCGACGCGGATAATCGCATTGGCGGGACTTCCGCTGACAGCGATACCTTCCGCTTTGATTCCCATTTCACGCGCCTGTTCGACGTACGGAGTCAGGTAGCTCCGGGCCTCGTCCCGTAGCTGTCCGCCAGAGGCGCTACCCATTTCAGGATGCTTTCGGAGGCCTCAGAGCCATCTAGAGGTGTGAGTATCCTCTTGAACATGACAATCCTCCTGTCTCCATGGACTAGTAGCTTGCGGGTTCCTTCTTCTTTCCAACCTATCCCTCACACATGAGATAGGCGTGAATCGAAATCGCTTCAGCGCGCGATTCGGATGACGTTTGGGGTTGGATTCGCTGCTAAACTCTTGCGACCATCTGCTCGAAGAAATTAACCGGGCCTGTGATGATTTGCAGGCGGGCCTGATAACAGGCCGGGCGATCATTGATTACACCTAGTAACGAATCCCCAAATAACGACCCGGAGCAGAACCACCACGTGGAGGTTCCGATAGCGGACAAGGTTTGCCTTGTCACAGGCGGCGGGCAAGAGCGGGGACGGGCCGTGGCTGAGGCGCTGGCAAAGGCCGGGGCGAAGACCGTGGCGATCACGTATTCCGATGACCGGGAATCGGCCCACGAGGTCTACGTAAACATCCAGACCATAGGCTCGGGATGCCTGCTGGCACATATGGATGTCACGGATCGCACATCCGTGCGGCAGGTGCTGGTGTGGGTGAAGGATCAGGTGGGCAGGGTGGATGTGCTTGTTAATGCGGAACAGGCCGCCTGGCCGGACGAGATTGAGGCGGCATCGGCGGGCGAGCGATTACAGGCCGTGGGCGTCAACATTCGTGCGCAGGCTCTAACCGCCGACGAAGTGTTGCCGTTTATGAGCATTCAGAAAACGGGCGGGCTTGTCGTTGGCGTGGCGGTAGATGATGACGTTACGGCCGCCCTGAACAGTTTTGACGAGCCGGGAGTGCCGTCTTCGGTAAAAGCAGCGATATCGCCCATGACGGCGATGGCCGCATCACGGCAGGTGACGCTGAGGGTGCTTCCGTTCGGTTCGCCGGATGAGGTCGCTCAGGCAGTCGTGGGATTGGCGACGAGCTAGATCAGCGGACGCGACCTGACTGACTCAGGCACAGAACGACAAGAGTTCTTGCCCGCGCAAAAGCACCCGTAGAAAGACCAACACCCTCAAAATAACTACCCCTACGGGGTTAGTTTGGGAACTCTATTGCTGCTCTGACGCCCATGAACGGGGCTACTACTATCAGGACGATGCCGATGGCCAACCGGAGAGTGTTGGTGTTCATCTGGCCGGTCCGGAGAGCGCCCAGGTAGCTGCCCACCATTCCTGTGAGCCCCAGCAGGGCGATCAGCAGGATATCGATGTCTCCGTTGATCAACTTGCCCATGAACCCGGACGCACCAACCAACAGGCCGATGATGGTGTTGGTGCCGATGGCGATAGCCGGGTGGAGCTTTAGTACGTTCACCAGTGCGGGCATTCGGACAGTTCCAAGAACGAGGCCGACCGCCCCTCCAAGGACTCCGATCAGGAATCCGACCGCAATCTCCAGGGTAAGCCGACGTGGTGACGGCAGCGGAGCTGGAGCCTTTTCGTCTTGTTCCTCCTCCGTACTCCCGGTCCTCAGCGCACGTGCAAGTGCTACAAGGCCGGACCACAGGAGAACCAGAGTCACCAGTGATAGCAGAATCCAGACGCGTATAGCGTCTGATGCAAGGCTGCCGAAGAATGCCCCGATGAAGGATGGCACGCCGATGAGAGCGACAACGCGGAACGCGATACGGTCGGATCGCCAGTGTTCCCATCCACTTGTGACGGCCGTTACGACGCTGACCGCAAGGTTCACTCCGGCGGCGATCGGAATACTTATGCCGAACGCTATGAGTAGTGGCAGTCGGACGACGCCAAGGGCCATTCCGACCATGCCGGAGACGTAGGAGACGCCAAACGCCAGAACAGAGAGAAGGATGATCTCGAGGGTCGAAAGATCGGACAGCGGGCTTTCTGACC
>Ga0114999_10005623_pt1 | contig 14699 bp, 12 predicted proteins | sample ArcticOcean_MG_C_3_FD_89820 | JGI IMG/M metagenome (GOLD analysis project Ga0114999, IMG submission 89820) | Marine microbial communities from western Arctic Ocean - ArcticOcean_MG_CB8_126 | ecosystem: Environmental > Aquatic > Marine > Oceanic | place: Arctic Ocean: Canada Basin | collected...
ATAAGGATGCTTGCTAACTAGAATCTACCCCAAACCAGAACTTCGGTATGGCTTAAATCCACTTACATAAACACAGCTACCGCCACGAACGTTTGCATGGCTAATGGTGATATGAAAATCGTTATTGCTCCACAATCCTTTAAAGGCAGCTTGTCTGCCATCCAAGCTGCAGATGCCATCGCCAGAGGCATTCAGCGAGTATTGCCTGATGCTGAGATGATTCGGGTGCCGGTAGCAGACGGTGGGGATGGAACGCTAGATGCCATGGTCAACGCAACGGGAGGTACCTTCCATGAAGCGAATGTCACCGGGCCTTTGGGGTCTCCAGTGGATGCGCGTTGGGGAGTATTGGGTGATGGGGTAACGGCGATCATAGAGGCAGCTCAGGCTTGTGGGTTGGCGTTAATCAGTGCTAATGCCCGAAACCCGTTAAAGACCACAACGTTTGGCGTGGGGGAGCTCATCAAGCACGCCCTGGATGCGGGTTACCGACGAATGCTCATAGGTCTTGGGGGCAGTTCAACCAATGACGGTGCAGCAGGGCTTGCTCTTGCCCTGGGCGGAAGGTTCTTGGATGCCAACAACAGCCTGATTGGTCCTGGTGGCGCAGGGCTGCACAGCCTGGTGGAAATTGACACCTCTGGTATGGATCGACGGCTACTAGAAGCTGAAATTATTATTGCCACGGATGTTACTAACCCGTTGTGTGGCACAACGGGTGCTGCTGCCACCTTTGGGCCTCAAAAAGGCGCAAGCCCCAAAGATGTGGTTTTGTTGGATTCGGCATTGGCACACCTTGCCGGTGTCATCGCGAAAAATATTGGTGCTGACGTCATGCACGTTCCTGGAGGAGGGGCTGCAGGGGGCATGGGCGCTGGCCTAGTAGCTTTTCTTGGTGCCAGGATTGAATGGGGAGCGGACATTGTCTGCGAGGCGGTTGAATTGGATAAGCATCTGGTGGGCGCAGACCTTTTGGTCACCGGAGAAGGCCGACTGGACTGGCAGACTGCGTACAACAAAGCCCCGGTTGCCGTTGCTCGTCGTGCGGCGGCACTCGCTATCACTGTGATAGGTGTTGCAGGTTCGCTGGGCCCCGGGTGGAGGGCCCTCTACAAAGAGGGTTTCACGGTGATGAGCGGTATGGTGACCAGAAGTGTGTCCTTGGAAGATGCTATGGAAGCTCCCGAGGCGCACCTAACGAGCGCGACGATGAGGGGACTCCATAGAATTCAGGCGCGGCTCGTCTAGCATCCTACCTACCCGGTAACAAGCACCAGATGAACCTCACCAGGGCCATGTACCCCTATGACGATGGTTTGCTCAATGTCAGCCGTTTTACTAGGCCCACTCACCAGGTTCATATACCAGTTCCGTGAACTTTCCCCGCCCAACTCGGCCTCTCGTAGGGTCAACAAGTCCTCAAGGGACTCCACCACCTGATCCATGTGTGCAACTGCTATGTGAACCGGGGGAAGCAGGGAAGCCATGCGACTCATCCCCTCACGCGAAACAAGGGATGCTGATGCAGTCTCCGCAATAAGGTAGTCCACGCCCGTTACCCCTATGTCAGCCTGAGCGGCAATCTCCTGGAGATGGGCTGGGTCTGGCTGTTGTGCGCCTGATGCGAGGAGAACACATTCGATGGATTTTGCCCAAAAAGCCTCATCCAAATCCAATCGTTCAACAGCTAGATGGGCTGTCCGAACAATGCGTTGAGCATTGAGTCCCGTGGCAATGTTGATGACTGCGTCCCGTGCTTCGGTGTGAGATGCAACGACTAGCATTTTCCATTCTTGGAGACCGGCGCTTTTTTTAAGTTGCGCCAGCAACGCATCCTTTTTAGGTACTAAATCCTCACGCAGGTTAGCTGCTCTCTGCGCAAGGTCTCCTTGGCCCTGGGTGGACGACGTATGTGCTGGCGTGGGAGCGGCATCTGGATTTCGGCCATTGGCCAAAGCCGCACGTATGATTGCGAGGAACTCTTCTTTAGTCGCCATTAATCATCCTTCTTCTGCGGGGGTATAGCCATTGCTGCCCACCGTGAATGGAAGGGTTTAGCATCAACCTTCGGGAAATCCCGTGTGCGTGTCCATGCAGAAAGCGGGGGTGGCAATCGCCTCAGGAATCGATTGCGCGACAACGGCCATTGGAGTATCGCTGCGACTTTGCCTGCTAGGCTGAATATCTTTGGCCCACTAACGGTTAGTCGCCAACCACGCATCATCATTGATTCAACGCGATTTGGCTTCCTCGTTCCTTTCGGGCCTTCGGTTGCATCGCTTCGGAGCTTTAGCAGCATCCGCGGAATGTCGATGTTGAGCGGACAGACCTCCCGGCAAGCTCCGCAGAGGGTTGAAGCGAAGGGTAGGTCCTTTGCTACTGGTATCCCTACAATTGAGGGTGTGACTACTGCACCAATAGGGCCCGGGTACACCCAGCCATACGCATGACCACCCACCTTGCTGTAGACCGGACATGCGTTCAGGCATGCCCCGCATCGTATGCAGTACAGTGCTTCCCGCAGTTGCGGATCGGCCAGCATCTTGGAACGCCCGTTATCCAGAATGATCAAGTGAAAGGAATCGGGCCCGTCTTCTTCGTCTCTTCTACGCGGGCCTGTGGCGAAAGAAACATAGCTGGTGATGCGTTGGCCCGTGGCAGAGCGTGTCAGCAGGGGAAGGAACGTGGAAAGGTCACTCAACTTGGGTATGACGCGCTCCATGCCCATCGTAGCAATGTGTACCTTGGGTAGGGAGGAAGACATGCGGCCGTTCCCCTCATTTGTGACCATGACAATGGTGCCCGTCTCTGCTACAGCAAAGTTTGCACCGGTCATGCCCATATCGGCCTGAAGAAATTTCTCTCTCAGGACTCTACGTGCCACTCCAGCAAGGGCAATTATGTCACTTTCAGCAGGGGTGCCAAGGATGCGCTCAAAAAGCTCTGAGACCTCTTCCTTGGATTTATGCAGCGCCGGCGCAATGATGTGATAGGGCGCCTCTTTGGCTAGTTGGATGATATATTCGCCTAGGTCTGTCTCCACAGGCTCTATCACCATGGACTCCAGCACATCGGCTATTCCCATCTCCTCAGAGACCATTGATTTGCTCTTGATAACGGTTTTGACGCCGTGTGCCCGTGCAACCCCTGCCACGTAATCGTTGGCCTCCTTGGCATCGTGAGCAAAAAACACCGTGCCCCCGGCGCGTTCCACGTTGGTAGAGAGCATATCTAGATAATAGTCGAGGTGTTCTAGCGTCTCATACTTTATCTCTTGAGCCCGCTTGCTATGCTCTTCCCACCGCTTTTGCCCGAACTCGGCGATGGAATCAACTCGACCTTGCCGGAAATTGGACAACCTGTCGAGGGATTGCTGGATCGTCGGGTTGTTAATGGCCTCGGTAGCACGAGGAGTGAATTCCTTTGTCCTTATGCTAGGCATTCGCACCTCCAGGGAGGCCAGAAGCCAGCAGTTCAGCAATGTGCATGGGACGAGCCTCCATTGTTTGGCGACGCATGGCCCCGCCCATGTGCATCAGGCAGCTTGCGTCCACCGCAGTGAGAATCTCTGCGCCGCTTGCTTCTACATTGCGGAGTTTTTCATTCAAGATAGCTGTTGATATCTCCGGGTACTTCACGGAGAACGTTCCGCCAAACCCACAGCAATTGGTGGAGTCTGTGAGGTCAACCAGCTCGATCCCTTCTACGGATTGAAGCAGTTGGCGCGGTTGACTGCTCACGCCTAGGTCCCTCAATGCATGACAGCAATCGTGATAGGCAACGCGTGTGGGCTTTGGCAGCGATGCGCCGATGCTCTCAACCCCAACCACATCTACAAGGTATTGAGAAAGTTCATAGGTTCGGTTTCGTAGTGATTCAACTTCCTCAGCCAACTCAGGGTACTCATGAAGTAATTCTGGATAGTGAGTGAACACCGTGGTGACACAAGATCCGGACGGTGCAACTATCATCTCGCTGTCACGGAAGACCTCTACAAACTGTCGGGCAACAGCTACAGCGTGGGAGCGGTAACCCCCGTTCAACGCTACTTGTCCGCAGCATGTCTGGTCACTAGGGAAGTCCACCTCAATTCCCAGATGACGGAGTAATCTTACGGTAGCTTCACCTACCTCTGGGAAAAACTGATCCACCAGACAAGTGACGAAGAGTGACACCTTTTGACCCGGCATGTTGCTCCTTACGGTGAGAGTCTTCGTAAGGTAGCAGGGGATTGGTGCCCTCGCAAGGGGAAATGGTACCCAGAATGATGGTTCACGGGCAACTATCCAGAGAAATTGGACCCAGGGGAGATTCTTAGTTGTAGATTTGCCCATTGCAGCCCGGTACAATAGCTTTGCAATGGCTGTGGAGGAGTTCTTTGGGAGATTACGAGAGAGCCTTGGAAATTGCCGGAACCGGCATCGGCGTCGTGTTTCTGGCTTTAGCAACCTTGACCCTTGTGACGATGGTTCTCACTAGGTGGTTCAAGGAGGCAGGCCCATCTGACATATTGCCTGAAATTAAACCGGTAGTTAGTGAGCCAGTGGAAGCGCAACAGGAAAACGACCCAGCGGTAGTAGCAGCTATGATTGCTGCTATTCAGGTGGTTCGAGGTGGCATCACGCGAGTTGCTAAGCGGCCATTACCCTCTACAACTGAGCCAAGCGTTGGTGCTTGGCGCTCCCAGGGACGCCAGGCGTTGGTGGGTAGCCAGGGAGTTCCCATCAAACCTCGATTACGGTGGCGATAACGAAATGATATTTGCTGAGGCCAAATCGTGTTAACCGGTGATATTCCTTTCGACAGCCAGTTTTTCCCTGAGCTTGCCAGCTTATGGGGCAGTGGGGTGATGTTCCTTATAGCAATTGGCTTCATTTTCCTGGCTATCCAAAAAGGATTTGAACCCCTACTCCTGATCCCTATTGGGGTCGGAATTATGCTTGCCAACATCCCCTTTAGCGGGCTGGCGGAGGAAGAAGGGCTGCTAGTACTACTAAAGCATATGGGATTAGACACGGAATTGTTTCCGTTGCTAATGTTCTTAGGGCTGGGTGCGTTGACAGACTTCACCGCACTTATCCAACGGCCAAGTATGGCGCTCTTAGGTGCGGCAGCCCAAATAGGGATATTTGGAACGCTTTTGGGTGCTATTGCATTGGGTTTCTCTCTGGAGAATGCTGGAGCAATCGGTATTATCGGTGGTGCAGATGGTCCCACAGCAATCTTCGTATCCATTCGATTGGCAGACGAGGCATTACTGGGGCCGATAGCCATTTCCGCCTATTCCTACATGGCCATGGTGCCATTGATACAGCCACCTATTATGCGTTTTCTTACTACGAAGAAAGAACGTAGTGTAGAAATGCCCTATGAACCCAAACCAGTCCCTAAACTGGTACGGTTGCTGTTCCCTCTTGTAATTCTCATTTTGGCAGCCCTCATCGCGCCAGCGTCGATACCCCTGATTGGCATGTTTATGTTCGGAAACTTGCTCCGTGAAAGCGGCGTGGTAGACCGACTGGCCAGCACTGCCCAGAACGAATTGATTAACCTCACCACAATTCTCTTAGGCCTGACGGTTGGAGGAACAATGGTGGCAGATAAATTCCTGGCTCCAGATACATTAAAGATCTTTGCGCTTGGCTTAGTGGCGTTTACTGTAGCAACTGCTGGGGGGGTCCTTTTGGGGAAGGTCATGTACCTAGCATCGGGTGGGAAAATCAATCCCTTGTTGGGTGCAGCAGGCGTATCCGCAGTGCCCATGTCGGCCCGTGTTGTCCATAAAGTGGCCTTGGAAGCAAACCCAAACAACTACCTGATTATGCACGCCATGGGGCCGAACGTAGCGGGGGTTTTGGGGTCAGCAATTGCTGCGGGTGTCATCTTGAGCATGGTTAATTAGTGGTTCCCACCAACATCATTCAATGGAACTCGCCCCATCAGGGCATCAGCAGTCCTATTTCCCTTAAATCGGGCGAGCCTTCAATCCAATAGGGCAACGCTGGGACCAACCGGGCTAGTCCCAGCGCTTCTATTGCTCCTACCTGTGCGCCGATATTTTTCATAAGAGCAGTGACATAGAGGCGCGCTTCACCAGGGGAGAAGTCGACCAAATAGTTAAACAATTTCTGTGCCGTTTCGGCTGGAATAGACAGGTTGTTTAGGAGCACGGTTCGGTCTTCCCTGAGCTTTGGGTCTGCCAGCAACGCCAGCCAAAGGATTAACTGCCCTCGTGCGTGTTCACTAACCTCTGAATCTCGCCAGAGGGCACTAATCTGCGTTTCGATGAAGGTTTCGTATCCGGTCAACTCAGGGTAGAGCAGCAAATCCAAACCTGTCAGTGATTCAAGAGTTCGGAAGAAAAGAATCTGGTGAGCGTATGCTTGGGCTTCTCTGAGGGCTAGAACGTCCAAGTTGGCGTGGTTGTCCAGTGCAGGATTTGTGAGACTTTGACGAAAATGCCCCAATTCATGGGCAAGGGTGGTCAAGACTTGCATAGGTGATTGGTCACCTTTTACAACGATACGAAACGCGCCTCTCCATGAGGTGTGGTACCCAATAAACCCTTTAGTGGTCTCACACCTAGCCAGATAGAGCCCTTGAACGCTTGGGGCAAGGCTAGGGGCCACATCACGGCATTCCGCATCAACCCATTCTTCAAATTCAGCATCGGTAAGGATGTTGATTGCTAGAGGTTCATCCATCAACGGACGTTGGTACAGTGATTGATACACAGCATCCACAACGTTGTGAAGCCCATCTAATTCCACGTCGAAGTTGGTAGCGTGGAGTTTGGAAGATCGCAAGGTTTCGATTGAAGTCAATTGCCGCGCCAGAGCCTCTGGTTCAAGGAGTTCAGTCACTGAAACAGGAGCCTCTCCACTAAGCCAGCCAACGCTTCGTCGTGTCAATAGCCGATCGGGTCGGCCTTGTCCTTCATTTGACAGTCCTGTGTGGGCTAGTAAGCGCATCTCATAAACGCCTGGGCTTGGCTTAACCTCAAGAAGTTCATCCAAGACGATGTCGATTGCCCCGGCTTCGAGGCCAGGGCGTGTCCAAGAACGGATAACAGAGCCTCCTAGCAGGAGGTCCACCGTAAAGGGTGAATCCATCCTCACTACGCTGTCGTTCTGGATGCCCCAGCTTACGTACGCATCTCCGCCCTGGTAGACCGGCCCTAGAGCCCCTGTTCTTCCGGGGTAGCTGGTAACAATTAAGGAACCGGACCATCCACTAGGCACATATTCACTGAGTAGAGGTTCCCCATTCCCTGTCAGGAGAGGGGGGAGGCTGTCATTGGGGTAGGTACCTCCCCAATGGAAGCGAAACGATACAACATTGTCACTCTCATCCATCTCATCGATAAGATTCGTCGGGTCTAATTTCATGGTAACCACATGGTAACCAATTGATATATGAACCGTATCCAGTAAATCTCTCCATGGTGATGTAATGACTGATTTATTGGACATGAGTTCTAGTTGGCTAAATTTCGTTATTAAGACATCGTCAAAGTACAAATAGACCAGGAAAAAAGTTTTAATGCTGGACAATCCAGAATTGTTATATGCCAATTGGATTCTTGGGTCCCTCGGGGTGGAAAGAGCTTCTTCTTCGGTAGGTAAGCCCTCCAAGTTGAAGGGGACTTTCCAATCTGCTGGGATGAAAGGTGAAAGGTTAGGAAGTCGTTGTGGAGAGATTACTGTGGCCGGCGAGTTGTTGGGGGTTTGTGGCCAGTTAAACGTCGTGGATACTGCGTTACCCTGTTTAGCTTGATCTTGTACGTAGCCGGTGGAATCCACCACTAATGTGAGTAAATGTTCTCCTGAGGTGAGTCGTGATCGGCTGGGGAGTACACTCCAGTCACGAACTGATTGCACCTCATCCACAAAGAGGCCTTTAGAAGACCATCGCTCAACGGGAACGCCATCTAGAAGCAAGTCGATAGAAAAAGAGCTGTTTGCTGAGTCAGGCCCTTTGTTGGTGATGGCCCAGCTGACAAAGATCCGACCATCACCTTGGATTGAACTACTTTCTGTGGCGTTAGGTTCACTGGAAACGATGAGTGCTGATGCCCAGCCATCTAGCGGGATAGGCTCAAGGGACACAGAAACGCTTTTGATTGGTTTGGGTGGAACAGCATTGAATCCAGGGGTGGTGATTGATTCACCAGGTGTAAGAGTAGATAGGGGAACTACCGTGCCGGTTGTGGTGGCTGAAGAGATAGTAATAGGTGGAACCGGCGAACTTGAACACGCTAACGCAAGGAGCGCAAGAATTGCCGTTATGGGAGCCAGGGCCATGAGTGACCTGGATCGTAGCATTAAAGGCCTCTGCCTTGGTATCTATAGCAGGCGAGCGCTCTATGGGAGTAGCTTTCCTTCCCATACACGCAGTATATCACGACTGCTAATAATGTAACGAAGCCGCAGCCCCAGGGTTAGGCCCGGTCAGCTGCGGCTTCGTTGATTTACTGGTTTTCGTCCTGAGCTAAATGAACGAAGGTGCGAAGACCAATGCCACGACGGACATCAGTTTCAACAAGATGTTCAAAGACGGGCCGGACGTGTCTTTGAAAGGGTCACCAACGGTGTCGCCGACAACGGCGGCCTTGTGAGCATCAGAACCCTTCCCACCGTGTGCGCCACTTTCAATGTACTTCTTTGCGTTGTCCCAGGACCCTCCTGCATTCGCCATGGTGACGGCCAGCATGAAGCCTGAAGCAATGGACCCCATCAGCATGCCGCCCAAGGCTTCCGGGCCAATCCACCACCCTACGATTACCGGAGTCACAACCGCAAGGACTCCTGGGAGGACCATGGCTTTCAATGAGCCTTGGGTACTGATGTCCACACACCTGGCATAGTCAGGTTTCCCGGTGCCGTCCATGATCCCGGGTATCTCCCTGAACTGTCGCCGGACTTCAACCACGATGGCGAATGCCGCGCGGCCGACTGCTTGCATGGTGAGAGATGAGAACAAGAACGGGAGCATTGCCCCGATCATCAGGCCGACCATTGTATTGGCCTCTAGCAGGTCGGCAGTTTCCAGGCCAACGGCCTGGGCGTAGGCTGCCATAAGCGCTAGGGACGTTAGAGCTGCCGAACCTATCGCAAATCCTTTGCCGGTTGCTGCAGTGGTGTTACCCAAGGAGTCCAGAGCGTCTGTGCGTTCGCGCACTTTAGCCGGCAGGTGAGCCATCTCTGCGATACCACCTGCGTTGTCAGCCACCGGGCCATAGGCATCGGTCGCCAGGGTGATCCCTAATGTGGAGAGCATTCCTACGGCGGCTATTGCCACGCCGTAGAACTCAAAGAGTTCAAAGGACAACCAGATACCACCGGCCACGACGATTACTGGTACCACAGTACTCTGCATGGCACTGGCAAAACCCTCAATGATTACGGTTGCGGCACCCGTCTCGGAGTTCTTGGCCACCGTCTTTGTGGGGTAGTATTCGTAGGATGTGTAGAACTCCGTCATGTACCCGATGATGATGCCTGCGCCAAGCCCGATGAGGACGCAGTAGAACAACTCCATACCGGTATCTCCGGGGAAATCGAGAATCTGTGTGATGGCAAAGGTAAACCCTACAACTAAGAGACCAGCCACCAAGACTCCACGCCTGAGTGCCCAGAGCAGGGTGCTGAACGTTGCAGTCTCACTCGCTCGAACGAAGAACGTTCCTACGATGGAAGCAACGATGCCGCCCGCTGCAATGAGCATTGGGAACATGATGAAAGGAGAATAGAGGTCAGTAAGCGCCGGAATGTTTCCGCCGACTGCTCCTGCGGAGAAGACCGCAAGGGCCATCGCTGCGATGATGGAGCCGATATAGGACTCAAAAAGGTCAGCTCCCATGCCTGCAACGTCACCGACGTTGTCACCGACGTTGTCCGCAATGACTGCGGGGTTACGGGGGTCGTCTTCCGGAATCCCCTGTTCAACTTTACCTACCAGGTCAGCGCCTACGTCGGCAGCCTTGGTGTAGATGCCGCCAGCCACCCTGGCAAAGAGAGCGATGGAAGATGCACCGAAGCTGAACCCGACGATCCATTCCATGATGTTTCTAGCGTTGACTGCGACCGCGGCTGTGTCGCTGGCGACTATTTCGCCAAAGATGATGTAGAGGGAAGAAACGCCGATGAGGCCAAGCCCTACTACCATCAGACCCATCACGGCGCCGCTTGAAAATGCTATACGCAGGGCGGGGTTCAGGCCTTTTGAAGCCGCTGCCGTAGTCCGAACATTGGCCCGGGTGGCTACTACCATGCCTAGGTAGCCTGTTCCGGCCGAGACGATGGCGCCTATTGTGTACGCCGTGGCCGTTTGCCAGTTAATGACTACAACCAGGATCACTACCACAGCAACGACGAATAACGCCAAGAAGCTGTACTCACGCTTGAGGAAAGCCTGCGAGCCCTCTTGAATGGATTTGGCGATCTCCTGCATTGTGCTATCGCCTTGATCCGCCTTAATTACCTTATACACCAAAACCAAGGCGAATAAAATCGCCAGGGCTCCGGCGCCGCCAGAAAGGGCTATGCCTTCCACTGATTACTCCTTTGTCCCATCGTTGTGGGACTCCCGATATTCAGTTTTGAAACTTATCACGAAATTCGTCGCGGGTCAAGGAAATATATAGGGAGGCTGAATACAATTTAAGAGGGTTGGGAGAGGGTGGAGGTCCATTGAAGAAACTAGTGATTGACTATCCCAAGAAACGACGGGTTTCAGCAGCCCAGACAATCAATTGTTTCTCCGTGCATCGTCGGCCCGGGACTCCACGCTGTCGCACTGGCAATGATGGAGCAGACAGAAGTAAGTATAATTCAATGAAAGAGCCTCTCCCGCATCAGTGGATATTCATTGAAATACTTGGAGGAACAACCATGCACGTAACCCGCATTTACGCAGGCCCTGACGGCAAATCCCACTTTGAAGAGGTGGAACTGGATTTCCACCCCAGAGCGGATGCCCAGTCAGAAGGGACTCCGGCTTCTAACGCAAAAGAGGCGTTCTTCACGCGGCAATCCGTGAGCTACGTCCTGGACTGGCATACCGCTCCTGGTCGCCAGTATGTCATTACGTTGTCCGGTGAAGGCGAGATAGAAGTGGGAGACGGCAGTAAGAAGCTCTTTGCTCCCGGGGATGTCCTGTTAGCTGAAGACACCACCGGCCAGGGTCATGTCACCCGCGTAGTTGGAAACCAGCCTCGCACCATGATGTGGGTGCCTCTAGAGTAGAGGCCAACGGGGTTAGTTCAGGATACTGATATAGGCTTCTTCCAGGGTAGGTTCTCTGGACACAAACTGCTCCAGGTTGTCTTGCCCCACAAGGTCTTGGACTCTACCGTCCAGGCTGACTCCAACGCCTGTGTAAAGGGTGATGCGCTGAAACGGCCCATCTGAACTGCTGGGGATTCGCTGTACGCCATCGCTCAACCCGATCTCTACCTCACCAGTCAGATGGATGATAAGTCTAGGTTCGTTCAGAGGATGGAAGTCCATGTTGCGCAGCTCAGGGTAATGATGGATGCCAGCCTCCGTGATGTTGCTGAAAGCTTCCAATACGCATGGACTTCTATCTGCAACGGCTCAATGTGGCTCTCGCCGTCGGGGCCTGGGTACACCCTATACACAGCCATGTCGTCACCATCCTCTTCTGGCTGTTGAAAACTACAGCGGTCGAACGTTCCTACCAGGGCCGGATGTGCCTTCTCGTACGTTCTTAGCGGTTTCCTCATCTACCCCTTTGGCCCAACGTCGCTTTAGCGGGTCACTGACATTAAAGGAGAAATTGCCGACTTGCTCGATTGTTATTTCAATACTATCGCCGTCTTGCATTGCGCCCAAACCCTGGTGGTTTGTGCCTAAATACAGCACGTCGCCGGGGCTGACAGCTTCAATGCTGGACACAAACTCGATGGAATCTTCAATTGAATGTCCCATGTCGTCGGTGTTGTAGTCGCCTCGAAGTTCACCATCGACACGGAGTTCAACATGTAAGTGCTGTGGATTCGTGATTTCGTCCTTGGTAACAATATACGGGCCCATCGGCGCGAAGGTGTCATAGGACTTGGCCGGAGAAATGTGCAGTGTGTTGGGAACCCTGGGAGCGGCTGGCGTTCCGGTGAAAATACGAGCGGACACGTCCAGGCCACAGGTGTAGCCAAACACGTAGTCCATGGCTTCTGAAGACTTAATATCTTTGCCGTTCTTGCCGAACACCAGCACTAGCTCCGCTTCGTGATGGAAGATGTTGGCGTCCACGTCCGGGAGCACAACAGTTCCACCTGGCGCGAGGACAGCATCAAGGGACTTGGTGAAGCCCCACATGGGTGCTGGTTGCTTGGCTCCGTTCTCCAAGAAGTTTCCGCCCATGGCGAGAATCTTGCTGGGCCGAGGCAACGGTGCGTTCAGCTTTACGCTAGATAGTGGTGTGGCAGTGCCGTCCTTACCGAGTTTCTCAAGGTCGCCCTTCAGGGAATCGTAGTTGCTGATGAGGGACGCCATAGCAGCCTGCCCGCTACCGGAGCATAGGCTGCTGATGTCCACTACACCGTCACCCTTAATGAGTCCTGTCTTACCACCGTCGTATGTTACAAATTTCATTGCTTCCTCCTCTGAAATAGTGTTTCAGCGTTGTTCTAACCACTGTGAAACATCTTCTTTGTTCCTATCCAGCCATGCGACGTTCAACTCTAACCCTTCAATGACCTGCCGCACAGAGCGTTCCGCTGCCGGCACTGGGTGAGTAGTGTAGAACTGTCGCACATCATCCAATCGCTCCTGGGTCGTGAAACCGCGGGGAAGCCCGACAAGCCGCATCAACATGAACCCGCCGTGGCCGTACCGCTCGTTGAACACTTCCCAGTTATCCTTCAAGAAATCCCAAGCCAACGCTTTGCCCTTGGGGTTGCCGGACACCGCGCCCAGCACCGTCACTGTATCTTGAGAACGCACATCGTCGGTCAATGACCGCTTTAGGATATCGCTGATGAGCTCGGGATCTGGGATTCGCGTAAGAGAGATGAGCAACCGAACCTTCTCCTCCTGGAGGTCAGCCTTTTTCTGCAAGTCCCACATGCGTTCGTACGTGTTAGCGTCGCCCTGCTGCGCTGTCAGGCTGTAAACGACTCCACGTAAATCGGGCGCTAGCGATGATGGGTCTTTCAAGTATTTCTCAAAGCGAGCTTGGGCTTCTCCCAGCACCGCCGGATCATCGTAGTACCCGGCTTGGCCCAAGGCCACGCCGCGCAAGATTGTATCCAGGTGTCCTTCGCCGGGCTTCGGTTCCCAGCCCATACGTTGAGCTAAAGGAGTGAAGAGGCCCTGGCAAAGGGCTTTGAGCTTGGGGTAGCAAGCTTCATCGGAGAGCAAGGTGTCCAGGTCTCCCAGGTTTCCGGCCAACTCGCGCCAAACGCTGGCATCGGTCTCGTTCCTATACCCCTCGGCAATCGCCAAGAACTGGCTTACCGGTAGATAACCCGCCCGCGAGAGCGAGTACGCGTCGTTTTGGAGCCCAAGCCTGTCAGTGTCAGGCAGCGCACGGGACGCGATGGCGGGGATAAGTGCAGACCAGTCCTCCGCGCTCATGTTTACGCGGTAGAAGCCGGTTTGCCCGACGTTTACCTTGAACCACGGCTGTGCTGCATCAGCGGGTGGTGGCGTAATGGTAATCGTAGCCTTGGTTGACTCCATGAGCGTTGGGGCCGGGTCAGCGTTCCAAGACGTGGCCACACTGATAGGCACCTTCCATGTTTCCGCGCTTGTTTCGTCTCCGTCCACCAGATGGCTGAGCAGGAAGCGTGACTGCGAAATATCTAGGTGTACGCCTGATGCATCGCGCTTGGACTCCACGTTGAGCACCGGGTAGCCCATCTGCGCCGTCCAGGTGTCCATCAGCGATTTCACAGGCTTGCCGGAAGCTTCCTCCATGGACGCCCAGAGGTCAGCAGTCCGCGCGTTGGAGTATTGGTGGGCTGACAGATACTTTTGCAAGCCTGCTCGGAATGTCTCCGGGCTCAGGTAGTCTTCAAGCATTCGGATAATGGATGCGCCCTTGCTGTAGCTGATCGCGTCGAACAACTCTTCAACCTCAGCGGGGGTTGTAACGGTTGCTTCAATGGGGTGGGAGTTCTTTAGACCGTCCAGGCTCAGGGCGCGGATAGTATCGTTGGCAACAAACTGCGTCCACATCTTCCATTCAGGATGGATGTGGTTCACTGCCTTATCGCCCATCCATGAGGCAAAACTCTCGTTCAACCACAGGTCGTCCCACCAGACCATCGTCACTAGGTCTCCAAACCACATGTGGGCCATCTCGTGGGAGATGACCTCGGCCACGCGCTGGCGTGTCGCGGCGGAGCTGATGTTAGGGTCGACGAGCAGTGCCGTCTCCCTGTAGGTGATAGCTCCCCAGTTCTCCATTGCCCCTGCTGCGAAGTCGGGAATGGCAATGTGGTCAAGCTTCTCCAACGGGAAAGGAATACCGAAGTACTGGTTGAAGTAGGTGAGTAGCGCCACAGACGTGTCCAGCGCGAACCTACCTTGTTCCTGCTTGCCTCGCGTTGTCAGGACGCGTATCAGTGTGCCATTGTCGGCCTTCTGCTCGATGACGCTAAGCTCAGCAACGATGAATGCTAGCAGGTAGGTGGACATGATGGGTGATTCCGCGAACTTCACGGTCTTCAATGC
>Ga0114999_10005624_pt1 | contig 14697 bp, 15 predicted proteins | sample ArcticOcean_MG_C_3_FD_89820 | JGI IMG/M metagenome (GOLD analysis project Ga0114999, IMG submission 89820) | Marine microbial communities from western Arctic Ocean - ArcticOcean_MG_CB8_126 | ecosystem: Environmental > Aquatic > Marine > Oceanic | place: Arctic Ocean: Canada Basin | collected...
AAAGCATAGACGTCTTTTGAAATTCCGTTGATATATGGAATCAATTGTGCGTCAGGATTCTGACTGGGGTCATCAGAAAAAACACCATCAACATCTGTCAAAATAGCCAACAATTGGGCATCTACCAAATGAGAAACCAAAGCAGCCAATCGATCGTTCTCACCCACCGACAATTGCAACTCTTCCACCGCCACACTGTCATTTTCATTGACAATGGGAACCGCCCCAAAACGAAACAATTGATCCAAAGTGCTTTGTGCATTGAGATACCGCTGACGATGATCCAAATCATCAGATGTCAACAACACTTGGCCAACAGGTATGTTATGCGCTTGAAATGCCACTTTGTAGGCATTCATAAGCAAACCTTGACCAACAGCCGCTGTGGCTTGTAATTCAGCCAACTTTTGAGGTCGGTTCACAAGCCCCAATCGGCCCATGCCAGCGCCTACTGCACCCGATGACACAACAGCCACCTGAATTCCACGTACCCGCAATTGCGCCACATCGACAGCCAACCGCGCAATCACCTCTTCATTGAGTTCATTATCTTTGACTGTCACCACACGTGTGCCCAGCTTCACCACCACACGGCGCACACCAACAAAAGATTTTTTACGATCAGGAATCGATTCTGTTGCTGTCATTCAATATACCTATATACCAAAGTTGACCCGTTAAAGCGCAATAGAAACTTTTGGCCTTACCGTAATACCACGCTTGGCCAAATAAGCCTTCACTTCGGGAATGCTATACTGCTCATAATGAAAGATTGAAGCGGCAAGCGCCGCACTCGCTTGGCCTTTTGAAAGTACTTCATATATATCTTCTGGTCCACCGGCCCCTCCCGATGCCACAATCGGCACATCTACACGCCCAGCGACCGTGCGGTTGAGTTCAATATCATAACCATCTTTTGTTCCGTCCGCATCAATGCTATTAAGTACCAATTCACCTGCACCCCGATCTACCAGTTCTTCAGCCCATTCAAGTGCATCTTTGCCCGTATCGGTTCGGCCACCATTAATGACCACTTCCCAACGCAATACATCAGGCTGTTTTTCATCAATCCGCCGAATGGCATCAATTGAAGCAACAATCGCCTGCGAGCCAAAGCTCTCAGCACCTTGCGTAATCAACTCAGGTGTGTGAACAGCAGCCGAATTAATCGACGCCTTTTCAGCACCGCCTTCAATAATGGTACGGATATCTTCAAAGGTCCTTACGCCACCTCCAACCGTGAACGGGATAAACACAACTTCAGAAACCCGCCTCACCAAATCGCCAACAATATCGCGTTTTTCTGCCGATGCCGTAATGTCATAAAACACCAACTCATCGGCGCCTTCAGCATCATAGCGCCGCGCAAGTTCAATAGGATCACCCGCATCCATATCAGCGGAAAATTTCACACCGCGTACATTCCGCCCATTTTTAACATCCAAACAAGGAATAATGCGCTTGGCCAACATGTTTTAAACCTTTCAGAAGATTTCGGGTGCGCCCCATCTAAAATCGAGAGAAATTTTGCAAAAGCTTTAACCCAGCGTCCTGACTTTTCTCGGGGTGAAACTGAACCCCAAACGCACAACCCTCTCCAGCAACAGAAACATAATCAATACCATAATCTGTCAGCCCAACAACATCTGTTTTGTGCTGAGGATCTACATAGTATGAGTGCACAAAATAAAAATAAGAGCCGTCGGGTACCCCCGCAAACAAAGGCGTTTCTTTTTGGATGCGTACCTGGTTCCATCCAATCTGTGGTATCCTTTCACCCTCGGGAAACTTGCGCACGCTGCCAGGCAACACATCCAAACCACGGTGCTGCCCCATTTCTTCACTTTTAGAAAACATCAACTGCAAACCCAAACAAATTCCCAAAAAAGGGCGCCCCTCAGAAATGGCTTTAACAATGGGATCTATCAACTCGGCCTGTTTCAAATTTTGCATGGCATCACCAAAAGCCCCTACACCTGGCAGTACAATATGCGCAGCTTTTTCAATGTCTTTGGCTTGATTCACAATTTCAGCTTGTGCGCCCACATGCTGAAACGCCTTTTGTACACTGCGCAAGTTACCCATCCCATAATCCACAATCGCAATCATTTCATTTCCCCAAATCTTCAGAACGACGCGTAGCAGCTTCTACCGCATCCATCAACGCTGCTCTCAAGCCACCCCGTTCCAATGCGTGTAACCCGGCAATGGTCGTGCCGCCAGCAGAGGTCACACGATCTTTCAAAACCGCAGGGTGTAGGCCACTTTCTATTACCATTTGCGCGGCCCCCAAAACGGTTTGTGCCGCCAACTTCAACGCATCTTCTTTGGGCAAGCCCATACGAACCCCACCATCTGCCAGTGCGTCAATCATAGTATATACATAGGCAGGACCACTCCCTGCAAGTCCCGTCACAGCATCCATCTGAGCTTCACTCACAACAACGGCTGTGCCCACCAAATTTAGCAGTTCAAGCACCAATGCCAAATGAGGTTGTGTGGCATGTTCCCCCGTGCAAATACCTGCACCACAAGCGCCAATCTGCGCAAGAATATTGGGCATCATCCTGACCACGGGCAAATCTCCCAATTCGGCCTCTAATGCCTGAACACGTACCCCAGCCATAAAAGAAACAACCAGTTGCTCTTTGTGCAACTTGTCCTTAAACCCCGCAACAGTCGCACGCCAATACTGTGGTTTCACACCCAAAAAAATCACATCTTGTTCAGCAACAACAGGTTGGGCTTCTGTCGAAATTCGCACACCCAAATCTTGCTGACGCTGTGTCAACAAATCGGCAACCACATCTACTGCCGTAATTTGTTCTGGTACAATTTTCCCAGACCGCACCCACCCCGTCATCAATGCCCCGCCCATGTTTCCTGCGCCGATAACTGCAATCTTTATATTATCTATGCCCACAGCAACCATCCTTATCCAAATCAAACATACGTCAACCAATTGTATTTGTCATCCACAGTGCCTTCAACCAAACCAAAAAAAGCATCTTGCAACGCCTCTGTTACGGGTCCACGCAAACCCGAACCAATTTGAATATGATCGATTTCTGCTATAGGTGTAATCTCTGCTGCACTGCCCGTAAAAAATACTTCATCGGCAATATATAAAGATTCTCTTGGAATTGGGCGTGTTGTAATGCTATACCCTAACGACTCTGCCAAAGTAATCACCGAGTGGCGTGTAATTCCAGGCAAAATAGAAGAACCCGTTGAGGGTGTATAAATCGCGCCATTTTTAACAATAAATATATTCTCACCACTGCCTTCACTCACATAACCCGAAGTGTCCAAAGCAATGCCTTCAACATATCCATCAGCCAAAGCTTCCATCTTGATCAACTGCGAATTCATATAATTTGCACCCACCTTGGCAAGAGAGGGCATCGTATTGGGTGCGGGCCGATTCCAAGAAGATACACGTGCCGATACGCCTTTTTCTAAAGCTTCAGGGCCAAGATATTTGCCCCATTCCCACACAGCAACAACAACCTCCACAGGACAAGGTGCCGGATTCACCCCCAACTCACCATACCCCCTAAACGCAATCGGGCGCACATAACAGGCTTTCAAGTTGTTGGCCCGAATCGTATCCAACACTGCTTGTACCAGTTCTTCACGTGCAAAAGGAATGTCCATGCGATAAATCTTAGCCGAATCATACAATCTATTAACATGATCCTGCAACCGGAAACACGCCCCACCTTTTGCCGTCTCATAACACCGCATACCTTCAAAAACGCTTGAACCATAATGCACAACATGTGACAAGACATGAATCTGTGCGTCATCCCATCCCACCAAATCTCCGTTAAACCAAATCTTGTCTGATTTTGGTATAGGCATGTCTAAACCCTCATAAATTTTAAAGACCATCCTGCAATCATTTTATCGCAGGTCTTTTATACGTAACTGAATACCTTTTCGTCCCCGCCATTCATTTTCTTCAATGACATAAGCCATATCCAAATTAGATTCACCCGGTGTAAGACGATAAGCCAAATGCCCCAAGTTAAAACCGATGCAATCAAGAACCCGTCCATTTTGTCGGGCACTAAACCGCAAATGATTATTCCCAACCAGGGAAGGCGCCCCAACGACTTCAACATTTTTTGACACCATCACCGGGCGTAGATTTTGGGGGCCAAAAGGTGCAAAGCGCTTTAAGACGTTCACCAAATGCATATCAATTTGATCTAAAGACAACTCACTTTCAATATCGATACAAGGCACCATGTCTTCGACATGTATCAATTCTCGAGCAACGCGTAAAAAATGTTCGCGAAATGCATCTACTTGCTCTGCCGCAATAGTCAACCCTGCTGCATATTTGTGCCCACCAAATGCCACGACATGTTCGCGACACAAAGAAATGGCTTGAAACAAATCAAAATTGGGTATACTACGTGCCGAGCCTTTACCATTGTCGCCATCAAGTGAGATAAGTACGGTTGGCAAATGTATCTTTTCAGCAATTCGCGTGGCCACAATCCCAATCACCCCAGGATGCCACGATGCCGATGCCAATACCACTGCACGATCTTTTGTCACGTCTACATGCTCTTCAACCAAAGACAGTGCTTCAGACAACATGCGGCTATCAATTTCCCGACGCTTGATATTTTGAGTCTCTAACATCTGCGCAATCTGCCGTGCTTCGGTCTCATCATCTGTGGTCAACATCGTCACAGCCCCCATCGCGTTTTCTAAACGCCCCAAAGCATTGATGCGTGAAGCCAAAGTAAAAATGAGCTGACCCGTGCCCAATTCTCGCCCACACAAACCTACATTCTTTAACAATGCTTTAAGGCCCTGATTGGTAGTCTCTTTTAAACAACGCAACCCATGCGTCACAAAGATTCGATTTTCCCCAACCAACGGTACTATATCAGCAGCACATCCCAACGCCACCAGATCTAAATTTTCATAAACCGGAGAAAGGTCTTTGTTCCTTTTTCGATAAACCGCTTCGGCCAATTTAAAGGCCAATGCCACCCCAGGCAATTCTTTAAAAGGATAGGTACAATCACCGCGCTTAGGATTAATAACAGCTACGGCCTCTGGCAAACTACTTGGCTGATGATGATCCGTAATAACCACATCCACACCTTGTTTCTTAGCGTAGATCACCTCATCAATTGCAGTGATGCCACAATCTACCGAAATGAGCAGCGTCACACCGAATGCCGCTCCACGGTCAATTCCCTCAGGAGAGATCCCATATCCTTGTTCCAAACGATGTGGAATATAAAATGTAACATTGGCATCCAATGCCGCCAAAGTACGTACCAATACCGATGTACCCGTCACACCATCTACATCATAATCTCCGTGGACCATAATCTTTTCACCCGCATCTATCGCCTCCCAAATACGGTCCACAGCCAAATCCATATCCATTAACAAAAAAGGATCCAACAAATTCTCTAACGCAGGTTCCAAAAAGTGTTGTGCTTCTTCCACATCAAGTATACCCCGATTGATCAAGATCTTGGCCATGACCGTGGGAATATTCAACGCAGACTTGGTTTGCGCCAACACATCGTTATCTGGATGTTCTGAAAAAACCCAACGAGGTTCAATACGACGATCGAGAATAGATCCAACCACAACACGCTCCTTTAACGTCTTTTGTGCCAGGTACGCGCAATACGCTCAAATTGGTCTACAGAAACAGCCTCTGGGCGCAGCGTAGAAGCGACCCCAGCTTCTTCTAATATTTCTTCCAGCAACACCTCATCCCCTCCAAATAAAGGGCGCAATGTGTTACGAAGCATTTTTCGCCGTTGCTGAAAGCCCGCATGTATCACTTTTAAAAATAAATCCTGATCAACAACTGAATAAAGCGGCGCACAATCAAACCGCAACCGCAACACCGAAGAATGAACTTTGGGCGGCGGCTCAAACGACGAGGGGGGCAAATCAAACAATAAATGCGGCACACAATTTATCTGTGTCACAGTGGTCAGCACACCAAAATCTTTGTTACCAGGCTCTGCAGTTATTCGGCGAGCAACTTCTCGTTGCACCATAATGACAGCATGATGTAACACATCACGCGCATCAAGAATCTGACGCATTAATATGCCAGTAATATGATAGGGCAAATTGCCAATTAAAATCGCCCGTGAAAAGCCTGCATCTTTTACCAGTTGCTTCAAATCGGCCAACTGAATATCGCCTTCAATCAGATCAAAGTTTGTGTTCTGTGCATATTGTTTTCGTAGAATACCACAGAGATCTTTGTCTATTTCAATCGCCAATACCCGCGCACCAAGTCGCACCAAATATTCGGTTAATGCACCCCGACCTGGTCCTATTTCAATCACCAAACTATCCGTATCAATCTTGGCTTCGGCCACAATGCGCTGGATAGCCATACTATCAATTAAAAAATGTTGCCCAAGCGATTTTTTAGCCTTCATGCAAAACCCCTAAGATAGTCCAAATAAGGCTATGGCATTGGCAGTTGTTTGCTGACAAAGTTCTTCAAATGACTTATCACTTTGTTCAGCCAAATATTCGGCTATATGCCGCACATAAGCCGGCTCATTGCGTTTGCCACGGTGGGGCACAGGAGCCAAAAACGGGCAATCCGTTTCCAATATCAATCGGTTGGCCGAGATACCAAGAGCAACGGCCAATGCAGCAGAGTTTTTAAAGGTGACAATGCCGCCAAAGCCCAAATGAAAGTTCAAGTCCACTGCCCGACGCGCTTGATCTGCATTCCCGGCAAAACAATGCAGCACCCCACCAGTTGCTTGAGCACCTTCTTCTTCTAAGATATCAAGCACACACGCTTCAGCTGCCCGACTATGAATAATCAAAGGCAACCCCGAAGCCTTTGCCAATTGAATATGTGCCCGAAATGATTTCTCCATAACCTCCAGAGGTGCATAATCCCTGTAAAAGTCCAGCCCTGTTTCACCAACAGCAACCACCTTTTCCTTATTCAATAATTCTGGCAGTTGTGCCAACGCGAGAGCATCAGCCTTTTCCGAATCTGCAGGATGGAACCCCACCGAAGCAAAGATTCCATCCACAGATTCAGACAAAGCAATCGCTTTCCGACTTGTTTCCAAATTTGTGCCCACATCCACAATGCGTGTCACTCCTGCATCATGCGCGCGACTAATTACACCATTGAGATCTGGCTCAAATTTAGAAAAAGACAAATGTGCATGCGTATCAACCAGCATATGTCTATCGCACCTCTGCCCCGTCAGAAATTTCACCTTCAGGAGACAACAGAGTCAAACCACTGCCGTCAGATGCTGCCAATAACATCCCTTGAGATTCAACCCCACGAATTTTCGCGGGCTCCAAGTTGGCCACAATAACGATTTGTTTTCCAACCAAGGTTTCTGTCTCATAATGTTGCGCGATGCCAGCGACCAATTGACGTTTTTCATCCCCCAAACTGATCTGCAATTTCAAAAGCCGATCTGCACCCTCAACCTTTTCCGCAGACTCTATACGAGCCACACGCAATTTCAGTTTTTGAAATTCCTTAAATGAAATCAGGTCTTCTTTGGGTTTTGATTCTTTAGGTTCTGCTTGTGGTTTTTCTTCAGCTTTCTCGGCTATTTCATCAGACACCTCTACCTCCTCAATGCGGGGAAAGACAGGGTCACCGGGTTTGGTTATGCCACCCGACTGCAAGCCCCCCCACTGTTTCAAATCTGAAACACTTACATCTTCAGGCAAGCCCACAGCACCTATTTGGTGCCATATTTCCAAAGCTTTTGCCGGGATAACAGGAAACAAAAGCACAGCCAACTGGCGCGTTGTTTCTAACAAACCATAAATTGTCACTTCCAATTCTGCACGTTTGTTTTCGTCTTTGGCCAAATGCCAGGGTGCTTGCACTTCAACAAACCGATTGGCCTCACGCACCAGTTGCCAAATGGCATCCAGAACAGCATTTGGGTTCAAACCATCAATCGCAAGGACAACCCCATCTAAGGTTTTTTGGCTTTGCGCTTTCAAGTTTGCCAATGCCACATGATTTTTATCCACTTCTGGAATCACACAGTCTAAATAACGATCGGCCATAACCACAGACCGATTGAGCAGATTTCCCAGTTCATTGGCCAATTCGGTGTTATACCGTTGTACAAATGCAACCTCACCAAAGTTGCTGTCTTGCCCCAATGTCATTTCGCGAACCAAAAAATATCGAAATGCATCCACACCATATTTATCAACCAAATCCAATGGTTTGACAGCATTACCCAGCGACTTGCCCATTTTTGTTTCATCAACCAACCAAAACCCATGCCCCATGACAGTCTCAGGCAAAGGAGCGCCTATTGCTTTGAGCATGGTTGGCCAATATACACAGTGCGTGGTCAAAATATCCTTGCCAATCAAATGACAAGATGCTGGCCACCAATGTTCAAAGCGCGCATCATCCGCCAAGTAACCCGGGGCCGTAATGTAGTTAATCAGGGCATCAAACCACACATAACACACATAATCTTCATCAAAGGGCAGCGGAATCCCCCAATTTAATCTTGATTTGGGTCGAGAGATACACAAATCACCCAAGGGCTGGCGCAAAAAACCCAATATTTCATTTTTCCGTTTTTCAGGGCGAATAAAATTGGGATTTTTTTCAATATGCTCGATCAGCCAATCCTGGTATTTGCTCATCCGAAAAAAGTAATTCTTCTCAGTAATTTTCGTAACAGGCCTACCACAGTCAGGACAATTGCCATCTACCAAATCTTTTTCGGTCCAAAACCGCTCGTCGGGAATGCAATACCAGCCCTCATAGTTATCTGCATACATTTCACCCGCATCATAGAGGCGCTGAAGTATTTCGGTGACCACTTTCTTGTGACGATCTTCGGTCGTTCGAATAAAATCATCGTTGGAAATATTCAAGATTTTCCATAAATCTTGAAACCGCAGCACCATCTCATCGGCATGGGTTTGCGGATCCAAATTGCGTTTCTTCGCCGCTTCATCTACCTTCTGCCCATGTTCATCGGTGCCCGTTAAAAACAGCACATCATCACCAGCCAAACGATGATAACGTGCCAATACATCGGCCATAATGGTGGTATAGGCATGGCCAATGTGCGGTTCATCATTCACATAATAAATCGGTGTTGTAATATAAAAGGTTCCCATTTTTTCTCATTTCATCAAACAGCGTATCCTCTTACATGACGCCAAAAGGATACCAAGCCCAATTGTAAGTTAACATTCCGAATATTCATCTCACGCAAAGACTCAAGCTGAGAAACAGTCTCACTCAGGCGCCAAACATCAAAAGCATCTGCCAAGCGTCTCACATCTTGTATTCTCTGTGCGTGAACCACATTTTCTTGCATATCGGCCTGTAACAAGAGCGCATCTCGCAGCCATACTTCGGCATGCTTTAAAACATCAAATACGGCCTGCCTGTCGGAGGCCAATTGTTCAATGGCCGCATATGTGCGTCCATCTGCACCCCAAACCAACGCATCTAAAAATCGAAAAGCGCGATCTTGGGAAGCAGCCAAATTACCAACCTCCATTTCCAAAGCACGTCGGTAGTTGCCACCACAAGACAGTGAAACAGCAGTGGCCAACTTATCCTCCATGCCACTGGCCTTCAACGCATCTTGCACCTCTTCAGGCTGCAGCGGAGGAAATTTTAAAAATTGACACCGGGAAAGGATGGTAGGCAATAAAACCTCAACCTGAGACACAACCAACACCAACAATGATTGGGGCGGTGGTTCTTCCAGTGTTTTTAAAAGTGCGTTGGCAGACTCTGGCCGCATGCGGTCAGCATGCATGATAACGGCAGTTCGCCAAGCACCGTGGTAGGCACCGTAGGCAAACTGCCGCTGTAAACCTCTAATTTGGTCGACGGAAATGGTTGCATGAGCATCGGGCAATGCATACCCATAAGGATCTGCCACAATTTGCCGCAAAGCAACTTGCACAGCGTCCTCTTTAATACGAGACGTAAAGGGAAACAATATCGAAAAATCAGGGTGATTTAGACCTGTTGTTTTTCGACACCCGCCACATTGATCACATGGAAAAGCGCCTGCGGTTTCACAATGCAATACACGTGCTAATGCCAACGCAGCAGCTGCAGCTCCTGTGCCATCAGTCCCACACAACAACAATGCATGTGGAATCCGTTTTTTTTCGACCAGCCCATTCAAAACATAGACTGCGCGTTTTTGTCCAATTACTGTTGCCACGTTGCGACCTCTTTGTAATCCCTACATGTTTAAAAAGCCGCTGGAACAGTGCATTCCAACGGCTTTTTAAACATGACATACTGCCCGGAAGATCTGTTTATCCATGCACCTTTCTACGATGTGATGCAACAACACCCATAGCCCTTACATCTTTATGTAAGGGCAGGGTCATATACATCATATTGTCAGTGTTGTATCGCATGAAAAACATGTCCTCAAATTACAATCTATATGAGTCAAAGAGATGCGAAAATGATACACGTTATCTCACCATTTGTCAAGTATTTTCACCGTTTTATGACCTGCTCGCAAGTGCCTCAGTAACCCAATCTGACAGCTTGCCTTGCAAGGGTTTTAACATCACCAAGGCATCTTCTTGAGGACGGGCATAATAGTCTTTGCGAATGGCCATCGTTTGAAACCCAAATTGTTTATAAAGTTCAAGAGCGGCAACATTAGACATGCGCACTTCCAAAGAGATCACCTGTGCCAAAGAGTACAAATCAGTACACAGGTTTTCCAAAGTTTGACGACCCAATCCCAGGCGTTGTAGCTTTGGATGAATCGAGAAATCTGCAAGGTGAAACTCTTTGTTTATAAAAAATCCAACCACATATCCAACAAATGCCTCATTCACAGTCACAACACGGCAATATGCATTTTCACGTTTAAGCGCAAACTCAAAATCGCGACGAGTCCAGGGGTGTGAGAAAACCAATTCCTCAATTTCAACCACGGCCTCCAAATGACAAGCCGCCATGGGTTCAAGCAGGAGCGTGTCCAAATCCACAGTCACGATTCCTTCGCCAAACGGGCCTCGCGTACTTGTTCTGCTTGCGAGGTGCGAAGGTATTGGGGTTCAAATGTGTCTATATCGACGTCATCACCCTGCAATAATTGATATCCACCTAATAAAGCTATCGCACCGGCGTTGGGTCGCCCCAAATGGGTATTTACAAAAGAAGCGTCTGCACCAAGGTGCGCTTTAATGCGTTCATAGTGCACCCACGCACCGTCTCCCAATAACAAGACGGGTCGCGGTAAGGTGCCCAAAACATCTTCTATACCAGCAGCACAATCAGCAAGAGACGACACCGGTTTTCCTTCGAGAAATTCATAGATGCCCGCATATACCTGGTCTCGTCGAGCATCTAACATCGCGCACACAGGGATCCCCTCACAACCTATTGAAAATGCCATCCCCGCCAATGTTGACACGCCCACCAGTGGAACACCAGCCGACATACAAATCGATTTTGCCGATGCCAGCCCAATTCTCAACCCCGTAAAAGACCCAGGCCCAGAAGCAACGGCAATACCATCCAAATCTCCCACACGTACACCACGATCTGCCAATACACGTTGGATCATTGGAAACAGATGTTCAGAATGATGAATACCCAAATCTAAGGTATATTGCGCGCAAACCGTGTCATCTTCAACAAGCGCGATACCACACATAGGCGTTGATGTTTCAATTCCCAAAACCAACATAATAGATCACCATAAAAATATGCTAAAACAAAGAATTTTGCGCACCACCTTCAGGTAGCGTTTTGCCCAAATGCAAATAGGCCCGCTCTGTGGCTTGCCGGCCACGAGGTGTGCGCACCAAAAACCCCTGTTGAATCAAATAAGGCTCATAAACTTCCTCAAGTGTATCAGTTTCTTCACTCAATGCTGCCGACAAATTATTCAACCCCACAGGCCCACCACCAAATTTGTCAATCAGTGTTTCCAAAAGCCGCCGATCCATTTCATCCAAACCCAGCCAATCCACGCCCAAAAGCTCAAGCGCTTTGACTGCCACATTTTTTGTAATCACACCATCGGCTCGCGTTTGGGCATAATCGCGTGCACGATGCAACTGACGACCCGCAATGCGTGCCGTCCCACGAGATCTCCGGGCAATTTCAGCAGCACCATCATCATCCACATCAATATTCAATATGCCAGCAGCACGGATCACAATGGTCTGCAACTCATCTTCTGTATAAAAATCTAACCTTTCAATAATCCCAAACCGAGACCGCATAGGCGCCGTGAGCAAACCCAATCGCGTTGTGGCCCCCACAAGTGTAAAAGGTTCCAATGGAATCTGATAAGACCGTGCACTGGGGCCGCTGTCAATCATAATATCCAACGTAAAATCTTCCATCGCAGAATATAGATGCTCTTCAACAACACGATTCATGCGATGAATTTCGTCAATCACCAGCACATCTTTTTCATTCAAATTAGTCAAAATACCCGCCAAATCAGCGGGCCGTTCCAAAACAGGCCCTGAGGTAAGTTGCGCCTCCACACCCAATTCATGGGCAATTACAGATGCCAATGTGGTCTTACCCAGCCCAGGAGGGCCATGCAACAACACATGGTCCATCGCATCCCCACGATGTCGTGCCGCTTCAACTGCAATTAGAAGATGTTCCTTAACCTTCTCTTGCCCAGTGAAGTCTTGGAACCGAATCGGACGCAAGCGCTGATCAAATTCAGCATCTCCATCCTGCTGGTTAGGATCGTTTGGTCTGTCTTCCATAATTACATAGCCTTAGCAATCAGTCGCCAAACAGCCAGCCATCAGAATCCACAATGGATATAGATCACCCGCTGCTATATACTTCTCAACGCTCTTTTTATAACCTGCTCGATGGTTGCATCATCACCCATATCTTGCAGCACAGTAGCAACCACTTTGCGCGCCTGAACGGGATTCGCCCCCAAACCAGCCAATGCGGCCGTAGCCTCAGCCAATATATCAGGATCAACCAAACCGATTGCATCAGATCGAAATGCTTCAGGTGCGATAGAATCAATTTTATCACGTATTTCCAAGACCAAACGCTGTGCGAGTTTAGGCCCAACACCTTTAATACGTGTTAACCCTTTAGAATCTTCAGCCGCAACCATTCTTTTAAAATCAGAAATAGGGGTACCCGACAATATCTTCAGAGCCATTGGAGGACCAATACCTGATACACCAATCAACAACTCAAACAAATCTCGTTCAGCCATTGTGGCAAACCCATACAGGGCCATAACATCTTCACGCACATGCAAATGGGTCAAGACCTTCACTGTCCCATCTACAACATCAATATCTTCATAGCTCGAAAGCGGTACCTGAACATGAAACCCCACGCCCCCAATATCAATGATAAAATGCGTAGGGTGCTTTTCGGCCAAACGACCTTCTAAGTAAGCTATCATTTCGTATCATCATCTTTCGTCATAAAATTAAGGGGCGCGATCCAATACGAAACTTAACGACTACGTTTTTGTGGTTGTGCCAATCGCTGTCGTGCTTTCGCATCGATACCCGCTTGCTTCAATTTTTCATCAAAACGATTGGTGCTGCGACTCTCTTTTCTTAAAGCTTCGATTTGGTCTGCTAAATTATTATTTTTTCCACCAAGCCCCACAGCGCCGACCTTCTGGTGTGCATGACAAAGCGCAATAGCCACGCCATCTGTTGCATCAAAAGTGTCGGCCAGAGCACGTTGTCCAAACAGGCGTTGAATCATATATTGCACCTGTTCTTTTGACGCCCCACCCCGTCCAACCACTGCTTTTTTTATTTCTCGAGGCGCATATTCAAAAATGGGCAAGTCTGAATTGGCAAGCGCGGTTAAGATAGCTCCACGGGCTTGACACAATTTGATCAAAGACTGCGTATTGGCACCATAAAATACCGATTCGACCGCAACCTCATCGGGTGACACGTCAGAGACCAACTCTAAGAGATGGTCATAAATGAATAACAAGCGTTGAGAAATGGACCGATCTGCTTCTGGACGAATAATACCACACCGCAACAATTTGTTCTTGCGGTTTTCATGTGCAAGAACACCATAACCCGTTACCACACTGCCGGGATCTATGCCCAGAATGATCACAAATGCCGCCTTTCAATGGTGCAAAAAAGGAAGGAGCAGGCAACAGGTCGGTGACATCACCGATCAAGAGCAGACTTTAAGGGAGAGCTTTACGGAAGGGGTTAAGCTGTAAAAATGGCCAACTCTTCATCGCTAATATCAAAATTGGCATACACGCGTTGCACATCATCATTGTCATCGAGCATTTCCATCAATACCAGCAATTGTTGTGCTGTCTTGCCTTCAACTTCCACCGAATTTTGAGGGATTCGGGTCAGTTCAGATCGCTCAATTGTGATACCCGCTTCTTCAACTGCTTTGCGTACCACATCTGTATCTGCTACAGGCGTGAAAATTTCAAACGTATTTTCTTCTTCAACAATATCTTCAGCCCCCATCTCCAAGGCAACCATCATCAAGTCTTCTTCTTCTACGCCTTCTTTGGGTACCACAATCAAACCTTTTTGTTCAAATACCCAGGCAACGGCACCGCTAGCAGCCATACTGCCATTATATTTATTAAAAAGGTGGCGCACTTCAGATACGGTTCGATTCTTATTATCCGTCAATACCTCAACAAACATGGCCACCCCCCC
>Ga0114999_10005627_pt1 | contig 14695 bp, 11 predicted proteins | sample ArcticOcean_MG_C_3_FD_89820 | JGI IMG/M metagenome (GOLD analysis project Ga0114999, IMG submission 89820) | Marine microbial communities from western Arctic Ocean - ArcticOcean_MG_CB8_126 | ecosystem: Environmental > Aquatic > Marine > Oceanic | place: Arctic Ocean: Canada Basin | collected...
AGATCACGCCGGGATGCGACAGAGGCACGTCCAGACCACCCACGGTGGGGAATTTGAAGAAGCCATCAGACACATTCCGCCAGTTTATTCCGGCATCGGTGGTCTTCCACACGCCGCCGTGGGCCGCCCCGAAATAGTAGACAAGGGGGTCGTCGGCATGTCCCGCCACCGCAACAACGCGCCCGCCACGGTAGGGACCCACGAATCGCCACTCGAGGGCCGAAAGAAAGCCGGCGTCCACGCCACTGGCGTTAGCCGGGAATCCAGACAGGGCAAGGAAGATAATAGCCAGCGCGGAGCACGCTCTTGCTCCGACGCGGATAACACGCTGCAACCAGCTTAGTGCTCTCTCTTCCAGCGCTACAAATGGGAACGTCTGTGACATGGTTATCTCCTTCGCATACTTAGCCGTCACTATTTGGAAAACTTGCTTGGCCGGCCAGACGCATAATGTCGTTTAGGGACGAATCATTCCTGGGGCTGCTATCTCTATTCGAAATCGACCGTATTCCAAATCTCGCTCCCTAAACAGGTCGAAACTTTATACCAGTCTTCTTCCGCCTTTCCTGCTGCAGTGTCCTTATAGCCGTCAGTAAAAGCAGCCCATGCCGCTAGGTCGGGGAAGGTATTCACAATAATAAAATTACCATCGACGGTATCCACCGCAACTGGAAACTTCAGGGATAACGTCATGTTTTCAGCGCCATTATTTTTCTTGGCGACCTTGAACCAGGCAGCCGTTGCAGCAATCACGTCATCCATTGTTGCAGTATCAAGGCGGTGGCAGAACCACTGGTGCTGGACAGAGTCTGCGTAAACGGGAGCGGTGAACAGGCACATCAGGGATGCAGTGAGTGAAGCAATTATCATTCTCTTCATTAATATTCTCCATACGGTATTACATTTTGTCAGGCAGTTTTGGCTTTGACATTAGTGCAGGTGATATTGGTCCGGCTGTTCCCGCCATTTCCGCAAATTGAAAGAGTTGTAAGTTTAGACCTAACGGGCTATATAGGTCCAGTTCTCCCGTAAACCGACAACCTATCGCGACAAATAAGAAACTCAATGCTCAAATTCATAATCCGAAACTTCCGCTGGATCGCTGGCGGATTCCTGCTCACCTACTTCTCGAGTTTTGGGCAAACGTATTTCATCTCCGCGTCTGCCTCAGAATGGCAGGCGGCGTTTGACCTGAGCCACGGCGAGTTCGGGCGGCTCTACATGTACGCTACAGTAGCGAGCGCCCTGTGCCTTCCGATTGTTGGCCGTGTGGTGGACGTTATGAAAGTGCACCGGGTAATCGTTTTGGTGGTGCCTGTGTTCGCCGGCGCTGCGCTACTCGCCGGTACCGCACCCACACTGCCACTACTTGTTTTCGCGATATTCCTGCTACGTCTGTGTGGTTGCGGAATGATGGACCACATATCATTGACTGCAACGGCACGATGGTTTGTGACGGAGAGAGGCAGGGCCGTGTCGCTTGTCTCACTTGGACATCCGGGTGGAGAGGCTACTCTCCCGTTATTGTTCGCAGCGCTGACGATTACTTATGGATACAGTGCCAGTTGGACTGTTGCCGCCGCCTCATTGCTGATCATCGGTTTTCCTGTCGCTTACTGGTGCTTCCGCCAGCCACGCGTACCGCATGGCCAGCTGTCACCTGAAACAAATGCACTGCCCGAGGTGCGCAACTGGACGCGACGGGAAGTCTTGCGAGATCCGATATTCTGGCTACTCCTTACGTGCGTTCTTGGGCCCGTGTTCATTAGTACAACCATTTTCTTCTATCAGAACTATCTGACGACCTTGAATGGTTGGCCGCCGCATTTATTTGCGACTTCACTAGCTGTTCTTGCGTTTACCTCCATCGGCTTCGCTTTGCTAACCGGTGCGGCAGTTGACCGATACGGGGCCGTTTCTGTGCTGCGATTCTTCCTATTGCCGAGCGGGGCCGCTTGTTTCGCCCTCGCCTACAGTGGATCGGAGATAATGTTGTTCGTCGTGATGACGCTGCTTGGAATCAGCACCGGAATCGGATCTACACTGTTTGGTGTTCTGTGGCCGGAAATATACGGTGTTGCCAATCTGGGCGCCATTCGTTCAATTGCCGAAGCGGTAGGAGTATTTGCAACCGCGGCCGGGCCTGGACTGACCGGTACTTTGATTGATCTGGGCATCAGTCTGCCGACGCAAATGATCTTCTACGGCGGTTACTGCGTTTTGGGAACGGCAGCGATGATGATAGTCAGTACGCAATTGCAGCGGCGTCACCAAATTATGTCCGACGGGTTACCTGTGGACATATCCATTTGAAAGGACGCAAAATAAGGCCTATCTAATTTTAGCCCGTGAGGACTGTAATATGAAACGGTCTGACTACAGCAACATTTCTCGCCAAAGAAGGTATGCATTAATGATTAATCCAGCCCTTCAATCAGGAGATCAAGAATGACAAACGAACGCCAACAGCAACTTGATGTGGCGCAGCTAGTGATGGAAGCACACGAAAGAACCAAGGATTACCTGATTCCGACACCGCTTGAGTTTTCCCGCTACCTGAGCGATCAAATCAATGGCGAAGTCTGGCTCAAACTGGATCTGGTTCAAAAAACAGCGTCGTTCAAATTTCGCGGGGCGCTCAACAAGATTCTGTCGCTGACAGAAGAGGAACTGGATGGAGGCGTGGTCTCCGCGTCGACAGGAAATTATGCGCTGGCTGTCGCTGAGGCCATGCGTATTCGAAATCGCCGAGCGACGATCTACGTCGGCAATGACATGGACGAGTCTCGTCTCGGGATTCTGAGGGCTCACGGATTGGACTTGGTGGTCGTCGATGGAGATGCCTGGGGCGCGGAGGTAGAAGCCCGCCGAGTGGGTGACGAAGAAGATAAGGTCTACGTTTCCCCGTACAACGACCCAATTGTTGTCGGTGGTCAGGGCACCTGTGGCTACGAGATATCGCAGCAATTGCCGGATCTGGATGCAGCCTTCTTCGCCTGCGGCGCAGGCGGATTGCTGACCGGCTCATCGGCCTGGCTAAAATCGCAAAATCCGGATGTACGAACTTTTGGCGTGTCGCCCTCCAACTCACCGGTCATGTTTGAATCGGTACGCCAGGACAAAATGATTAACATGGACACCAAACCGACGCTGGCGGATACCTGTGGCGGCAACGTGGACCTTGACACCATCACTCTGGATTATTGCCGGCGTTACTCGGACGGTATTGTGTTGCTCTCCGAAGACGAGATTGCAGCTGCAATCCGGCTGTTGTTCGAGCAGCATCGCTTGGTAGCGGAAGGATCTGGCGTCCTTGGAATTGGCGGGATCCTTAAAAACAAAGAAAAACTCAAGGGCAAAAAGGTTGTCGCAGTGGTATGCGGGCGAAACATTGATCTCGAAGTGTTCAAGCGAATCATTATGTGAGCCGGCGGGATATCAAACCCGGCTAGTCGATCGAAAACGCCTCCTCGTCAAAGAGGACCGTCTGCATATTTTCCGGACGCAGGTATTTGCGCGCGGCATCCAAGACGTCTTCTTTCGTTACGGCGCGTATTCTCTGCACGTACGACGCCGACTTATTGTGATTACCGTAGCGCAATCGTTCCAGTGCAAAACTGCGTGTTAATGCGTAGCCGTCCCGATACCTGACCGGAAAAGTGCCGTCCGCCAGCGCGCCAATGGCTACGAACAGTTCACGATCAGTCACTTCCTCGTTTCGAACACGAATGAGTTCGCCCAGCATGTTTCGGTAGATATTCTCGATGACTTCGGGCCGGCTGACCGAGCGGAAGGTATACCCCCCCGGCCCATACCATTGATCCTCGAGAAAACCACTCGCATCGTTCGTGTATCCATACTTATAACGCGTTTCTACCATCAATCGCGTTTTAACGTGCTCGGCGCCGATGATGTAATTCATCACTTCGAGTGCCGCCTGTTCCTCCACAGGCACCAGCGGCAAGTCATGGCCGATGACGAGCCAACTTTGCAGATTTTTTGACGTAAAATGGTGCAGCTCCGCCCGGGTTCGTTTCACCGCAGGCATTTGTTTCGGCTCGGGAATATCAGCCGCTGCCCAGTCGCCGAACAGGTCGACCAGCCGGCAATTGATGTCGTCCACATCGATTGCCCCTGCAACAGCAATCGTCAAGTTGCCGGGCACGAAATACTTCGCGTAATAGGCAGAGACGTCATCAGCGTTCAGACTATCGAAGTCATCCATCGTCGGTCGGCTGCCAAAGGGATGGTCCTTGTAAAGAATTTCGTAAAAGCGATCCACGGCTTCACCCATGGAGCCATCGTAAAGCTCCTGTCCGGATTCCACTTCCGGGTCGTCTGGTACGGGAGCAACGCTACCGGCAGCACTCTCTATATTCGCGTCACTAATAGACAGACTACGCAGCAATCCAACAAAAATTCGCAGCGCCTGATCGAGGTCCTCCGCCGGTACGTTGAGCGAAATCTCCATCCACTCGTCGTGCAGATTGACTGTGTATTCCGCTGCCATCTGTTTGAGGCCAGCTCTGAAGTCGCCGCTGCTTATTCCCGACGGGCCGGAGTTTTTCAGCGCGTGCTGCAGAGACTCTGCAGCGCCCTGACTCTTATCACTCACCTTTCCGGCGCGAATGAATGCACTTAGGGTGACCAACGGGACCTGGTCGGCCTCGGCAACGAATGCAACAAGCCCGTTTCCAAGTACCAGCTGGTACTCCGCCGGATCAGGGCGCGTATGGCTACTCTCGGGCAGGCCCATTTCCAGCGGATGCGTGAGGTCCTGCGAAAAACTCGGAGTTGCGAAGATTATTGCGAGCAAAGTTAGCTTCTTCATTGCGGTACCGCCTCGGGAAGAATAACGCCGACCGATCGGTTGATGGTGACGAAGTATTTTCCTGCCAGGTCTCGCAGGTCGTCCGCTGTGGCTGCATCCCTGGCTTCGAGATAAGGTTTCAGGGTACGCCAGCTGTCCATGACTTCGAAATGCCCTATCTCAAACGCCAGCGCGCCCGAATCTACGGCCGTTCGGTACCACTCTGTGCGCAACTTCTTCTGCGCGTCGGTGACCTTATCGGCTGCTAATGGCTCCTTACCGAGCCTTCGCAACTCGGCCAGCAACGTATGCTCGGCTTTTTCAATCTGCGATGCGTCCGCCAGCTTAAGTTCGATGTTGATCGATGCCGGCACGCCGAAACGCGAGGTATGGACGACTAACGAATTGATATCGATGCTGCCATCGATTCCGGCGTCCGTTACAACGGCCTGCAAATGTGCTTCGAATACCTCGGCCAGCACGTCGAACGCCGGCCTGTCAGGATGCCCAACGCCGGGAATCTGGTAGCGAACTTCCACGCGCGGGGCAAACGTGCCGCTGCGCCAGATGAGGCGTTTCTCCGCAGATGGCAGCGGCTCACGTCCCTGGTAGCGCTTGGGCTCCGGTGCGCGTTCCATGTGGCCGAAATACTTTTCGACCTTGGGAATCATCTCGTCCAGCGTAACGCCGCCAATCAAGACAATCGTTGTATTGTTGGCCACGAAGTGGGTTTCGTATAGTTCGCGTTCGTGACGTCGCGTGTACTGCTCGAAATCATTGGCATAGCCTTCGGGTGCGTACACCATGGATGCCCTGCCAACCAGTGAGTTCATCGCTTCGTAATAGGGCGTGGCCGACCAGATCAGATCATCGAGACGTTGTTCGACCAATATCATGCGTTCCGCGTCGAAATTCCGGAATATCGAATTCTGCATGCGATCCGCTTCGATGCGCAGAAACAAATCAATTCGATCGGCCGGCAAATCATTATTGAAATGCATGTACTCCTGCTCGGTAACAGCTTTTAAACCGAGTCCACCGTAAGCCATGTACCAGACACTCATCGGGCCTTCTTCGCTGAACTCCATTGCTTGCCGGTTAAGGGAATCGATCAGCGCACGCAGTTCATCGATCCGTGGTGTCGTCTCGCGGTGCTGGTAGTCATGAAACACGCCGCGCTCGCGGAGCTCATTCCGCGCACGATTGAGTTCTTCGATCAGTGCATCTTCGGCGGCGCGGATCTGCTCGTGCAATTCCTTTTCACGTGCCCAGTCCACGGAACCCAGGGTTGGCGTCCCCTTGAACATCAGATGCTCAAGAAAGTGCGCCGCTCCAAACTCACCAGGCGTCTCGTTGAGCGCACCCATGTCCGTAAAGATCTCGCTAACCACGCGATCGTCACCGGGCCGCTCGATCACAAGCAATCGCAGCCCATTCTCGAAGACATGTTCAAGAATGGGTAGGTCGTAGTTTTCTGCGCTTACTGCTGGAGCCGAAAAGGCAATAGTCAGAATTAACAGATATCTGAAGATTTGCATGGTTCCCCCTGCTTAGCCGGCAACAACGCCGCCATCTACGACCAGCGCATCACCGGTAATAAAAGATGCCTCTTCAGAGGCCAGAAACAGGACAGCATCGGCGATGTCATCAACCGTACCAACCCGGCCGAGCGGCCGTTCGGCACCACCACTGGCGTATTCATCCCAGCGCATTCCGCAATTTGCCATTCCGATGATATATTACAGATTGCATTTAATCTCACCCTTCTGGGTACGGCATCGGTTTCACAGACGACAAGTTTTCTAACGTTCCAGTTGCCCCCGGAAAACGGTGTATAAGATGAACAAACACCCTTTATTTTTCCACTCGCCTCGTCTAGGAGGCTCCCATTAGCCATCCAAATACTCCGGAAGACATTTTCAATCGTGCTACTACAGAGCTGCGTTCTGGAAACTCGGAGCAAGGAGCGAGCATAGCTCTGGAGGGACTGGACCGGTACCCCACGGACCCACATCTGCTGTGCGTGGCTGGCCGCGCCCTAATTTCGCTAAAGCGGCCGGAAGAAGCGGTGGCCCACATCAAGAAGGCGTTGCAGCTTCACCCTAAATTTTCCTGGGGCCATGTTACTAACGGCGACCTTGAGCTGATTGCGGGACGCCCCGCGGAAGCGGTCAAGTCTTACACGAAGGCCCAAAAGCTGGGGGCTGATCGGGCCGGCGTTCAAGAGAAAATTGATCGCGCCCGGGTCATGATGAAGGCGGGCAAGCCCACTGACGGCAAGCACCGCTCGGGGATGGCGTTCCCGGAGGAGATCGCCCGCGCTGGACAACTGGAGCGTGATGGCAAACCAGAGGAGGCGGAAAATATCTACCGTGACATCCTGTCCCGCGACCCAGACCACGTGGAAGCCATTCGCTTACTCGCTGCAGCAGCAAGCGTACACCACCGTAAGTACAGCGATGCAGAAACACTGCTCAGCCGTGCGACCGAACTGGCGCCTGATTACCCTCGGGCCTGGCTGGACCTGACTGCAGCACAGATGGCACTGGCAAAATATCCGGAGGCTGTCGCCAGTGCGCGCACCCTGGTCGATCTAGACCCGCAATTCACGGATTCATATATCGCCCTGGGCAACGCGCTCGGTGTGGCCAACAAGCCCGGGGATGCCATCGAAGCCTATCAAACGGCACTCAAGCTGAAATCAAACCACGCCGGCGCGTTCTCCGGTCTGGCCCAGCAATTGAAGACCGTGGGGCGCCAGGAAGAGGCGATTGAGGCACATAGACAGAACATCGCCGCCAATCCGCGCCATGCCGAGCCCTACTGGCAACTGGCGAACCTGAAGGTGTTCCAGTTCAGCGATCAGGAAATAGAGGACATGGAAACGCTGCTAAAGGACACGGAACTGAAAGACCTGGCCAGAGTGCAGCTTCACAACGCCTTGGGGCTGAGCTACGAGCATTTAAAGAACTATCGTAAGGCCTTCAAGAATTTTGAACTGTGCAACCAGACACGACGCGAGTCGGAAAAATACGACCCGGTACAAACCGAGGTGACTACCAGCAATTTGATCGAGGTGTTCAGCCAGGAGTTTCTCGAAGAAACTGCCGGCCATGGCGTCAGTGATGCCTCGCCCATACTGATCGTCGGTCTGCCGCGTTCCGGCTCGACCCTGATCGAGCAAATACTGGCCAGCCATAGCCAGGTTGAGGGCACCCACGAGTTGAGTGATCTGGCGAAGGTAGCAGCCGCCATCCCCAAATCCAATCGAGATCGGTTTCCCCTCAACTTACCGGTCCTGGGGTCCAAGGCCTGGCGAAAAATTGGCAACCAATACCTGGAGCGCACGCTTAGCTACCGCAGTGGCAGCCTCCACTTTACAGACAAAAATCCCAATAATTTTATTTATGCCGGCTTGTTACGGCTCGCTCTGCCCAACGCCAAGATCATCAACGCCCGCCGTCACCCCCTGGACAGTTGTTTTGGCAGCTACAAGCAGTTGTTTGCCGAGGGCCAGCCCTTTACCTATGATCTCACTGAGCTTGGAGAATATTACCTACAATATCAACGACTTATGGACCACTGGCACGAAGTAATGCCGGGTGCTGTACTGGATGTGGAGTATGAAGATGTGGTCGGGGACCTGAAAACCCAGGTTCGTCGCATACTGGATTACTGCGGCTTGCCCTTCGAAGAGGACTGTCTCAACTTCCACCAAACAGAACGAAGTGTGAAAACGGCCAGTTCTGAGCAGGTTAGACAGCCCATTTACTCCGGTTCAGTCAATTTGTGGAAAAATTACGCTCCCTATCTATCTGAATTAATTGGAGTTCTTGGCCCGCTGCTGCGCGAAGATGAGGCTTCTCTCGAAGCACAAGGCTAACAGGCACACCGGGCGATCATCGGTTTCACAGACGACAAGTTGTCTAACGTTCCACTCCCCCCGGTAATGGGTGTATAAGAAGAACAAACACCCTAGATGGATACCCTTATCCATCCGGAGCACTGCAACCGCCTGTATCGGTTGAGGCTACCGTCAACCTGATTGCGAAGGCTCAAGTTCCCGATCAATAATTTGCTGTAAACGTTCACGTTGCATATCGATGCGCTTCGAGAGGTCCGCGAATACCGCGTACATCGATGCCGTGGGTTTGGCATCGGCCGCGATGACCGCGCGGGAGAGCCTGCTCAGCTTCTGGATCTGGCCCGGGGTGCCAAACATCATGGGATGAGCCTCCGGAACCCATCCACATCGTGAGGATGCCCTCGATGTCGTCCAGCTGTCGCAGTGCTGATTCTGCTTCGGCCAGCGCGGCGCGTTGTACGCAAGAGCTGGGTGGCTTATAAGGGCGAAAAGAAATTGATTCGATATCAGTCGGAACGAAGAAATCGCTTTAGTGCTAAATGCGCGGCTAGGCCGCCAAGACTGAGAGTAAGGCCATAGTACAGCGAGGCGATGAGTTCACCACTCCACACGACATAGGGTCCACCAACACCGGTCAGGCCGGTCGCAAGCTGATACGGACGCACGTACAAAATAACCAGGCCAACCGTCGACACAGCACCCCAAATCATCAGCAGCTTCGGCCAAACCCTGGTACGTCTATTTTGCACATCGTCGTATAACTCCGGCGGCGCGATGTGTAGTGCTTCTCGATATTCGCGCTCTTCGTCCCGAACCTCACCAAAGCGTGATACGACAATGATCACTGACAGACTAACTACGGCACCAAGGACAAGCGGATCGAGGATAACCGGCAGCGAAATTAATTCCGCCATCACCAGAGCCTTTGCAACACCGCAGCTAACAAAGCCGCCGAACATCCCCCAAAAGGCACCAGCCTCGGTTATGCGAGAGCTCCAGACGCTCATGAATGCGATGGGCCCCCAAGAAGCTGCGAATATCGGCCCAATGAAATAGACGATCCAGAATATGCTGGGCGGCACACTGAGTGCAACGACCAGGGCTCCCACCCCTACCACGAGAACAGTAATGCGACTCACCTTCAGTTTGCTGGCGTCGCTTTGCGACTCATCATCCTGGATGTCATTGGTTATCGAGAAACTGACTAAGGTCAAGAACGTCGATGCTGACGACAAAGCGGCGGCGACTATGCCGGTTAACAGCAATGATCCAACCACAACCGGCATCAGATTCATCGCGGCCCAAATCATTGCCTGCTCATTGGGTGTGATATCGGGGTTCGAAATAGCAATCGCGCCACCGGCGAACTGCAGTACAGCCCACAGCAGCGACAAGACGATCGCTGTAATGAGGCCCGATCGAATGATCACGTGCTCGTCGCGCGCCATCAGGTAGCGGCTGGACTGCCAGGGGCTGATTGCAAATACAACACCCCAGCTAAGGCCAATGATCGCAGACCAGGTCCACATCTCGGCCGCCGTTTCCCAGATTGCGCCGGGACCCATGTAACCTTCGGCACCGATAATTCCAGGACGCGCTTCCAGTGTCGCCAGTTTGTGAACTGTCTCGAACCAGCCGCCGCCAGCGTCAACGATGTATGCCAGTGCAAGAAAGGCCACCACCGTGAACAAGCCGAACATGATGGTGTCGGTAATAACGACGCCGCGAGAGCCCGCATAAAAGGTAAAGGCGGAATAGCCGAACCAGACAGCAATGAGCGCTTGGGCGTAGGAAAACCCGGTGACTTGTGAAATTACCAGTGCAGCGCCCTGGGTCACTGTCATCAGGTAACCGCCTAAACCAATGATGACGGTAAGGGCTGCAAATATGCGGACCCGGCGGCTTGAAAACCGCTTGCCGAAAAACTCGGCAACGGTCATCGATTTTGCGCGGCGGATATAACGACCAAAAAACATGCTTCCCGCGACGTATCCCAGTGCGGTAGGTGGAATCTGAAAAATCAAGGCTTGCACGTAACCACTGTAGGCAAATCCGCTGTCTCCCAGAAATGAGCTCGTACTGACGGAACTTGCCACCAGCGTGCCGACAATCAATAGTGTTGGCGACTGCCGGCCCGCGACGAGAAAGTCGTCGAGGTTTTTGACTCTGCGGCCGGCCCAGTTGCCGATGACTACATAGACCAGCAGACTGATTAGAATGCCAAGCGCATAACCGTTCATGATTATTATTCTTAGACGGGATTCAACACATCATTACACACGATAGGTCTGCTGCCACAATCGAAAGACCGTAAGGTGCTGCCTGTCACTATTACGTATTAGGCCTCCAAGCCCAGTAGCGTTGCATCGCGTTGCGTTGCCAAATTGGTTTGCCAAGCACGAATAAAATGCTTAATTTATAGCGACGTAATGACAGGAGTACGAGATGTGAGCCAGTGGAGAGGAAGAACGTCTACTCGTTTGCTTACCCCGGTTGCCGCGTTAGCGCTATGTGAACGCACCGATGCCCAATAAGGCGTTTACCCAGGCAATTGAGCTGTTGAAACTTGGCCAGCCACGGCAGGCAGAGGCCTTGTGCCGCAAAACCCTGGCGGGCGATGTGGAAGACATCAATATGCTTGGCTTACTGGGGGTCATCCAGTTGAAAATAGGGCGCTTTGACGAGGCGGAGGCCACCCTGGGTAAAACCATCGAGATCGAACCCCAGTTCGCTCAACCTCATGAAGACCTGGCCGGTCTTTATATGCACCTGAATGAGCCCGCTAAAGCGGAGCCTTTATTTAGACGTGTTACCGAACTCGAGCCGCACTCGAGCGCTGCCTGGCGTGGCCTGGCCCATGCTCTTAGGGCAATGGGGGAATTGGAACGGGCCGGGCAGGCCATGCAACGCTCGAATGAACTGTCCCCATTGAATCCCCTGTTAGAGAGGGCTGAACGCCTCTGTGACCAAGGGGAACATTCACAAGCTCGTGACTTATGCCAGCGGACATTGACACAACAACCGGACAATATTCCGGCATTGTACCAACTGGCCATAATCGAGGAAAAACTCGGCAATACCGCTGTCACAGAATCGATACTGAAGAAGATAGTCGAACTCGCCCCCGGGGAGGCACGGGCACTGTCATCACTCGCGCGGTTCTACACCGAACACCACCATTATGTTGAATCCATAGACTGTCTCAAAAGAATGGTCAAGCTGGACCCTTCCGACATCGACACCCAATTGGAATTGGCGACGTCGCTTTCTAACATGGGTCTTCCAGACCAGGCCTTGCAGGCATTTGAGGCTGCCCGCGAACTGGACTCGGCTGCGGAAAGCGGCCAGCTTGGGAGAGCGCATACGCTGCGTTCCCTGGGGCGATCGACGGAGGCGGTAGAGGCGTATCAACAGTGTATCGCGGAAAATAGCGGCGGCGCAGCTCCCTGGTGGGGTCTCGCCAGTTTACGCACCTATTCCTTTAGTGAAGATGAACTGCGGAAAATGCGCTCGGTAAAGACGAGCAGTGTTTTGGATAAGGCCTATCTGAATTTTGCCATGGGCAAGGCACTGGATGACCGGGGTGAGTTCGATCTGGCCTGGCAGTGCTACACCCGGGGTAATGAAGCCAAGCGTGGCGAACTCTACCACGACGTTGTCGCCGCTGAATCTGAGATCAATGCGATCATCGAGTCTTCAGACCGGCTCCTGAACAGCGTTCCGGGTAATAAGCACCACTCTACCACTCCCATTTTTATTCTCGGCATGCCCCGTTCAGGCTCTACTTTACTGGAGCAAATTCTTGCCAGCCATTCCCAGGTGGAAGCTACCAGCGAGCTGGCGTACATACTCGGTCTGGGCAAGCCTCATCTCGCCTACCGTCCTCGGAACAGTCAGCCCTCGATCATAGACTTCTCTGACCGGCAAATATTGGAGTTAGGTGACAAGTATTTAGAGGCGACCAAACTACACCGGCCCCAGGGCAGCGCCTATTTTATCGATAAGATGCCGGACAACTTTCAAATGATCGGCCTGATTTCACGAGCACTGCCCCAGGCCAAGATTATTGATGCCAGACGTCACCCGTTGGACACCTGCGTCGGAAATTACCGACAACTGTATGCCCAGGGCAAAAATTTTTCCTACGACCTGTTTGAACTGGGGCAGTACTACCTGCAGTACTGGCGCCTGATGAAGCACTGGGATGACCAACTACCTGGGCAGGTGTTATGCGTTAACTATGAAGAGTTGGTCGCAAATACAGAACAGGAAATTTCGCGGCTCCTGACCTTTTGTGGGCTTCCCTGGGAGGACGACTGCCTGAATTTTCACCAGACCCAACGTGGTATTACTTCAGCTAGCTCTGAGCAAGTGCGACAACCGATTTACACGTCTGCCATTGGATTTTGGAAAAACTATGAGCACAACCTGGATGAATTAATAAAACTGTTACAGCCCGCCATGGAGGCGAAACAGCTGGACGCACGGAGATGCTCCTAGATTAGCGGTTCAAGTAACTTGCTCATTCGTTAGTTAGTGGCACGACCTGGTGCGACGTTTAGCCTGCTACCGCGCGTCTGCGTACAATTTCTTCAGATATTCCGCGTGCGGGTAAAAGCTTTTCGCTTGCTCTTCACTCGAGTCGCGAGCCCGTCGTTGATGGCGCGCGGGTAGACGCAACGGGCCTTTGCCTGGTTCGGGGAAACGACCCATGCCGGCCAGCATGCAATGCCAGGATAGAGATGAGTAGACCTCATTTTTAATATTCTCGGACAACACGCGATCTATACTCTCATTGCCATCCCAGGCATTCAGCACCCTGGCCAGCTGTGCGGACATGTTGGGGTTGTCACGGTTGTCGCGCCAGTATGCTGTATCGTCGCGTGAATTCAGTTTGTAGTGCAATTGCAGGTAGTCAAGAATTCCGTCGATAAATCGATTTGCATGTCTGTTGAAAGCCCCTCGATACCGATCCGTGAATTCACCACGTTCAAAACAATCGGTAAATGTTTCAATAGAGGCTTGAATGACATTGATCATGAGGGCTTCGAGCGGCTCCAGAAAACCCTGTGACAGACCGATGGCCACGCAGTTGTTCTTCCAGTGATTTTCCAGCCTGCCGGGGCTCCAGTGCAAATGCAGAGCCTCGATACCCTCGGCATCCTTACCAAGATATTCGCGAAACTCCGTCTCAACTTCTTCCTTGCTGATGTAATCCGAGCTGTACACGTAGCCGTTACCCATACGGTTACTCAAGGGAATATGCCATACCCAACCGTACTTCATGGCTCTTGATATGGTTTCAGACATGATCTCGCCGTGGTTTTTTATTGGCGTGGGAATCGCTATTGCGCTGTCATTAAACATATAGGCCTTGGTCGATTTGAGCTTCTCGCCCATGGCCTGGCGAATCAACAGGCCCTTAAAACCGGAACAATCCACAAACAGGTCCGCCTTGATCGCGCCATGGTTTTCGGTCTTGACGTGTGAGATGTCTCCACCCTCGTCGATTTTAACGTCGGTAATGGTGTCCTGGATTAGCGTGACCCCTCTTTGCGTGGCCTTTCCTTTCAGGAACTCCCCCATCAGGGTTGCATCGAAGTGATAGCCATAAGTGCTGTCGGTGGCTGATTCGTGTTTGGGAATAGGCGAGCGTTGCTGGCGGGCCAGTGCCGTGGTGAGAAAAAAGTCATCCGGGTGTGCTGGAATATCATAGCCGTCACGGCGCCGTTTGCAGTTGTCCCAGAAGTATTGGACATACTCTTTATCGCGATTCGAGAAAAACGGATGGAAATAGGATTCGTAGCCTTCGACCGTTGACCATTCCGGAAAACTGATCCCACATTTATACGTTGCATTACAAGGTGGCATCCATTCACTTTCCGGGATGTCCAGTCGTGTGTAAAACTCCCGCAGCCGGGGGGTTGTGCCTTCACCGACACCTACTGTTCCTATCATCGGCGATTCAATCAGGCATATATCCACCCCCTTATCGCCCCAGGCATCCTGCATATGCAGGG